>Ga0335077_10004432_pt1 | contig 17120 bp, 14 predicted proteins | sample Lox_Sample_31_FD_207151 | JGI IMG/M metagenome (GOLD analysis project Ga0335077, IMG submission 207151) | Soil microbial communities from Loxahatchee National Wildlife Refuge, Florida, United States - Lox_Sample_3.1 | ecosystem: Environmental > Terrestrial > Soil > Wetlands | place: USA...
CCGCTTTGTTGATGCCAGCAGCAACATTTTCGATAACCTGTGCAACTTGCGGAATCTGTGCATCCGCTTCTTTCCATTTCTTGGCGTCCATGTATTCACGCACTGCCGCGATCGGTTTTGCGCCGTACCCGGTGTATGCGCCAGGCGCATAGATCTGGTTCTTGAACCAGGGGCGTTCCGGAAGACCCTTTTCGTTCAAGAACAGACGGGGAATCCTGAGCAAGTCGGCATTTACTGTTTCCAGGGCTTGCGGGGAGATCACCGGAGAACCCCTTGTGCGCCAGGTTGTGAGTATTTTCGAATAGCGTTCAGAACTCTTCTTCAAAAGCTCGATGGCGTTTTTCATCGGCGCAAAGTTCAGGTAAGGCGGCACCGTTTCTACCGGAGGCGGGATCGTAGGTCTGCGTGGGTCTAATGTCGCTGCAAATACTCCTTCCTGTAGTTCTAGATTTCGTTCCGCGAATTCGTCTTGTTTGTCCTTTAACAATTTCTCCAGTTCCGTCTCGTATTTGGCAATGGCCTCTGCTTGCGGAGAATAATCAAAAGGAATCAGGTCCGCGTCTGCCAATCGCATCATTGCCGTGCCGATTGTTTGGGCCAGCGCCCGCCCGTAAACGAAATCAGTGTCGACAAAATGCGTGTACCAGTAGAAGTCGTCGTATATGGAATGATATTGCGTGCCATCGTCCTCGCCGCCGAACTCGATGCTCAACGTGGAAATCCCGGCGAGATCCTGGAAAGCAGTGAAGTCAGATCCGTCTCCGAGCGCACTCACCAATAAATCGTCGCGCTTGCGAAGTTCCTTGCGTTCTGCCGCGTCCTTTGCCTGCGCAATGCTGCTGAGGTGCGAGCGTTGAAACACGGACAGTTTGGTTTCGGGATCCTGAATGTCCCGCGCGACGCCGCTGACGAAACTCTGCAAGTCCTGGGTCCCACCGGGGTACATGTAGCCTCGGTCATTGCTGTCAGAATTGATGTAGGCGACGGCATGCTTTTTCAATTCGTCCAAATGGGTTTCGACCCATTCGACCGAGCCCAGGAGACCCGGCTCTTCTCCGTCCCATGCGCAATAGATGATGGTGCGCTTCGGAGTCCAGCCTTGTTTGTGCAACTCGCCTAGCATGCGCGCTTCTTCGAGCAACGCGGACTGTCCGGAGATGGGGTCCTCGGCGCCGTTGACCCATGCGTCGTAGTGGTTTCCGCGGAGCACCCACTGATCATCGTTAGAGCCATGCAAAGTGGCGATCACGTCAAGAATCGGTTTCATGTCCCAGTTCGACGTGACTTTGAGGTGTACTTTGGCGGGACCGGGACCGACGTGGTAGGTGATGGGTAACCCCCCTCGCCACTCCTCCGGCGCAATGCGCCCCTTTAACGCGGAAAGCAGGGGAAGTGCATCCGCGTAGGAAATCGGCAGTACCGGAATTTTGGTGATGGTCTTGGCTTCTTTGATGGCAAGCCGTTTCGCATCGGCGGTCGCTCCGACTCCCGGCGTGAGCGGGTCGCCGGGATAGTCTGTGTCCATTACGCTGCCGCGCTGTACGCCGAAGCGCGGACGCCAGCCCCCGGCGGGATAGTCATCACCGTTGTAGTAGCCATCGCCTTTGGGATCGGAATAAATGATGCAGCCAACAGCCCCGTGCTCGCCAGCGACTTTTGGTTTAATTCCACGCCAGCCTCCTCCGTAGCGCGCGATAACAATGGAACCCTTGACCGAAATTCCCAGACGATCAAGTTGCTCGTAATCCTCACGATTGCCATAGTTCACGTACACCAGCGGCGCCGTTACGTCTCCATCAGTGGAATAAGCGTTATAGGTAGGAAGCTGTTCCGCGGTTTGGTTCGACGTGGGATCGGAAGGAAGCGCTGGCTCCTGCAACTTGGCGGCAAACCTGGTCGGTTCTATTAGTTCAACCACACGCTCTTTCGGTGTCGGGAACAAAACGTTGAACGTTTCGATCCTCGCATCAAAACCCCATTCCTTGAATTCGGACAAAATCCATTCGGCATTGTCTTTGTCATAAGGCGATCCAACGTGGTGCGGACGTGCACTCAATCGACGCATGTTCTCGCGTATGTTATCGGGGACAATGCCGTCTCTAAACTTCTTTTCCCAATCTTTCTGCGTTTGTGAAGCTTGTGCGCTGTAGCCCAGCAGATGCGAAAACGGCTCGCTACTGGACGCAGTTTCTTTGGACTGCGCTGCGACAAGTTGGGTAATGGCCAGCAAGGAACAGCACGCCCAGCGGAGTGTCATGAGTGCCTCTTGTTGAAATGGTAAGTACACAACGGGAATCGAGTTCCCAGACTGCCAACTGTTAGTACGGCAAGACGCCTTACGACGTAATTCTAAAATTACTCGGGACGCATGGCCGAAAACCGCCCCTTAATTCCCGCTTTGCCGGTCAGCAGGCTCCATGTGATCGCCATCGGGTCTAGACAAGGTCGGTGGGGCATCGTCACCGGACTTCTGTCCACGCTTTTCGTCCGAGCCCGAAGAACTTGCCCGGCGCAGAGAAGGACTCTCGCTGTTCTTGTCGTCATTCAGCTTCTTGCGGTTCTCGATGCGGGCGAGCCGTGCTTTTACATCCTGAAACTCCGAAGTGTCAGTGACGTACTCGGCGCGCGGTGGCAGTATGCGGGCAATTTCCTGTTGTGAATGTTGAATCCGGTCTTCGGTTGGAGGGTGATCCTCGAACGCTTTGGCCGGCGTTCCCGGCTTACGTTTTTCCATAGGGCACGGACATCGCTTGAACATTGCCAAGTAGTTCTAACCAACGCCTGTTGAAAGATGATAAACGGACCTACGAACCCGTGAAGCAACGAGTGCGAAAAGGGATGTCTTCTCCCGTAGGCGAAATCAGCCATCCAGTCAGGAGTGGAACTCACACTTAGCCTTCGGGCCCTGAATCCGAGCAATCAATCGCGGCTTAGCGTTGCGTTCTACGGTGATATCCAGGTTCAGGAGCATGAACATCTTTTTTAATTCTTCCTGGTTTGGTGCGCCCACCTTGAAATCGGTGAGATGACAGCCCGCGGGCGCATCGATGGAAGGATGGACCGACCCATCGTTCCATTCAATGAAGAATGGCAGCAATCCGTGGCGATCATCGTTGAGGCCCACAGTTCTCCAACGAAGAAGCTTCCCATCCGGCCGCTGGCGAGAGCCTGCGGTTGGTCCGCTAAAAGCAATCCCTACATCCCGAAGATGCTGCGCCAGCGCGTCCATCGAATCTGGATGTACCGCCCAGCCAATCAACGTGGGTTTAGACATGGCCTTCAACTCTCCGTAAGAAGACTCAGTCTTCTGCTCGGGATCGGGCGCGAGAATTTCCAAATACCTTCGGCCGCCGAGAGCCAGCAGTGCATTGCGCGTCCCACGCCCGGGATGCACGCCCGCGAACTTGGCGGAGGTTCCCGTAAGCTGCTCGACGAATGAGATACCGTGCTTGAGATCGTTACATCCGAGGATGATGTGATCGAGCGAAGCCGGCATGCTATTGGAGGACAAGGCCATATGCGAAGCCGCCAAAGCGCCACCGGTCGCGGCAAGAAAAGTACGGCGCGAAATTTGTTTTCGCCCTACGAGCATCCTGGCTTGCTGCCATCGCACAATGAGGTCCGCAACATCCGAAAGTTGTATCAGAACTAGTCTCGCAGACCAAGCTGCAATGCTTAGGTGCATGAATATAAATTCGGTCCGTTCCTTCTCGCGGAAGTGTCGATGCCGCCGGCATGGATCTACTCACCGCCCGTCGGCAAAAACCACCCGTTCATAGGAAATCACGGATCAGTTGCTCTTGCTGCGCCTACACTGACGGCTTCAGCATTGTGGTGCGACGACCCAGAGGGAATCTCCGAAAGATGAAAAAACGCCGCCAGTTCCTTACTACCCTCAATCTCTATCGCTATCTCTACGACAAGCGCGGAATCTCCGCCTGGCCGATTCGCGATCAGGATCTACGAGTTGTTCGTAGAACTATACCCACGCAACTTTTTCGGCCTTAATGTGCTTGGCGACCTGTACCGGGAACGAAACGACGCAGAGAAGGCTAAAGAATGCTACCGTCGAAGCCTGGCGATAAGACCAGGAACTGGGTGGGGCGATGGTCGGGTTGAAAGCGTTCGAGAAGCAGAATTTGGGGAACCCATCGCAGTGATGCGCTTCAAACTAGCGCTTCTCGTTCATGTCTGCAGCACAAATCTTACAGGACCGACAGAGTGTTCGATTTAGCAAGTGCGCAGAGATCAGAAAGGCGCCGCCGAGGAGGGTAATCCCAATCTCCCATTGATGAGAAGGTAGGAGGTGCCCTGCATAGGCGCCGGCTGAGACGGCGGCGATTCCGGCTGTTAGCATCACCAGCACAATTTTTTTCCGGTGGACTTTGTAGCCGGCCCGAAAAGCGGCCAGACCAACGACGGTGAGCGAGCACGCCAGCGTCCGGTGGACAATTTCATCTCCCGGCAGGAAGTGGGCCACAGTGGGGGCAAACGCCAGGATGAAGGGCAATACTAAACAATGAATCGCGCACAGGGTGGATGCGCCAATTCCAATAGCATCCCACGTAACGCGGGGGAAACTGTTGGGAAATGAAGACATCTTTGGTTGGCTCCTGAACCTACGCGATAGTAAGGCGTCACGAATGTGCTTCGTATGGAATTCCTGCAACCGGATGAGGACGTCCGGTAACCGGCACGTCTGGCCCGGTGAGCGGAGTTCTGGGCCAGCGAGGTTGATCACGGATCAGGCAACAACCAGCTTGGCGGAGACAACGGGAATCCAGTAACGTAGGCAAGAATGACCGACCAGTTGAGCATTCACGGACCGATCCTCGCCAATACGCTGGGGCATTGCGCCGGCTCGCTCATCTTCGGCACCCTGCTTTATCTCTTCTTTCTGGATTGGTACCGTTCAAGAAGGTCCCGTAGTCAGCTTTCAGCGATTGCCTGCGGCCTGGCTTTCACGTGGAACTTCGGTTCAATCGTTGCGATTGCCCTCAACAGCACTGGAAGCAGTCTGGTACACACCATCATCACGGTAAGTTTCTCGGCCCTGACTTTCCTCCCCGCCGTCTTGCTGCACATCTCTCTGAGCACCCAACACCGGTTCCTTATCATCAGTGGATATGTCCTGAGTGTCGCGAGTATTGTCCTGCATGTCCTGACATCGCTTGCCGCGCCGGAGAGCCTGCACCAACAGGCAATCCTTTTAATAACGTTTGGTTTTGCAGTAGTGTCTTTGATATCGGTCATCCTGGAAATGCGTCATTCCGGACGGGCTGCGGGATCCCGCCTCGCTGTGGCCATGTCTCTTCTCTTGTTCGCGATTTCCTTCGTTCACCTGGGAGAAATCCATCCGCATACGACTTGGCCGTTTGAGATTCTGATTCATCACGCGGGAGTTCCGCTGGCGGTATTCGTTCTGCTTCACGATTACCGGTTCCTGCTGTTAGACGCGTTCCTGCGTCTGGTCGTGAACGGCTTCCTTGCATCAGTGACGGTCGGGGGAGCGACCCTGGTGGCGTGGAGGCTTCACGCCTTTGCGAACTTCGGCTGGAATCCATTTATCGTAGCGATCGCCTTCGTGATCGTGTGCCTTATGTTGGTCGGCTTCGAATATGTTCGGGTCCGTGTGCAGAGACTAGTAACTCGCACCGTGTTTAAGCGTTCAGACGTCGACAGCGTTCAGGGATTGCTTCGAGGAGAATCTCGTTCCGCGATCAGCGAGTCTCGCTATTTAGATTTTGCCTGTGCCCAAATTGCGCGCTACGTTTCGACCGATGACTTCTCTTTAAAGGACTCGGTGCCACCGCAATTCGCCGAGTTGCGGTTCCCCTTGCCTTTGTTGGAGCGCGCACAATGGCAATTGTTCGACTCGGCCCCCTGGGCGCAGGTGATTGTGCCCATTCGATTTTCGCGCGGTGATGCACTTTTTCTTTTTCTAGGTGCGCGGCAAGGTGGAAGACCTTATCTCAGCGAAGACCTGACCGTGCTCTCGCAGCTTGCTTCGATCATGGTGGAAACGGTCGAGCAACTGCGGGCTGTGGAACTTCAGTCGCTCGCCTCGCAGGCAGAGTTGCGGGCCTTGCAAGCCCAGATCAATCCCCACTTTCTTTTTAATTCACTGAACACCCTCTATGGAATCATTTCTCGTGACGATCCCGAAGCGCGTCGTCTGGTATTGAATCTGTCGCAGGTGCTGCGCTATTTCCTGCAATCGGAGCGGACCTTTATTTCTGTTGAAGAAGAGATGAAGATCGTTCGTGCTTATTTGGAGATTGAAGCGTTGCGTCTGGGGCCGAAGCTACAGACACGCATTGAGGTTGACTCTGACACACTCCCAGTGGAAGTGCCCGTCCTATCGATCCAGCCACTGGTTGAAAATGCGGTCAAACACGGAGTGGCCAAGAGTTCACAAAAAGGTTTTGTCCATTTAAGAATCACTATTCTCTTAGGTGATCTGTGCGTCGACATCACCAACTCCGGGCCGTTCATTTCGGAGCAGTCCGCTGGCGCCGGCGGAGTGGGCCTTGCAAATGTGAAGAGGCGAGTTGAATTGTGTTACGGGGCTGATGGCGATGTAATTCTGCAGGCGGACCGGAACCAAACCACCGTGCGCCTGCGGATACCCTTGCAGCGGAAATCCGCAAAGCTCAAAGGATTAACTGAAGTGGCCGATTACTGACTCATAACGCCCTTTCGCAGCGAGAACAAGCCCGTTCACGACTAAATAAATCTTGAAAGAACGTGCCTGAACTATATAGGAAGCGGGGAAAACTCTTGAAAGCGTTGATCGTAGACGATGAACCCATTGCGCGCAGCGTCTTGCGTGGCGAACTTGAGGAAGTGGGTTCGGTTGAGATTATCGGGGAGGCCGAAGACGGAACAGTCGCCCTCGATCTTATCCGCACGCGTCAGCCGGACGTCGTCTTCCTCGATTTGCAGATGCCCACGATGGGTGGATTCGAAGTAGTGCGCAAATTGGGAGACGGCTCGCACTTGCCGAGTATTGTCATCGTCACCGCCTATGATGAATATGCGATCGAAGCTTTCAAGGCTGGAGCGATTGATTACCTTTTGAAGCCAGTAGGTCAGGAAAGACTGGCCCAGGCGGTGGACCGAGTTCGGCAGACAATTTCCAAAAAGCCGGAGATTGCCGAGAACCTTGCGAGGCTTCAGGAGATTGCTGAGCCACAGTCAGAGCGGAGAACGAGCAAAGTCGTAGGTCGTGCGGGGAATGAGTATTTCCTGCTGAACGTGGATGAGGTTTACGCGTTCCAGGCGGAAGGTGAACTGGTGTGGATCATCACCGCAAACAAGAAGTATCTAGCGACACAGACATTGCAAAGATTCCAGGAGCGATTACAGTCAACGAGTTTTCGCCGCATACATCGCAATGCCCTAATCAATATGGACCACGTGCGAAAGATGACCCATTTAAGCAGCCAGCGCTGGCTGGTGACATTGAGCAACAGCCTGGAATTCATTGTCAGCAAAAGGCAGGCAAAGACAATCCGGGAATTATTAAGCTAGCAAGGACGACAACATTTTCGACTAACGTTTTCGCGCCGTCCGCGCGTTCAATCCCTCAACTACTTCACCAAACTGACCGCTTGTACCAATTCGCGAGTCATCGACATCGGTCCGACGGCGGAGAAGCTGTCTGTAACAGGATTGTAGATTTCGGCTGTATTGGAGATAACCGAACCATCGCCGGTCTCGCCTCCGGCGAGCAATACAGTCCGATTGGCGAGAGTAATCGCTGAGTGGCCAGCGCGTGTCTGGACCATGGTCCCTCCAGTGGCGGCGAAAACTTCCCGCCGATGGGTCATCGATTTCAGCGGTAATCGCAAAACCACTTGTGCCGTCCATATTGAATGCATCAATGCCACTGGTGAGCAGCACCTTACCAGACGGAAGTAATACCGCGGCGTGCCCGGCACGGGCGTCGGTCATCGTTCCTGCGGCTGTTAAGGTCAAGGACGCTGAATCGAATAATTCCGCGGTACTGCTGGGACTTTCGGTCGTAGCGACCGCCTGCGATCAACACTTTCCCATTCGGCAACAGAGTTGCAGTGTGGAACGCGCGCGGCTCCTGCATCGCTGCCGTTGGCGTGAAAGCGCCGGTTGCCGGGTCATAAACGTCACCGGTATTGCTTTATCAAGCCGCTTGGTCCGATACGTCTGGATCCCAGCCACTCCGAGGCTTACGGCCGTCATCAGCCACCCCGATAACGCAAGCGAATACATTGTCAATCTCCTGCTGACATAGAGATTTCCGACAAGTCTAACGCGTTCCTATCACCTTGGCGACCAGACCAAGAAGGACCGCACTGGAAACGAAAGACAAGCCGCTTACCAGCGCATGCTGAGCATATCGCGGCTCCTCGGTATGCTGGCCGAGTACACCTCTGACGGCACTGGCGATCATGCAGAAGAACCCACCTCCAACATGTGCAAACAATACACCCAACCAGAACGTGGACGTAGAATTCACAAGGTAGAATCCAATTACGCCGCCAACAATTGTCATGCTCTCCACTCCGAGTGCCCACGCGATCGCTTTCCCGCGCTCGATTCCCGCCCCGAGCAATAGCAGTATCAGGGCCAGACCCTCCGGTATCTTGTGGACAGATATTCCTGCCACGAGACCCACATCCGGATGGCCAAGCAGATTGTCTCCGAAAGCGATGCCAAGTCCATCCATGGTGCAGTGCAGACCGAGAGCAACCATCAGCATCATTGCCGTCTTTGCCAGTTGCAGATTTGGGTGTTCGAGGTCGTTTACTGCACAAGCCGGACAGACATGGTAGACGTATTTGCCGATGATCCAAAGAAGGAGATATCCGCTAGCACACGCAAGAAGAAGGGTCGGCCAGGTCAGGAACTGTTTGGCATCGGGCAATATGTCGAAGAGCGTAACCGCCAACAGTGTGCCCATCGCCGCGGCGACCAGCAGGCTGAGTCGATGCAAGGCGACCTCGCGAAGGACGATGCCGAGCGCAATGCCGGCAAACGCAAACAGAGTGGCTACGGCTGGGTGGAGGAAAATAACGCTTAGAGAGTGGGCCACGATGATGATACTAAATTATGCTTGCTGCATCAGACTACCATACCCCGTATGGTATATTGAAAGGCAACAAAAACTATGAGCCACACAATCAAAGAAAAGCAAAACCTCCTTCTTAGGGCCAAGCGCATCCGAGGACAGGTAGACGCTTTGGTGCGGGCTCTGGACGAAGAGCGCGATTGCTCCGAAGTTCTGCAGGTGATGAGCGCAGCCCGAGGAGCTATGAACAGCTTGATGGCCGAGCTTCTGGAAGGCCATATTCGGAGCCACGTTCTCAATGGAAAACAGAAACCGACTTCGCGACAGGTAGTGGCTGCTGATGAAGTGATCGATATGGTGAAGTCGTACTTGAAATGACCGCGTTCGCAGTACGGAGGGGTATCTGTTATGAGCTCTTTGCCCACAATCGAAAAGTCACTGGCTAGAACAACCGATTTCGGAGAGAAGCGAAATCCCCCAGAGCTGAAGCAGCCTGACTCGGGCGCTGAGCACGAAGAACACGGGCACGGCGTGGACTGGGCTGAGCTCGCTCGCATTGCTTTTGTAGCGTTGGCTGCGGCTGCGGTCTGGTTCCGTCTGTGGGAGCCGTTCCCGCGCGTCAGCGTGATCGGCATTGCCGCTGCCCTGATCGGCGGATACCCCATTTTCAAGGAAGCCTTCGAGAACATCGTCGCACGGAAGATGACGATGGAGCTCTCGATGACCATCGCTCTTCTCTCGGCTTTGGCCATTGGAGAGTTCTTCACCGCTCTGGTCATCACTGGCTTCGTCCTGGCCGCCGAGGTGTTGGAGGGTCTCACAGTCGGTAGAGGCCGGCGGGCTATCCAGAGTCTTCTGGATTTTCTCCCCAGAATCGTCTCAGTCCGCCGCAATGATCAGGTCGTGGAAATAGCGTCTGACCAGGTTCAAGTTGGTGAAACAGTCATCGTGAAACCGGGTGGACACATCCCGGTGGATGGCCTTGTGCTTGGCGGACGCTCGTTTGTGGAGCAAGCAGCAATTACCGGCGAAGCCATGCCGGTTGAGAAAGCACCTGGAGATGCGGTCTACGCCGGAACCATCAACCAATCGGGAGCGCTGGAAATCGGCGCCCAGAAACTCGGGCGCGACACGACGTTCGGCAGGATCATTGATGCCGTCGAACGCGCAGAGAAGTCACGAGCTCCCATTCAGAAAACTGCGGATCGCCTAGCCGGTTACCTTGTGTATTTTGCCCTCGGGGCCGCGGTTCTGACGTTCATCGTTACACACAATGTCCGGTCAACCATTTCGGTCGTAATCGTTGCCGGAGCGTGCGGTATTGCGGCTGGAACTCCACTTGCCATCCTCGGAGCAATCGGCCGAGCAGCGCATCAGGGAGCCATTATCAAGGGGGGCCTCTACCTGGAAGCGCTGGCAGCCGTGGACACCGTACTCTTGGACAAAACTGGCACGCTAACTTTCGGTACTCCGCAGATCCGGGAAGTCGTTTCCGCCAATGGCTTCGGGGAGCAACAGATCATAGCTGCTGCCAGTATTGCGGAGTGCAAGTCCGAACATCCTCTCGCCAAGGCAATTGTGGCACGCGCAACAGCACTGGCCATTCCGCTCGTGGAGCCCGATGAATTCTCGTATACGCCCGGAAGAGGAGTTAGGGTGAGCTATCGAAGCGAGGAGATCGTGGTGGGTAGTCTGGCTCTCCTCGTGGAGGAAGGTATGACCAGGGGCTTGCCTGTAGATAGTCACAGGCCGGATGGAGCGTCGGAGGTCTATGTCGCTCGCGCGGGACAGGTTCTTGGGACCATCCGCATTGCGGATGTTTTGCGGTCGGAGGCCAAGAATGCGGTCGCGGCGATGCGACAAATGGGTTTGAAAGTTGTTCTGTTGAGCGGAGACACACAAGGTGCAACTTCATCGATAGCCCACGATCTCGGAGTGGACGAAGCGGTGGGAGGATTGTTGCCGGAGCAGAAAGCGAAGTGGGTGACTGAACTGCGCAGCAAAGGGCGCAATGTCGCGATGGTCGGTGACGGAATCAACGACGCTCCAGCCCTGATAGAGGCCAATGTCGGTATTGCGATGGGATCAGGGACTGATGTTGCTCGGGAGAGCGCGGATGTGATCTTGATCGGAAGCGATCTCTCGAAACTAGTCGAAACTTTGCGGGTTGCTCGGCGCTGCCGCGGGATCATCATGCAGAACTTTGTGGGCACGCTGGCCGTAGACAGCGTAGGAGTGGGAATGGCAGCCTTCGGTTTTCTCAATCCGCTCCTGGCCGCCTTTATTCACGTTACTTCGGAGTTGGCATTCATTCTTAATTCCACGAGATTGTTGCCCCGAAGTTCCGAAAGCGCGCGGTGAGTCGTAGGCTTCGCGGGAGAGTGTGCGGCAGCGTATGTATTTTGCTCATGCCATCCAGAGCCGGAGAGGACGGACTTGGGCAGCCTTGATCACCCTGGCGATCATCGGGATTCTGATCGCCGCTGTCGTTTGGTTGTCTGGCAGATCACCAAAACTGTTTGACCTGGACGACCTGTACGGCGTGTTGGATTAGGTGGCTACCAGAAATGCAGATGGATTACGCAACGTGAACGACAATCAGGATTGTCCGCTGAAAACGAAACGCCTTGTGGTGGGGCAAATTACGATCTGTCTCGGCTGCTGTTGTGGCAATGTCGAGCGTGGTTTGCCTGAAGTTCCGGTGGAGTGGCTGAAGCATGAATGGCGGAAGCGGGGACTGTTGAAGCGAGTCCAACTAACGATCAGCGGTTGTGTTGGGCCGTGCGATGTGCCGAACGTGGTCGTGATTACAAGCTCATCAGGCACCGAATGGCTCGGGAATATTGTTAAGTTCGACCAGTACCGAAGTCTCGTGGAGTGGGCTGTCCGCTGTCGGGATGCAGGCCAGATGTTAGCTCTGCCGCACGAGTTTCGTGGATGCAAGATCAGCCCTTTTTCTTCGTAGAGCTTGGCGGAACCCTTTGAAGAGCTTTCAAAACAAGAGAGTGCCTCTAACACTCAGAACCCCACAGCAAGGAGTGCGGTATCCACACGGGTCGAGGCTTCCGTGGATTCGAGCGTCCTATTGGAGGCACGACGAAGTGACCTTATGCAATCAATCTTCAAGAAGGGTCAGAAGCGGAACAAGAAAGCGAACTCCAGTGAGGGTATCATTCGGCTGGCCTTGATAATTCTGTGGGCAATGTGGTTGTTGTGATGGGTCTCTACGGGGGACTCGCGTTATCACACCACCACTAGCAACGCGGAAGCACAAAACACAAGCATGCTGTGCGGCCCAAGACTCACTTGGCATGTCCCAACAGAATTGGGCGAACGTCTCGGGGACCCAAGTCGAATTCTTGTGAAGCGCGAGAGTTGGAGGCTAGGTACTCGCGTTGCATTCTTTTCCCTTTTTGGTATAGATTCAGACAACGTCTTGGTGGGGTAGCCGTGGTTCGTTTGACATCGAAAAGCATAGCGTTGCTGTGTCTACTGCTGGCATTCTGGTCGGCGATAGAATCCGCTGCGCATCAGCATTCGAACGCTGCCGAGTCAGCAAAGTGCGCCGTCTGTATTGCTGCCCATTCAGCTTCCCCCAAAACGACGACAGCCCTGCCCAAGGTATCTTTCGTTGCTGTATCCACCTTTCTGCCCGAGCCGATCTCGGTCAAGCAACGCCTGATAGTATTTGCCCTTTGTGTTCGCCCGCCTCCTAGCGTCTAAGAGTTCAATTACAGCTGTATCTAGGCCGGTTTCGTATCCCAAGAACCGTCTCTTTTGACTTTTCGACCAAATTCTCTGGAGGAATTCATGTTGGCTTCTTACAAGAAGTCGCTTCATGCGGCATTCCTGGTGGTTTTCTATTTGGGGCTGGGCCTGAGCACTTACGCGCAGTCGGGTGGAGGTTCGGGATCGCTCAATGGCACTGTTTTTGACCCTTCGGGCGCAGTGGTTGCAAATGCAACGGTCGAGCTGCATCAACCGGTCAGCGGCTATGACCGGACGACCACCACAGACAGTAAGGGGAATTTTAGTTTTTCGAACGTGCCATTTAACCCTTACCACATGACCGTGACAGCTACTGGATTTGCCCAGAGTGCGCAGGATGTGGAGGTCCGGTCGGTAGTACCCGCCAGCGTCAAGGTCAGTCTTCAAGTAACTGGCTCAACCACTTCGGTTACGGTCGAGGCTGGCGAGGATTTGGTAGAGAATGATCCCACCTTCCACACCGACGTGGATCGCAACCTCTTCGACAAACTACCCCTGGAGAGCCCGTCATCATCAGTCAGTTCACTAGTAACACTAGCGACGCCGGGGATTGCGGCCGATTCGAACGGCCTCTTTCACGGTCTTGGTGACCACGCCGAAAACTCCTTCTCCGTCGATGGTCAGCCCATTACCGATCAGCAGAGCAAAGTCTTCTCTAATCAAATACCGCTCGATTCGGTTCAGTCCATGGAGGTCATCTCCGGGGCCCCACCGGCCGAATACGGCGACAAGACCAGCATCGTAATTAACGTAACCACGCGGTCAGGGCAAGGCCTGACCACGCCGCATGGAGAAGTAACTGCCTCTTACGGCAGCTTTGGTACCTCGAACGTTGGCTTCAACCTTGGCTATGGAGGAGAAAATTGGGGCAACTTCATCTCCGCGAGCGGGCTAAACAGCGGCCGGTTTCTCGACCCTCCTGAGTTCGTCGTAATGCACGACAAAGGGAATGAAGAAAATGTATTCGATCGCGTAGACTTTCAGCTATCGAAAGCGGATTCGATCCATTTGAACCTCGGCTACACCCGCTCCTGGTTCCAGACGCCGAATTCGTTCGATGCCCAGAATGCGACTGCGTGGAACGGCGTAACCGTAGACAATGGCGGACTCGATCCCAACGGAAATATCGTCGGCTTCGCGGATCAGCGGTCACAGATCCAGACGTTCAACATTGCCCCGACGTGGACAAGGCTGATCAGCCCAACCACCGTCTTCACATTAGGCGGCTTTGTTCGGCGCGATCATTACAACTATTACCCCAGCGCAAACCCCTTTGCTGATCTCACGCCGGATCTTCAAACTGAAACGGTAAGTCAGGACCGGACACTGACCAACTTCGGCATTCGATCGAATATTTCCTATGTCAAGGGGATTCACAATCTGAAGGCAGGGGCGCTCTATCAACAAACTCTTCTTCGGGAACATGATCCTCTAGGAATCGTTGATCCAACATTTAACGCGCCGTGTCTGGACTCTGACGGCAACCCTTTTTGGTCGGGAAGCAGCCCATCCAATCCCAACGACCCCTCGCAGTGCGCGGGCTTGGGCTTGCAGCCGAACGATGGTGTTGTAAACCCTGATATTGCCTTTAATCCCTTGCTCGGATGCTATGACCTTACCCGCCCCACACCGTCCGGTGCGGATGGTTGTCCGTCCGCTGCCAGCAGCTTGTATGTCTTCAATGGACGGACGGATGTGAAACAGCTCGCGCTTTATATCCAGGACTCGATCACCAAAGGAAACTGGGCATTCAACCTCGGATTCCGCGAAGATTTCTACAACGGCCTGACGACCCACCGCGAAGCTCAGCCTCGGTTGGGTGTGGCTTACAACATCAAAAAGACAAATACCGTGCTTCGCGTATCCTATGCGCGAGTTATGGAAAGTCCGTTTAACGAAAACCTCGTGCTCGCCAGCCTAGGTTGCGGTGATTCGGTTTTGAACCCGCTTCTGGGTTGCGCAAGCAATGGGATCACGCCGTTCAGTCCGGGATGGCGCAACGAGTTTCACGCCGGTCTTCAGCAGGCGCTCGGGCGTTACCTGGTTTTTTCGGGAGAGTACATTTGGAAGTATACGCATAACGCATACGATTTCAGCGTGCTGGGCGCGACGCCTATCACGTTCCCCATTGAATGGCACAATTCGAAGATCCCCGGATTCGCTGGGCGAGTGAGCGTGCCGAACTACCACGGCTTCTCGGCGCTGATGGTCTTTTCCAGCGTGGCGGCGCGCTTTTTTGCGCCGCAACTGGGCGGTGCAGGAGCGACTCCTTCAGCCGAGGGTGGCGTGTTCCGCATCGACCACGACGAGAAATTCAACATGACCACGCACTTCCAATATCAGCCCTGGAACCGCGGACCCTGGCTTGGTTTCAACTGGCGATATGACAGCGGTCTGGTTGCCGGCGCGGTCCCATTCGCTGACGAGAGTGGAATTGTTGACTTGGCGGGCAGCGGCCTAACTGCGGACCAAGAGTTCCAGGCTGGCCTGACTTGCGCCGGCGTGCGTGCCACTCCTACCGTGCCTCTCCCTGATACGTGCGCAGCATCGCAGTTCAAGTCAAGCCTGGTGCAGATTCCTGCAGCCGGGACCGAGAATGACGATCACAACCCTCCACGCATAGCGCCCCGTCATTTATTCGATGTGGCGGTTGGACACGACAACTTGTTCCACGGTGATCGTTACAAAGTCAGCCTGCGACTGACGGCGGTCAACGTAACTAACAAGTACGCTCTATATAATTTTCTCTCTACCTTCAGCGGCACGCACTATGTAACGCCGCGCAGCTTCACGGCGGAACTGGGCTTCCACTTCTAGCAGAAAGCCCTGGAGGAGTCGTGGTTGTTCCGGCAGCCACCACTCCTCAAGTCGCTTGTCAGAGCGTGACCGTGTGCGAGTGCTCCTGCATGGCGTTCGTTCTGATGCTTGAGGAAAGTAGGGTCGATGGATGTTTGGCCGTAAGTCCAAGGGCTTCGTACAAATGTACGAGTACGGATGCCGCAACAAGCCTGTTGCTGGTCTTGAAGCGGCGCTTGATCAGATGGAGCGGCGAGTCCGACTGTGGAATCGATTCGTCGAAATAGAGAGGGAGATTCGTCGAAAAGCCCGGTTACTCTTATCCGATGAAGCCGAGCAGCGCGAGATCGAAGAACTACGAACCAGAATTTCTACTCTTCGATGTTCGATTCTTGCGCGGCGAAAGACGGAAGGACGGAACTCCGCTGCGATCGAAGATCTCAGAAAAGCGGTTTTGGAGTCCCGAACGGAATTAGCAGCTTTGATGACGCGCGTAAAGTTGACCAGAAACGAACGTGTCATTCGTTCCAAAGCGGCCTTCAAAGCGCTACAGACGGAACGTGCGGAACAGGTCAAACAGGCCCAAAGAGATAGCATGCTGTATTGGTGCAACTACGATGATGTAAGACACGCGTACGAAGTTGCCCGCGTTCGAGTCATGAGGGAAGGCACAGAATTACGGGAACATCATTGGAACGGCTCGGGGCGAATTTCCGTGCGTTTTCAACGGGGCTTGCCCGTGCACACCGCGTTCACTCGTCGTGGTCTCAGGCTCCAGATCGAGCCCGTAAGGGAAGAGGCGTGGACTGCGTCCGTCCGGAATGTGCGCAGGAAGCTATCGAGGAGTAGGGTGCGCATTCGCGTCGCCTCTACACCGAACTCACAGCTACCCGTTTGGTTTGAAATTCCCGTTGTAATTCATCGCCCGCTGCCTCAGGACGGAATCATTCGGTCTGCTGCATTGATTCGCGAACGCCTGGCACTTAGCTGGCGCTATCGACTGATTCTCACAGTCGCCCGTGCCAATCCGCCCGCTCGTGTATCCGGTGAACGGCCCAGCGTTGCAATAGATATCGGATGGCGGGTCACGCCGGTGGGCCTGCGAGTGGCATTTTGGGCCGACACGCTAGGTTCTCACGGTGATCTCGTAATTCCGCCGTCGGACCTCGCGGAATTCGCGAAAATCCGTGAGCTATGGTCCATCCTGGACAAGCATTTCGCTGAAATTCGAGCCGCCGTTTTAGCATGGCGCGGCGCGAATCAGATTCCCGAAGGGCTGCTACCGCATTTTGGGAGAGTGGCGGAGAGCCAGTTACGAGCGAGCTTGCTACGATTGCTCGACGAGTGGCAGAGGAACCGCATTAGTGGAGACGACGAAATATTCGAACGGCTTCTGACGTGGAGAAAGAAGCATATTCACTTATGGACTTGGGCAGTAAATCTGCGAGATCAGTTGACACGGAGGCGTTTGGAACATTTCCGACACTTCGCGGCAACGTTGGTGAAG
>Ga0335077_10004435_pt1 | contig 17114 bp, 13 predicted proteins | sample Lox_Sample_31_FD_207151 | JGI IMG/M metagenome (GOLD analysis project Ga0335077, IMG submission 207151) | Soil microbial communities from Loxahatchee National Wildlife Refuge, Florida, United States - Lox_Sample_3.1 | ecosystem: Environmental > Terrestrial > Soil > Wetlands | place: USA...
GTCGTGACGTGGAAGAAATAGGCCGTGGTGACCAGCACCGTCACCGCTATCAGCGCCGGTGCGAACAGATCCGCCACCGATCTCCTGCGTACCGCGCTTGCGATCTGCGGCAGGGCCGCGATCGGCGCGTGCCCCATGCGTGCCATGGCGCGATTGATTCGCTGAAGCGCGCGCGGCGGTTGCTTGCGCGTCAGCCAGTGCACCGACTCCGGCACGCACAACGCCACGAGCGGAATGAAGACCGCGGTGATGGCGGCGCCGAAATAGAACACCGACCTCCAGGAGTGGTTCGCGAGCAGGCGCGCCACGATCAAACCACCCACGACCGCCCCCACGGGATAGCCGATCGACATGAGTCCGACACTAATGTTGCGGCGCTTGGCGTTGGAGAATTCAGCGGCTATCGCATTGATGGAGGCGAGCATCCCGCCGATGCCCAGTCCGGTGAGCGCCCGCCACACGCGCAGCTGCGGAATGTCCGTCGAGGTAGTGGCCATGAACATGCCGACCGTCATGACCACCAGGCAACCGAGCATCGTGGGCCTGCGGCCGAGCTTGTCGGCCACGCCCCCGAGAACGATCGAGCCGAGCGCCATTCCGAGCAGATCCATGGACAGCACGACGCCGAGCGCCGTGCTCGAGATGTGCCACTCGGCGGCGATGCCCGGCGAGGCGAAACTCGAGGACAGCACGTCGAAGCCATCCAGAGCGTTCAGGCCGATGGTGATCGCCACGGCCAGGATCTGCAGCCGACTCATCGGGGAATTCGCGAGCGACGCCCGCGGATCGGTGTTCACGCTCTCAAGCCCCCTCGCCCTACGCAGCTCCGGCGATGCCGGAGGAGGGAAGCCTATCACTCCACCCGCGATACCGCCCGAGTTACGCCGGCCACCTCGGGCCGCCGGCTCTCGGAGCGCGTGGGCATCGGTTGCAGAACCGGCGTCGCGAACTGAATGCCGCGCTGGCGGAAGAGCTCGAGAATGGCGAGGTTGACGGCCTGCTGCGTATCGGCGAACACGCGGTAGTCCGAGGTGAGCACGAAATAGACGATCTCGAACTGCAGCGCTACGGGTGCGCAATTGAGCAGATGACAGCGATCGAAGCGCACATGGCGCTGGGACTGGACGATCTGGCGTATCTCTTCGGGAATCGCGCGCAGGATCTCCGGCGCTGTGTCGTAGGTGATGTTCAGCACGAAGGCGGAGCGGCGCTCCATCATGCGACCGTAGTTGCGCACGCGGCTCTTCAAGAGCTCGGCATTCGACATGATGATCTGCTCGCCAGAGATGCTGCGCAGGCGCGTGCTCTTCACGCCGATGTGCTCGACGGTGCCCTCGAAAGCATCGATGACCAGGAAATCGCCGAGGATGAATGGCTTGTCGAACGCGATCGACATCGAGGCAAACAGGTCGCTGAGCACGTTCTGTACCGCGAGCGCCACCGCGATACCGCCGATGCCGAGACCCGCGAGCAGTGGCTGGATTGCGAAGCCGAGATTGTCGAGCGCGAGGAGCAGCGCCATCGTCCAGACGACGAGACCCGAGACGAAGATGATGATGTTGAGCGAGCCCGCAAAGGTTGGATCGACCGCCGTCGGACCGCGTCGATGGGCGCGCTTGTCGAGAGCGAAGCCCACGACGGCCATCGCCCAGGTGCCGACCTGGAACCAGAAGATGAGCACTACGATGACTTGGCCGGCACGCTCGATGCGGTGGGGCAGCGTCAACTGCTCGAGACCGAGATAGAGCGCGAGCGCCCAGAGAAATCCGCGGTTGGTGCGCTCGATGAGGAGCCCGGCGAGCTGAATCGCGACCGGCGCCTCGGTGTGCATCTCCAGCCGCCGGCGGCGACGCGCGGCGACGTAGCTGCGCACCACCGGCAGCACGGTCAGCGTCACGATGACGGCAATGAGCGCGATGGCCCACTCGTCCAGCGTGCTGCCGAGGACACGGAGTTCAAGGAGATCGTGCCAGCTCAATCGAGTGCTCCCTGCTTGCTCAGCTACACGATAGCCTGCGGCACGTGTCGTTCACCAGTGAGACTTTGGGCACCGGCCCATGAGGATCCCGGATTGGGCGTATGCGGCAATGGCGCCGCGGCCTAATCGTCCCCGGCCTAATCAGTCCCGTTCATCCCCAGTTCTTTCAGCTTGCGCGTGAGTGTGTTGCGGCCCCAGCCTAGGAGCTTCGCGGCATCCTGGCGATGACCCTGGGTGCGCTTCAGCGCGGCGCGGATCAGTACGCGCTCGAACTCCGGCTGTGCGTCGCTCAGCAGCGGGCGCTTGCCGGCGAGTGCCTGACGCTCGGCCCATGTGGCGAGTGCCTTCGCCCAGTCGACTTCGAGCGTCGTGCCCGCCGCGGCAGTGAACTCGGCGGGCAGGTCCTCGCTGCCGATCTCGCTGCCGGGCGCCAGCACGCTCAAGCGGCGACAGAGATTCACGAGCTCGCGCACATTTCCCGGCCAGCCGTAGCTCGCGAGCTTCTCCCGCGCAGCCGGCGCAAGCAGCTTCGGCTCGACGCCGAGCTCCACGGCCGCGCTCCGCAGGTAGTGGTCGAGCAGCTCCGGAATATCCTCAGCGCGGGCGCGCAGCGGCGGCAGCTCGATGCGGATGACATTGAGACGGTGATAGAGGTCCTCACGGAACTGCCCGCGCTGCACCCGCTCCTGAAGATTCTGATGCGTCGCCGCGATCACGCGCACGTCCACGCGGATCGGAGTCTGGCCACCCACGCGGTAAAACTCCCCTTCCGCCAGCACACGGAGCAGCCGCGTTTGCAGCGGCGTTGACATATCGCCGATCTCGTCGAGGAACAGCGTGCCGCCGTCGGCCTGCTCGAAGCGCCCGCGGCGCAACGCATCGGCGCCCGTGAAAGCGCCCTTCTCGTGCCCGAAGAGCTCTGATTCGAGCAACTCGCTCGGAATCGCGGACGTGTTGAGCGCGATGAAGGGCCTGGAGGCGCGCGGACTGTGCTCATGCAGAGCGCGGGCGACCAGCTCCTTGCCGGTGCCTGATTCTCCCGTGATGAGCACGGTCACGCTCGAGCGTGATAGACGGCCGATCGCTCGAAACACCTGTTGCATCGCCGCGGCGCGACCGAGCAGCTCCGGTATGCGGGGCGCGCTCGGCGGCTCACCACTTGGTGCGGCGGCCGTACGCGCCGCGCGGCGCACCAGATCCACCGCCTGATCGATATCGAAGGGTTTGGGCAGGTACTCGAAGGCGCCACTCTCATACGCGGAGACCGCATTGCCCAGGTCGGCGTAAGCCGTCATGACGATGACGGGCAATGTCGGCCGCGTCTCGCGAATGCGTTTGAGCAGATCGAGCCCGGACTGTCCCTGCATGCGAATGTCGGTGACGAGCACATCGGGCGAGTCGCTGCGCAGCGCCGTCAGCGCCGGCTCGGCCGCATCGAAGGTGCGCGGCATCATGCCGCCGTTGCGCAGCGCGCGTTCGAGCACCCAGCGGATTGAAGCGTCGTCATCGACGAGCCAGACACGCAGATTCAAACCATTCATTGTTCGCCCCGCAGAGGTAGGAGCAGCGTGAAAACCGTGAGGCCGCGCTCGCTCTCGAATTCGATGGAGCCGCCGTGTCGCGTCAGCAGATCCTGCGCGACGGCGAGCCCGAGCCCGGTGCCATTCGCGCGCCCCGTCACCAGCGGATAGAAGATGCTGGCGCGCAGCTCCGGCGCTACGCCGGGGCCGTCGTCCTCCACCTGGATGCTCGCCACGAGCCGGTGCCGCCGGCCGGCGACGTTGGCATTTGAGAGTGCGCGCGTGCGCAGCGTGATCCGTCCGTGCTCGCCAACGGCCTGCAGCGCGTTGCGCGCGACGTTGAGCAGCGCCTGCACGAGCTGATTGCGATCGAGCAGGGCATTCGGCAGGCTCGGGTCGTAATCACGCTCGAGCGTGACACCCCGCGGAGCCTCCACGCGCAGCAGCTGATAGACGTGCTCGCAGACCTCGTGAACGTTGAGCTCGCTCTTGTGCAGGGGCCGATGCGGAGCCGTCATCGAATCAACGAGCGTGCTGAGCCGATCCGCCTCGCTGATGATGACGCTCGTGTACTCTCTGAGCGACCGCTCGGTGAGCTCTCGATCGAGCAGCTGCGCGGCACCGCGCAGCCCGCCGAGGGGATTCTTGATCTCGTGCGCGAGCTGCCGCAGCATCAAACGACTGCTGTCGAGGCGCGTGCGGGCCTCGGTCTCACGTACGATACGCTGCCGCGCCGTCGCGTCGGCGAGCTCGAGCAATAGATGCGTACCGGTGACCTGGCCCTCGAGCGGCGTGATGGTCACATCGACGGTGCGCGGCTCGCGTGGCGCTGCTCGGGTACTCAGCACGAGCTCGCGGTCGGCGAAGCCCTCACCGCTGTCGAGCGCGCGCCGCAGAATGGCGATCAGACCGTTCGAGTCGCACAGACAATCGCCGAACGGACGCCCGCGCGTTTGATTGAGACTGAACGCGAGCAGGTCCTGAGCCGCAACATTGGCGTAGATCGGACAAAGGTGCGCATCGAGCACAATGATGCCGGTGGACAGCGCATCGAGCAGATTCGCGGAGTCGAAGTGCGAAAGCGGCGAGGGCGGCGTGTGTTCAGCGAGCACCGCGCACTCCCGCCACCTCGCGCGCGAGCCTGCGGCGAGCCTCGCCGCAGATACGCTGCCGCGCCGTGCGCGCGCTCAGAAGCGCGGGCGATTGGCTGGATTCGGCGCCTGGCTCGAGGGCTGGTGAACGTGGAAAGTGATGCTCGGGGACTGGCAGAGCACCTGGCCGCCACGTGACACGACCTGCAAGGAGAGCGTGTGCGTACCGCGATCGATCTGCGGAATGGTGAAACCGCCGCTGGAATCCACCGCGGCGCCGCTGAGCGTCTTGCCGTCGAGAAACAGGATGATCTGATCGGCAGCGCCTGGTGTCGGATCGAAGCGTGCATGGCCGCTGACGCTGTGCTCGTTCATGAGCATCTCGTCGTCGTTCGGGCTGTCGATCGCGCACACCGCGGACGGCTGCGCCGGCTGCTGCTGCCCGCGAGTCTGAGAGGATGTGGAGTCGGGCGGCGGGCTCTGCGCCGTGTAGGTCTGGGCGCCCTCCACGTGCAGCTTCATCGCACCGGTGTGCGGCTGATCGCTGTAGTGAGTCACGCCGTTCTCGTCCACCCACTTGTAGACGGTGGCGGCGGACACGACCGTGCTCGCCAGCAGGATTAAGGTAAACGAGAGTCTGCGCATAGAGCTCGAGCATAGCCCCGCGAGGCACCCAGGACCAAACAGCGGCGCGCGATTCTGTGCGGCAGCAAACACGCGGGCGGCCGCCCTCCCTCCCGTTCAGGAAGGGAGTGCGGCCGTTGCGAGCTGCGCACCCATCCCTGCCGACTGCGCCGCGCATGATCAGCAGCTGTAGTACATCTCCACTTCGATCGGGTGAGTGGCCATGCGCAGCCGGGTGACTTCCTGCATCTTCAAGCCGATGTAAGAATCGAGCAGATCGTTGGTGAAGACACCGCCACGGGTGAGAAACTCGCGATCTCGGTCGAGTTGCTCGATTGCCATGTCCAGCGAGTGACACACGGTCGGGATGCGCTTGGCCTCCTCAGGCTCGAGGTCATACAGATCCTTATCCGCAGGCTCGCCCGGATGGATCTTGTTCTGTATTCCATCCAGCCCCGCCATCATCATCGCAGCAAAGGCCAGGTAGGGATTGGCGCTCGAGTCCGGAAAGCGCACCTCGATGCGCCGCGCCTTGGGGTTGGACACCCAGGGAATGCGGATCGAGGCCGAACGGTTGCGCGCCGAATACGCAAGCAGCGTCGGCGCCTCAAACCCGGGCACCAGGCGCTTGTAGCTGTTGGTGCCGGAGTTCGTGATCGCATTGAGCGCTCGCGCGTGCTTGATGATACCTCCGATGTAGTGCAGCGCGAGATCCGAAAGTCCCCCGTACTTGTCTCCCGCAAACAGCGCCCGCCCCTCCTTCTGCAGCGACTGATGCACGTGCATGCCGTTGCCGTTGTCCCCGACCAGTGGCTTCGGCATGAAGGTGGCGGTCTTGCCATAGCTCTGCGCGACATTGAGCACGCAGTACTTCAGCAACTGCACCGCATCGGCCTTCGCAACGAGCCCGCCGGCTCCCACGCCGATCTCCGCCTGCCCACCGGTGGCCACCTCGTGATGGTGCACCTCGACCTTCAGCCCCATCTCCTCCAGTGCCAGACACATCGCTGAGCGGATGTCCTGGAAGGCATCCACCGGCGGCACTGGAAAGTAACCGCCCTTGAGCCCGGGCCGATGCCCCTTGTTGCCCTCGGGGTAGTCCTTGCCAGAGTTCCACGCACCTTGCGAGGAGTCGATCTCGTAAAAGCACCCGCGCACGTCGGAACCCGAGCGCACGGCGTCAAAAATGAAGAATTCGTTTTCCGGTCCGAAAAGCGCCGCATCGGCAACACCCGTGGAGCGCAGGTACGCCTCGGCACGCTTGGCGAGCGAGCGCGGGCAGCGCTCATAGCCCTGCATGGTTGCCGGCTCGATGACATCGCAGCGAATATCGACCGTGGTTTCCTCGAAGAACGGATCAATCACCGCAGTCGCAGCATCGGGCATCAAAATCATGTCCGACTCGTTGATCCCCTTCCAACCGGCAATCGAGGATCCATCAAACATCTTGCCGTCACGGAAGAACTCCTCATCCACGAGCCGCGCGGGAATCGTTACGTGTTGCTCTTTGCCGCGGGTGTCGGTGAAACGAAGGTCAGCGAACTTGGCCTCCTTCTCTTTGATGAGCTTCAGAACGTCACTCACTGTCATATCGCCTCCGAGAGTCAGGATGCTCGATGCATGCTCGAGCGGTGGGCCATTGCAGCCACTGTGCCAGATGCCTCTATTGGGAAATCAGTAACTTACGGGAGAGCCCGAAGGGCTCTGCCGTATCGTAGTGCATGGCGTGGTGCAAGCGCACCAAAAATGTGCAAGACCCATTGGCTGCGCCGGAATGTAGCGATCGGTCGGGATTGCGCCGGCATCCTCGGCTGACACGAAGCGAAGCTCCGCCTCTATACTTTCGCGATCCCACACACCGGCCCGAGGCATTGCGCCGGCGAACCCTACAGCTCGATCACTCCATGCAGTTCATCGGTTCGCTGGTCTTCACCGGATTCTTGTTCGCCTGGACCTTCCTGGTGGCGGTCGTCTTCGTGAGCGCTTCGGTCTTCATGCCTTTCCGGAAGCGCTTCTGGTTCGCGCGCTTCTGGGGACACTCGACCCTGAAAGTCCTCAAGTGGACATGCGGGCTGACCTACGTCGTCGAGGGGCGGGAGAATCTGCCGCGCGACAACCACATCGCCTTCTGGAAACACTCCTCCTCGTGGGAGACCGTCGCCATGAGCGCGATCTTTCCGCGCCAGGTATGGGTGTTGAAACGGGAGCTGCAGTGGATCCCCATCGTCGGCTGGGGCATCAGGCAGCTGCATGCCATCGCGATCGACCGCCGTTCGGGCCATGTGGCCGTCTCGCAAGTCGTCGAGCAGGGCAAGCAGCGCCTGGCCGAGGGCGACTGGATCATCATCTTCCCCGAGGGCACGCGCATGGCTCCGGGAGAGACGCGACGCTATGGAGTGAGCGGCGCGCTGCTTGCCGCAGAGACCGCGCGGCTGATCATTCCGGTGGCACACAACGCGGGCTACTTCTGGCCGCGCCGCGGGTGGCTCAAGAAACGCGGCATCGTGCGGGTGGTGATCGGGGCGCCGATCGTCTGCGACGGCCGCGATCCGCGCGAGATCAACGAAGAGGTCCAGGACTGGATCGAGCGGCAGGTCCAGCGCCTCGCCCCATCGGATCGCTCCATCGAAACCTCGACTGCTTCATAGGCGAGACAATCGAACGGCTCCAGCACACTATTGTGCTGTGTTTCAGATCTTATGCTGCTGACTCCCGCGTTGAGCGATCGAGCGCAACGACGCTTCAGACGTCGAGGTTCGAAACGGAGAGGGCGTTCTTCTCGATGAATTCGCGCCGAGGCTCGACCTGGTCACCCATCAGGGTGGTGAAGATGTCGTCGGCCGCCAAGGCGTCCTCGATGCGCACATGCATGAGGCGGCGGCTCTCCGGATTGATCGTGGTCTCCCACAGCTGCTCGGGATTCATCTCCCCGAGTCCTTTGTAGCGCTGGATCGTCTGCCCCTTGCGCGCCTGGTCGAAGAGCCAGTTGATGGCCTCCTTGAATGAACCCACCTCGTGCCGCTCACTGCCGCGCGTCACGTAGGCGCCGGTACCGATGAGCCCCGCCAGCGTGCGCGCCAGATCTGCGATGCGATGGTATTCGGCCGATTCGAAGAACTCCGGAGGCAGGTACTTGTTGCTCGGTGTGCCATGCTCGGTCTTATGGACCAGGATGCGCGCAGCACGTCGGTCCGCACCCTCCTGAATCCCGATGCGATAGGTTCGCGTTCCGTCGTTGAGGGCGTTGAGGCGCTCATTGAGATCGCGAGCCCAGCCGCGCAGCCACTCGATGCGCTCGAAGTCGGCGGGCTTCACTTCCGGAACGTAGACGAGCTGCTCCAGCAGACGATCGTCGTAGCGCCGTGACCAGCGCTTGATGATGGCCTGCACCTCCATGTACTTGCGCGCGAGCATCTCGAGTCCGGACCCGTTGAGCTGCGGTGCCTGTGCATTCACGTGCAACGCGGCGCCCTCGAGCGCGCTGTTCAACAGCAGCGCGTTGAGCTCCGTATCGTCTTTGACGTACGTCTCCTGCTTACCCCGCTTGATCTTGTAGAGCGGGGGCTGAGCGATGTAGATGTGCCCGCGCTCGATGAGCTCGGGAATCTGCCGATAGAAGAATGTCAGAAGCAACGTGCGGATGTGGCTTCCGTCAACGTCCGCATCTGTGTTGTGCGCAGCCAAGCCGCCCATTCCAGCAATGAAATTCTCATCGCCTTCGACGGAGAAGTCATACACGTAACCGCTGCTCGCACTCACTTCGCCAATGTGCGTAATCGGCAGGGCCATCAAATCGCCGTCGAGGATCTTGAAATCCCGTTCGCTCCTGGATTGTGGTGAAGCCAGATAATCTTCTAAATCAGAAGCTCTGGCGTGGTCTTGCCACACCGGTCGAAGCCGACGCAGCTCCTCTTTCGCAGTGATGCTGACGATCCAATGCGCATGCTTGGTCTCACAAGGTGCGCCGTTGACTTCGCGAACTACACCATCCGGTTGACGCTCTGATAGTGAGGGCACGATTCCCAATGAACTCAGGCAGTAGACGATTGCGCTCGCAATGTCGTAGGAGGAAGTTGAAAAGGCGACTCGGTTCCTCGTCACGGTGCCGTCACCGAGCAGGTAGCCACGCAGAAATGCGAGCCTGAGCGGCTCACTCACGTTGAAAACGATGTCAGGAACGCGCTTGCTGATTGAATCGGAATTCTCGAATCCAAACACGTGCTGCCAGGCGAGAGCAGCGACGCGATTGACGAGTTTGAGCTCGGCGCAGCGAGTGCGATACGAGTACGAGATCGCATTGATTCCAAAAACGCACGCGAACTTGCTGGCCATCTCGCGACTGAATCGCTCATTGCCAGAACCAATGGAGAGGCGAATTCCGTTACGGTCGGAGCAGGACCCTTCTGCAAGGTAAAACCCGAGTAATCCGAGCAACTCGGCATCGACAGTAATGAACCGGCCGATGCCATTCCGAGCATAGCGTTCGGGCGTCAGTTGAAGGTCTTTCCTCGAATCGAACCAATCCAGGTCATCCGCATCCAGCTCTGAAAGGCGCACCCCTTCGCGCACGAAATTTCGGCCCGATGGGGCCTTGTTCTTCTCCCATAGCCGCTCCAGGCGGCTCGCGACCAGAGGTACTCGGCGCAGCATTTCGGCGCTATCGGCGCCAATTGCGCTGATATATGACTCGAACTTCGCCAAACTCGGCCTCGAAAGGCCTCGCTCCCACGCGTGGAAAGTCACGGGCTGGCGGATGCCAACCGAGGCGCACAGGGCTGCGTTTGAGATCCCGCTCCTCCGACGCTGTCGCGCGAGCTCCTGTCGCACCTCTGAGGACAGCTCGACCCTCAGTGCAGCAAGGTCCGTCGCCCGGTCCTTCTGAAGTAGCTTAGCCTTGAGCCATTCAACGACTGCCGCTCCGCGCAACCAGACCTGTTCCGCGGCAGCGGGAACCTCATGTAGTGCGCGCAGTAGATCGATCTTCTCAGGCGCCGTTGCCGGTAACCTGATCGCGCGAGGCGCGACAACACGATCCCCGACCCTCAACTCATCCCCGCGCTTGAGACTGATACCTCCTTGCTCGTGCACGAAGACGCTATGGCTCGACGTTACGCGGATTGAGCGTCCGTAGGCTGTACGGACCCGATACAGCGGCTCCGCAAGTGGATGGCGAAGCACACACTTGATCGGGCGAAAGCGCACCAGGTGATCCGAACGGCCGAAGCACAAGACATCACCCAACGAAGAGCCATCGCGTCTCTCGACGCAAGACGCGCCATCCTTGAGTCCCAGCGCGTCATCGATAAAGCGTCCGATTCTGACCATTCGCACGCCTCGTTTGGGATCGCGCACGAACACATGGTCATCGCCATCAACGCTCATGATGATGACGCGGTGGTAGCGCAGCTTGGCTATATCAAACTCCTCCTTGCCGATTCCGCATCCCAGCGCTGTGATCAGCGTGCCCACCTCCGCGGATGAGAGCATCTTGTCGAAGCGGGCCTTCTCGACATTCAGAATCTTGCCCTTCAGCGGCAGGATCGCCTGTGTGCGCCGATCGCGGCCCTGCTTCGCGGAGCCGCCGGCCGAATCGCCCTCGACGATGAAAATCTCGGACAGCGCAGGGTCCTTCTCCTGACAATCCGCGAGCTTTCCCGGCAGGCCGGCGATATCGAGGGCACCCTTGCGGCGAGTCATCTCGCGCGCCTTGCGCGCCGCCTCCCGGGCGCGAGCCGCCTCGATAATCTTGGCGACGATCGACCGCGCTTCCTGCGGATGCTCTAGCAGGAACTCGGAGAGCTTGGAGGCCACGGCCGATTCGACAATACCCTTGACCTCGGAAGAGACCAGCTTGTCCTTCGTTTGCGAGGAGAACTTCGGATCGGGCAGCTTGACGGACAGAATCGCCGTGAGGCCTTCCCTCGCGTCATCCCCGGTGGTGATCATCTTCTCCTTCTTGGCGGACAGCTCCTTTTCGATGTAGTCGTTCAACGTGCGCGTCAGCGCGCTGCGGAACCCCGCGAGATGGGTCCCGCCGTCCTTCTGAGGGATGTTGTTCGTGTAACAGAACATGCTCTCGAGATAGGAATCATTCCACTGCATGGCAACTTCCACGCTGACCGGACCGTCCTGGGTCCGGAACCAAAGTGGCGAGTCGTGGATCGGCGTACGCGTACGATTGAGATATTTGACAAAGGCACGCAGGCCGCCCTCGTGCTGGAAGACGTCGCCCTTGTTCTCCCGCTCGTCGATCAGCTCGATTCGGACCCCCGAATTGAGGAATGAGAGCTCCCGGAGCCGCTTGGCGAGCACCTCGTAATTGAACTGAATATGGGTGAAGACGCTCGTGCTGGGTCGGAAGCGGATGGTGGTGCCCCGCTCGTGGGTCTCGCCGACCACAGCCATGGGGGCCGCCGGCTCGCCCAGGTGGTACTCCTGGCGGTGAACACGTCCGTCCCGACACACGGTCAGAAGCAGATAGTCCGAAAGTGCATTCACCACGGACACACCGACGCCGTGCAGTCCGCCCGAGACCTTGTAGGAGCTATCGTCGAACTTTCCGCCCGAGTGCAGCACGGTCATTATGACCTCAGCCGCGGAGCGACCCTCCTCCGGGTGAATGTCGACGGGGATCCCACGGCCGTTGTCGGCCACGGTCACCGATTCATCGGCGTGGATCGTGACAATGATTCGATCGCAAAACCCGGCAAGAGACTCGTCGATGGAGTTATCGACGACCTCGAAGACCATGTGGTGCAGCCCGGTGCCGTCGTCAGTGTCCCCGATATACATTCCGGGGCGTTTCCGCACCGCATCGAGGCCCTTTAGTACTTTGATTTTACTGGAATCGTAGACGTCGGTTTCCGGCATGAAAAAGCTCAGTTTTGGGACACGGCATTATACCGGGCTGACCGTCCCTTGTTCCACGTGAAACACCTTTTGAGGCCGGCCAAACAGACTCGATTCGACGCTCAGCGAAGTCACGACCAGTTGACAGTTCAGCTGCGAGACCTGGTCGATCAGAAGGGCCTGGCGTGTCTCGTCGAGCTCGGCGGACGGATCATCGAGCAGTAGCGTCGGCATTATGCCCAGTACATCCTGAAGCATGCGCAGCTGCGCGAGAATCATCGATACTGCGACCAGCTTCTGCTGTCCGCGTGAGAGCACATCCCGCGCCGCCGCACGCTCGAGACGGACCCGAATATCGTCCCGGTGGGGACCGACCTGGGTTATGCCCCTGGCAAGATCTCCCGGCCGCGCTGAAGTGAGCGCCGCAAGCAGGCTGCTGTCTTTCGCCCACCCCCGGACATAGGTGAGGCTAGGAGTCTCACCCAGCATCCTCTCCGTGGTGGCCGACCAATAGGGTTGCAGGCGCTCGAGTGTGAGTCGGCGCGACTCGGCCAACTGCTCGCCCAGGCGGGCGAGCTCGGTGTCCCAGACAAAGGCCTGTTCAGGGTGGTCTTTCAGGGCCGCATTACGTTGCCTCAATGCGCGGGTGTACCGACTCCATATATCAACGAAGCCAGGTTCCACGTGGAACACTGCCCAATCAAGCCAACGGCGGCGCCGCTGCGCTGCGTCCTCGATGAGCTTATGCACGCTCGGATCGATAGCCTGGACAGGAAACGCCTGTGACAGCTCCGCGAGCGAGGTGACGTAAGTCCCGCCAACTTTTCCGAGTGTGGGTGCGCCTCGAGCCACCTGGATTCCCAAAGTCTGTGCCCCGACTCGACCCACCACAGTGAGCTCGCGCTCTCCAAGTCGAACCAGGCGTTCGCTGTTTCGGGTGCGAAACGAGCGTCCCCGCCCCAGTAGGTACATCGCCTCGAGAAGCGAGGTCTTTCCTGAGCCGTTCTCTCCCCAGATGAGATTCTGGGCGGGGTGCAGGTCGAGCTCCGCATGCGTGATGCACCGCAGGTTGTCTATGGTCAGAATCGACAAGCTCATGGTGCGGTGCGTCGGATCAGAGTCGACTGCAGGCGGCATGCAGGAGGTCCGTAGCCCATTGTGGGGCATCGGACCCGAGCGGGGGGGAGCTACTGTTGTGAGAGCAACGCCTCGTCGACGCTTTAGAGTCGCATGGGCATAACGACGTACTTGGTTTCCATGGCGCCGGGAGCGCGAATCAGGCAGCTGCTGTTGGCGTCGGTCAGTCCCAGCTCGATCTTCTCGGTTTCCAGAGCGGCGAGTGCATCGAGTAGATAGTTGACGTTGAAGCCAATTTCCAGGTCTTCACCCTGATAGGACACCTCGAGCTGATCCTCCGCCTCTTCCTGCTCCGGATTATGAGCCTGCATCGTGAGCGAGTCCTTTCGCAGCGTCAGCCGGATGCCCCGGTACTTCTCGTTCGAGAGGATCGCCGTGCGCTGGAACCCCTGCCGAAGCAGCTCGCGGTCCGCGGCAATCACCTTGGTGGGATTGGCGGGCACCACGCGAGCATATTCTGGGAAACGTCCGTCAATCAGCTTCGAAGTGAAGCGAATATCGCCGATCTGGGCCCGAACGTGATTGCTTCCGATCAGAAGCTGAACGTTACCCTCGGATCCGAGGAGCCGCTGCAGCTCGAGCACCCCCTTGCGCGGAACGATGACCTGCTGTCCCGACTTCGCCTCCCCTTCGAGCTGCGCTTCGCAAACCGCCAGACGGTGGCCGTCGGTGGCCACGGCGCGCAGTGAGCGACCATCGGTCTCGAGCAGCATGCCGTTCAGGTAGTAGCGGACGTCCTGCTGCGCCATCGAGAAGTGCGTCTTGTCTATGAGGCGGCGCAGGGCAGCCTGCGCAATCGTGAGCTGCTGCTGCGAGTTGATCTCCTCCACGACCGGAAATTCCGTGGCCGGCAGGCTCGAGAGCGTGAAGCGACTACGCCCAGCGCGCAGGGTCGCACGATCGCCCTCGGTGCTCAGGCTCACCGAGCTCTTCTCGGGCAAGGCGCGAAAGATATCGAGCAGCTTGCGACCGGGCAGCGTCGCATCCCCCGGCTGCTGCACCGAAACAGTGTGAGCTGCGACCAGCTCCACTTCGAGATCGGTGCCCGTCATGCTCACCCGCTCGTTGCGTGCCGCAAGCAGCACGTTGGCGAGTATCGGCATGGTCTGGCGTCGCTCGACGACACCGATGACGCTCTGCAGGGGGACGAGGAAGTCTTCGCGTGATGCAGTGATTTTCATGATTGAGGCTATTCGTGACAGACGCATCTTGCATATGCGCACACGGATCCGAGGCTCCGAGTAGTTATCTTAGGATTTGAAAAGACTGTTGTGGAATTTATTTGTCCTGTGGACATGGGGAAAACCCGTTTGCGAGCCGCACGATCAGTTACTTGGCCACGAGGCACGCGTGCATCGACACGGGGATGAGCTGCCCACGGCCTGTGCGCGAGCTGTGCGTAAATCACACCTCGCTTCTTATCCCCATTGAATGCACATCAACCCGCCAGGGTTCTCAACAGGTTCGAGAAATCCTCGCTCATGCGCTGCTCCGTGCCGCGCAGCTCTTTGATGCGCTTGCACGCATGCAGCACGGTCGTGTGATCACGTCCACCGAAGGCCTCGCCGATCTCCGGCAGGCTGTGGTTGGTGAGCTCTTTCGCGAGCGCCATCGCGACCTGGCGCGGTCGCGCCACCGAGCGATTGCGGCGCTTCGAAAGCAGGTCCGACATGCGCACCTTGTAGTAATCGGCGACGGTCTTTTGAATGTTCTCGATCGTGACGAGCTTTGCCTGCAATTGCAGCAGATCGCGCAGCGCGTCCTTCGCGAACTCGAGCGTGATTGCATGTCCGGTGAAACGGGAATTGGCGATCACGCGGCGCAGCGCACCTTCGAGCTCGCGCACGTTGGAGCGAATGCGCTTCGCGATGAAGAAAGCGACTTCCTCGGGTAGCGCCACGCTTGCTGCCTGCGCCTTCGTCATCAGGATTGCGACGCAGGTTTCGAGCTCGGGCGGCTCGATCGCGACAGTGAGTCCCCAGCCGAAGCGCGATTTGAGCCGCTCTTCCAGGCCGTCCACCTCTTTCGGATAGCGATCACACGTGAGGATCACCTGGTGCTGACCCTCGAGCAGCTCATTGAACGTGTGGAAGAACTCCTCCTGCGAGCGCTCCTTGCCAGCGAAGAACTGAATGTCGTCGATCAGCAGCGCATCGAGCGAACGGTATGCGGTCTTGAACTCGTTCATGCTGTTGTGCTGCAGGGCGCGCACCATATCGCCGACAAAGCGCTCGGAGTGGACATAGGCGACGCGGGCCTCGCTGTCGCGCTCCTTGATGAGGTGCGCGACAGCGTGCATCAGATGAGTCTTGCCGAGTCCGACGCCACCGTAGATGAAGAGCGGGTTGTAGGCGCGGCCCGGATTCTCGCCGACCTGCTGCGCAGCGGCTCTCGCGAGCTGGTTGCTCTTGCCTTCGACGAACGTCGCGAAGCAGAAGTCCGGATTGAGGCGCGCGCCGACGACGAGCCCGGCGGCGCGCCCCGGCGTGAGCGCCCGCGGCATCACAGCTGCGCGATTCGCCGCGGGTGCTGGCGCAGGCTTGCCGCGCGAACCGACCTCCACGGTTACGATCGGAGCTCCACCGGTGGAGCTGTCACGCAGCAGCTCGCCGATGCGTGTGAGCAGATTGGCATTCACCCAATCGACGACGAACCGATTGGGAGCGAGCAGCTTCAGTGCGCCGATGCCTTCGATCGCTTGCAGAGGGCGCACCCACGTGTTGAATTGCTGCTCGGGCAGCTCGGCTTCGAGCGTGCGCATGCAGCGAGACCACAGCTGGGCCTCCACGAGCATTGCCTCCCGCGACATCGTGTACATCCGAGGAAAAGGAGGCGCAGTCTATACCCGCGGCGGCGCGTGCTGAAGAGGAACTGTATTGACAGGTCGCGGCGCCGGGGCTTAGCCTTGCCGCCCTTCCCGGGAGCGCGCGGACGATGAAGCGTACCTATCAGCCGAGCAAGCTGCGCCGCAAGCGCACGCATGGGTTCCGCGCGCGCATGGCAACCGCGAACGGCCGCAAGGTACTGAGCCGGCGGCGCGCGAAGGGGCGCAGGAAGCTCATACCGTAAGCGCGCGGCGGTGTCTGCACAGCGCGCCGGGCACGCGCGCCTCAGGCTGCAAGCCGAGGGACGCTTGCGCACCAAGGCACAGTTCGAGGCCGTTTACGCGCACGGCCGGCGCTTCGGCGACGGCTACTTCGCCGTGATCGCGTATCGCGAGCAGGATGCGGGCAGGCCGCGACTCGGACTTGCGGTCGCCGTCAAGGTCGCGGGCAGCTCCGTGCAGCGCAATCGCATCCGGCGGATCGTTCGTGAATCGTTCCGACTGCGCCAGCACGACCTGCCGGTCGTGGATGTGGTCGTGAGCGCGCGTCCGCGCGCGCGCGGGGCCGCGGGCGCCGAGCTCCGCGCGAGTCTCGAGGAGTTGTGGGATAAAGTGAAAGCACAATGCGGCTCGTCGAACGACACCACCAACCGCTGACCGGACACGACCTGGCGTCCTGCGGCATCGTCACGCGCGCCGCGACAGGCCTGATCCGAATTTACCAGTGGACCGTGAGTCCGCTGCTCGGGCCGACGTGCCGCTTCTACCCATCGTGCTCGAATTACGCACTGCAGGCGCTGCGCCGCTACGGGCTCGTGCGCGGCGGCTGGCTCGCGCTGCGGCGGATCGCGCGCTGTCATCCCTTCCATCCCGGCGGCGTCGACCCGGTCCCGCAGGCGGCGAGCAGCGCCGCCCATCACGATCATGACTAGCAACTACCTGCGTATCGCCCTGTGGACTCTGCTCGGGCTCGCGCTGCTGGCCAATTACAACGCCTGGATGCACGACTACGGTCTGCAACCCGCGCCGGGCACGGAGAGCGCCACCAAGGGGCCGCACGCCCCGGGGGCCGATCTTGGACTGAGGATACC
>Ga0335077_10004436_pt1 | contig 17114 bp, 10 predicted proteins | sample Lox_Sample_31_FD_207151 | JGI IMG/M metagenome (GOLD analysis project Ga0335077, IMG submission 207151) | Soil microbial communities from Loxahatchee National Wildlife Refuge, Florida, United States - Lox_Sample_3.1 | ecosystem: Environmental > Terrestrial > Soil > Wetlands | place: USA...
AGGCTTCCATCGCCGAGACGAACAGATCGACGCCGAAGCGGTCGCACATCTCGACCACGCGGCGCTCCGCGGTGCGGCAGGCAGCGACGATCGCATTCAGGTCGCTCCTGTTCCAGTGCGGCATCCGGACGTGGTTCAGGACCAGCGCAATCAGATCCTCCTGGAGCGCGCCGCCGCGATAGATTTTGATCGGCGGCGCGAGCATCCCCTCCTCGAAGATGCTGGTCGCGTCGGTGGGCAGGCTTCCCGGCACCTTGCCACCGACGTCGGACATGTGCCCGAGCATCGCCGCCCATCCGACCAGCCTTCCGTCGCGACAGTAAATCGGCAGCAGTACCAGCCAATCGGCGGAGTGACTAATCGCGCCGTCGCATTTGTACGGATCTGAAGTGAGAAAGATGTCGCCTTCCTCGACGGTGCCGTCATAGGCGTCGAGAAAGCCGCCGATGAACGAGCCGAACTGGCCGACCACCATGCGGCCCTTGCGCTCCGCTATCATCGGAAACTCGTCGTGCTGCTCACGGATTCCGGGAGACATCGCGGTGCGGAACAGCACGGCATCCATCTCGTAGCGCACGTTGCGCAACGCGCTCTCGATGATGTCCAGAGTTATCGTGTCAACCTCGATCGCACGAAACGGCTCGTGGTTGTGCTCGATGATTCGCGTCTTTGCCATGTTGGCTGCTTCCTCCTGCTGAACCCCGATAAGCGCGAAATGCTCCGGCGCAATTCTACTGCCGGGGCCGAATCAGGATATTTCCGAAACTATCCACCTCGCCGCGATGGTCCGGCAGGACAAGCGTGGTGCTGTCCATCTCGGCGACAATCGCCGGCCCCTCGATCACGTTGCGCGCGTGCAGTTTCGCGCGATCGTAGAGCCTGGCTTTGCGCGCGCGTCCCTGCGCCCGGATCGAAGTTTCGCCCTTGAGCGCGGTGTCGGGGTTGGGGCCGCCCTCGGCCAGACGGGCGGGCTTCAGCTCGCGGCTTTGCTCCTGCACGATCGCGCGGAGGTTAACAAACTCGTGCTCGACGTCGAGATTGAAGGTGAAGAGCCGGCGATGAATTTCGTCGAAGGCGCGGCGCACCGTCTCGAGGCCGCCGTCCTGGCGCAGGCTCTCGAGGTCGATCGCGACCGGCACCTCGAAGCCCTGGCCGTGATAACGCACGTCCGCCTGGTAGACGGTTGAGCGGGCCGAAGGCGGCAGCCCCTCCGCGTCGAGCGCCGCGCCGGCGCTTTCGCCCAGCGCGGCGAGAGTCTCCGCAACGTCGGTTCCGGAAGTGGCCGAGAAGCGCCGGATATAGGTGCACGCGGCTTCGTTGCGAAGGCGTGTCGTCGCGTCGCCATACGCGCAGAGCACGCCCGGGCTCGGCGGTATGATCACCGGCCAGCATCCGAGCAAAGCGCCGAGCGCGTTGGCGTGAAGGGGGCCGGCGCCACCGAAGGCCACCAGCGCGAAACCGCGCGGATCGTAGCCCTGCTCGACCGAGACCAGGCGCAGCGCGCCGAACATGTGTTCGTTGACGACGTCGATTATTCCGGCCGCCGCTTCCAAAAGTCCGATTCCGAGCGCGGATGCGATCTTTTCGACCGCGTTTTGCGCCGCCTTGCGATCGAGCTTCATTGCACCGCCGAGCAGATCGAGCGGAAGATAGCCGAGCACCACATTGGCGTCGGTAACCGTGGGCTGGGCGCCACCGCGGCCGTAAGCGGCCGGGCCGGGCTCCGCTCCCGCGCTCTCCGGCCCGACCCGCAGGGCGCGCGTCAGCTCGGGCACCTTGGCGATAGACCCGCCGCCGGCGCCCACTGAGCGAACGTCAAGCGAAGAGACACGCACCGCGACGTCGCCAACCATGGTTTCGCGCCGCACGCGGGGCTCGCCGCGTTCCACGAGGCATACGTCGGTCGAGGTGCCGCCCATGTCGAGCGTAAGCACGTTGTCGAAGCCGGCCTGTCTCGCGACCCAAAGCGCCCCCGCAACGCCGCCCGCCGGTCCACTGAGCAGCATGCTCACCGGCGCTTGCTCGGCCGCCTCGAAAGACATCAATCCGCCATCGGAGCGCAAGAGTTTCAGCAGCGCGCCGACGCCGCGCGATTTGAGCTCGCTCCTGAGACTCGAGAGATAGTGCGCGACCGTCGGCCGCACGTATGAGTTGGCGACCGTGGTAATCGTGCGTTCGTACTCGCGCATTTCGGGCAGGATCTCGCTCGAGCGCGAGAGCGGAATCTCGGGCGCTTCCTCGCGGGCGATCTCGCCGAGGCGCCGCTCGTGCGCCGAATTCGCGTACGCGTTTATCAGCGACACGGTAATCGCCTCGACCCCGCGCCGCTTGAGATACTTGAGCGCCTCGCGCGCGCCCGCCTCGTCCAGCTCGCGCACGATCTCGCCGCGCGCGCCGACACGCTCGCGAACCTCAACTGTGTCATCGAGCGCCGCGAGCGGCTCGGGCTTGGGCCAGATGATCCATCCCGCGAGCCCTCCCGGCACGTAAGAGCGCGCCACCTGCAGAATCTGGCGATAGCCTTCAGTCGTGACCAGCCCAACGCGCGCGCCCTTGCCCTCGAGCACTGCGTTGGTGGCCACTGTCGTGCCGTGCATCAGCTCGCCGAGCGCAGACAGTTCGATTCCGGCGGATGCGCATACGCGCGCGATTCCGTCCAGCACGGCTTCGGCCTGGTTGGCGGGAGTCGTCGGCACCTTGGCGCGAAAGGTTTCACCCGTGCTCTCGTTGATGAGCAGCAGATCCGTGAACGTCCCGCCAACATCGACGCCGAGTCTGTATGCCATCGAGACCTCCAGGGCGGCGCCACGGCTGGGCCGCCGCTACGCGGGCAACCCCTGGCGGGTTGGACCGCTCGCCGGAAACCGCACCGATCCTTACCCGCGAACGGCGCAAAATGCCACGGTTATCCGCTTGACACCGGGATGGCGGCGAGAGATTCATGGCGAAATGGAGCGTCTTATGGCCGGAGCCTCCTATGAACAATGACCTGCTTCTCAAAGACGGCCTGATCGTCACACCGAACGGCGCGCTTCGCGCAGGGGTCGCGATTTCCGGCGAACGGATCGTGGGCGTCGGCGCCGAAGAGACGCTCGGCAGCGCCCGGCGCGAAATCGATCTGCGGGGCAAGATCGTGATGCCGGGCCTGTTCGATCCACACGTGCATCTGGGGCTAAGCGGCGACACCTTCGGCGACGACGCGATGGCCGCCGACTTCGAGTTCGACACCCGCGAGTGCCTGGTCGGCGGCGTCACCACGATCGCCACCACGACGCTGATCGGCCGCGATCCGCTGCCCGAACTTTTCTCGCGCGCGATCAAGTGCGGCGAATCGCGCAGCTGGTGCGACTTCAAGATCACCTGCGTGGTCAACACGCTCGACCAGGTCAAGCAGATTCCCGCAGTCGCCAGGGAGGGCGGCGTCTCCTACAAGTTCTTCACCGGCTATGCCGGCGCGCAGGCCGAAGGCTTCGGCATGAACAAAGAGGGCATCAGCCCGGCGTTTTTTTACAAAGCCTGTCGGGCGATCAACGCCGCCGGGCGGCCCGCGTTTCCGATGATCCATGCGGAGGATCCGTTCGTTCGCGGCATCCTGGTCGACGAACTGCGGCGCATGGGCCGGCGCGATTACCTGACCGCGTGGGCCGAGAGCAGCCCCGAGTGGGCGGAGAGCGTGCAGATATACACGTACGGGCACATCGCCAACCAGCTCGCATGCCCGCTCTATCCAGTGCATATCAGTGCGGCGCAGAGCGTAGATACGATCGCTTCGCTCAAAGCCCAGGGAGTGCCGATCGTGGGCGAGACGATCGCCTATTTCCTTTCGACCACCGCGCCCGAGATGGACGCGAACAACGCGGGCGGCAAGGGAAAAATCCAGCCGCCATTGCGCTTCCAGAAAGATCGCGATCGTCTGTGGCGCGGAATCAAGGACGGCACGCTCTCGGTTATCGGAACCGACAGCCTCACCTATACTGCGAGCTTCAAGGAGCGCGGCGATTTCTGGGACTGCCGCGTCGGCGTCAACAACCAGGTCGCCGACACGCTCGCGCTGATTTTCGACGAAGCGGTAAATCGCCGCGGAATCGATCTGGTCACGATCGCGCGCGCATTGTCGGAGAACGCCGCCCGGATGTACGGCATCTATCCGAAAAAAGGCGTCATCGCGGTGGGCTCCGACGCCGACCTGGTGGTGGTCGATCCGGAGGCCGAGGCCACGCTCGGCCGGCATCGCTATCGCGGACGCACGGACTATTCGCTATGGGAAGGGCGCAAGGTCAGAGGCATCCCGGTGATGACCTTCCTGCGCGGGCAGTTGGCGATGGAGAACGGTGAGATCGTGTGCCAGAAGGGATTCGGACAGCCGGTCGCGCAGGTGATGAAGCCGCGCGGCCACTGAAGCCGCGCCCGAGCGACCGCAGCGCTCGGCCACCGCTGGAGACCACAACATGAGCGATGACAAACGAGCCATCTACAATCGAAGCGGTCTGGGCCATCGAATAGGCTACGGCAAACGGCCCGCCCTGCTGGTCGTCGACATGCAAATCGGATTTACCGCGCCGGAGAAATCGCCGCTGGCCGGCAACCTCGACCCGCAGGTCGCGGCGATCAACAAGCTCATCGCGGCGGCGCGAAAAAAGAACGTGCCAATCGCATTCACGGTCGTCGGCTACGATCCCGACGTGCCCGGCGACGGAGGCCTCTGGGCTGAGAAGGCGCCCACGTTGCTTGAACTCAAGCTGGGCTCGGACCTGGTCAAACTCGATCCGCGGATTCGTCGCGCTCCCGAGGATCTGCTGCTGGTAAAAAAATACGCGTCGGCGTTCCTCGGAACCCCGCTTTCAACCTACCTGGTCACGCGCGGAGTCGACACGCTGATCGTCACCGGATGCACGACCAGCGGATGTGTGCGCGCGAGCGTGGTCGATGCGCTTTCGCACGGCTTCCGACCGATCATCCCGCACGAGGCGGTCGGCGATCGCGCAGAGGAGCCGCACGAGGCCAATCTGTTCGACATGGACAGCAAATACGGCGACGTGGTGGCGCTGGCCGACGCGCTCGCCTATCTCGAAGAACTGAAACCCTGAGCGCCTCGACGGATTTCCTCGATATCGCAACGGTGCGGATGCTACAGTTCCGCGTTGGCTTTTCGATCGCCGGCATTGATGTAGCCGAACGGACCTGGGAGGTCCGGGGAGAAGACGTGCATGTCTGACACCCGATCGCGCCTGCGGGCGCTCTTGAACGGGCCCGAAATGGCCGTCGCACCGTTCGTTTACGACTGTCTGCAGGCGAAGCTGGCGGAGCGCGCAGGATTCAAGGCGATCTATATGACCGGCTTCGGCACCGCGGCCGCGCGCGGGTTTCCCGACCTCGGTCTGCTGACGATGGGCGAGATGGTCGACAACGTGCGTGCGCTCGCGCGCTCGGTGGATATCCCGCTCATCTGCGACGCCGACACCGGCTACGGCGAAGCAATCAACGTGCAGCGCACCGTTCGCGAGTACGAGGACGCCGGCGCGGCGGCGCTTCATATCGAAGACCAGGTGTGGCCCAAGCGCTGCGGCTTCCTCGAAGGCAAGCAAGTCATTCCGCTCGAGAACATGGCGGCGAAGCTGCGCGCGGCGCTCGACGCCCGGCGCGATCCCGATCTCGTGATTATCGCGCGCACCGACGCGCTGGCGCCGCTCGGCTGGGAGGAAGTGACGCGGCGCGCCCGCGCTTATCGCGCGGCAGGCGCCGATCTCATCTTCGTCGACGGCATCAAAACGCTGGATGACCTCAAGACCTGCGCGCGGCTGCTCTCAGATCTACCGCTGCTGTACAACGGACAACTGCAGCATCCGACGGAAATCGCGAAATACGGTTTCAAGCTGATGATCCATATCGCCACGCTGTTCACCGTTTACCAGCGCACGCGCGACGCCTTCGTCGAGCTCGCGCGCACGGGCGCGGTCGCAGGTGGCGCCGGTCTGGAGCTCTTGCCCGAGATTACGGACCTTCTCGGCGCGCCCGAGATCCTCAGGACCAGCAAAAAATACGAAGTGTAATTTCGCACGAACGCGAAACCGTTGGCGCGCGATTTCAGCCGAGCAGCTCTTTCACCAGCTGCTTGGTCGATTCAAGATCGAACTCCCGGTACATCTGCAGGCGCTCGGCGGCCGGCGATCCGGAGCCGTGAATAATCTCGTTGTACCACCATCCCGCGTACTCCGAGGAGCACAGGTCGCCGATAAAGTGAAACAGTCTGATTCGATCGGCCGGCGAAACTCCGGGAGCGGCTTTGAAATACTTCTCGATGTACGGCGCGACTTCGGGATTTTTCAAATCCTTTACCGACGGCATCGTGACCGCGGCGCCACCGGCGACCTCGCTCAGCAGCCGGGTGCAGGTGTAATGAGCCTCCATGGTCAGATGTTTGCCCGCGTTGGTCATAACCGTGTCGGGAAAGGCGACGCCGTTGATGACCGTGTTTTTCATTGCCGCGGCGATCCCCAGCGCGTAGATGGCGCTGGCGAGCTTGATCATCTCGGCGATCTTGTCGCGGATGTGCGGTTTGTCGGCGACGCCGTTGTACTCCGCGATGAGCGCGGCAGCGCCGATAAACAGCTCGAGCTTGCCATAGTCGGTCCCCAGGTAGCCGTGGCGATTAATGGTGGCGAAATTGTTGGCGATATCGCCGCAGAACTCGGACTCGCCGCACAGGAAGATACGGTCGGCGGGGACAAAGACGTCATCAAAGATGGTCAGCGACTCGACGACCGCGCCACTGTTGCTCAGCGGCGCCTGATCCGGGTCGGCGGGCATGTTGATGCCACGCGCCACGAGCGTGATCCCTGGAGTGTCGACCGGAATGGCAAAGGCGACGGCATAGTCGCGATCGTCCTCGTGCATCGCGCGCTGCGCGATCACGACCAGTTCCTCGCAGATGACGCCGCCGGTGGTGTGAGCTTTTGCTCCGCGCACCACGATGCCGTCCTTTCTGCGCTCGACGACGTGCAGATACATGTCAGGGTCGGACTGTAGCGAAGGGCGCAGATTGCGGTCGCCCTTGACGTCCGTGATCGCGGCCGACCCGATATACTGGCGCCGCTGGAAGCTCCGCAAGTACTCTTTGAGCCGCGCGGTGTAGCCGGTCTCGTACTTGCGATCGACTTCCGGCAGCACCGAGAGCAGGCCGGCAAGTTCGTCGCGCGCGATACTGGTGTAACCGGTAATCGGGACGCGCTCGGACAGTTTGATCGCGGCGTCGAAATTCTGCAGCAGCCCGGCGGTGTCGTTGGGCATGTGCCAGAAGATGTGCACGTCCTCGCCGGTCAGTTCCGACTTCGCGGTCATCAGGCTTTGCAGCTTCGGCTCGAAGGCCGCGTCGAGCAGCCATTTGCCCCAGGCATTTATGGTCGATTGGAAAAGCGGATGCTCAGCGAGATTGGCGACGGCCTCTCCCTGCACGAACACGCGGCTTTTGAGGCGTCCGAGGCTATCTACGTAGTCCTGACCTTTTCGCATTGCCAATATCTCCGATGCGGCGGCGCGCCGGCTGCCGGAAACCCAGCGAGTTTAAAATCCAGTCCACGAACACCTCGGCGACATCCATGCGGGTCAGACGCCCGGCGGGTTTGAACCATCGCTCGACGTGGATGAGCGCTCCGTCGATGCCGAGAAAAACGAGCTTCGGATCCTTTATCCTGAAAACGCCGCGCCGCCTGCCCTCGTTCAGAACGCGCACCCACAGCTCGCGATATTCGGTCTGCTTGCGTTCGATCGAGGCTCGATAGGACGGCCGCAGATTCCTCAGTTCCGATTGCAGCAGCGCCGTTTCATAGGGGCCCGCCTGGCAGATGTTCGACACGACGAGGCGCCGCACCAGCTCCTCGGGCTCGCCGGCCGCCTCCAGGGCTTGCCGGGCGCGCGCAAGCACCTCGTCCATCAGCCGCTCCATCACTCTGAAGAGCAGTTCCTGCTTGCTGCTCACGTGGACGTAGATGCTGGAAGGGCGCAGGCCGAGATTTCGCGCCAAATCCCGCATCGAGGTACCGTCGTAGCCGTTGCGAAGAAAGAGCCGCGCCGCCCCGCTATCTATGCGGCTCTTGGTGCAGATCGCTGGAGCCGGCGATTTCGCGCGTGTTGCTGTTTGCCGGCGGGTAGTCATCGCATGGCCGTCCGAACGTTCGTTCGGGAACCTGACACGCAAACGCTCCTGCTGTCAAGCGATCGCAAAAGATCTAAAAACGACTGGAAACGCTAAGGACGGCTCAGCAAAGGCGCGTCAGGGCGCTTTGTCTTCGCCCCGCCATTGCTTCGCCTGTTCGCGAAACCGCGATTCGGCGTCGGCAAGGGTGGTCGTGCGGGCCTTTGTCAGGTCGGGTTTTACCACTTTGATCGGATCGCGGACGTCATCCACATATCCGAGCGCATACCCGCCATAGGAATATCCCATCAGGCGCAGCAACTCGACCGGCAGCGTCTCGGCCACCGCCAGCGGCACCGACAGATACTGGTTCTCCTCCTGCCGCAGCCACGCGAGGCTATAGGTCAGATTGATCCCGCAGCGAACCGAAACCGAGCGGTTCGCGCCGCCGCCGTGATAGATGCTGCCGGTGTAAAAGAGCGCCGAGCCCTTGGTCATCTCGGCCGGCTCCGTGTCCTTCTCCTCGAATTTCAATCCATCGTCGAACAGATGGCTCTTCGGGATAACGCGAGTGGCGCCGTTTTGCTCGGTGAAATCGGTCATCGCCCAGATCGTGTTGAGTTGAACCTCGAACCCCTTGGGAAACTTGAAGAAATCGAAAACCCACTGGTCGCGATGGATCGGCTGCATCTCCGCGCCGGGCCCGATCGTGATGACCTGCGTCAGATGGACCTGAAACGCCGCGCCGTGGGAGAGCACTTTCTTGGCCGTCGCGAGCGCCAGCGGATTCATCACCAGGCCGCGGCAGGTTTGCGAACGCGCGATCAAGCCGCCTGTCCTGCGCGTGCTGCGCCCCGCAAAATCGTCGCGGCCGATGCGGGTCGCCTCGACATATGGCTGCAGTTCCGCCGCGGCGCGGTCCATCGTGGACGCCGGCGCCAACGCGTCGACGATCGCGGCGCCATCCTCGGCCAGAGCTGCGGCTATGTCGTCGGCGCTGGTGGATACGGGAAGGTGCCTGATGCTCATACGAGTTCTCCTGCTATGGCGCAGCGCGCGCCGGCGAGCGGGTTCCGGGCGGCCCACCGCTCTGACGAATCTTAAACACTTCACCGTGCACCGGACAACCGTGCCGGACGCTCGCCCGAAGGCGTTGCGTTTACGCCTCAGGGGCGCTACGCAGGAGCTTGACGTCGCCGGCCCTGGACCTTCATGCAAGGAGGCTGCATCGATGGAATTCGGAATCAGCTATCCAACCTACATTCGCGCCTGGCACGACGTGGTGATGGCCGAGGAATACGGGTTCAGCCATGCGTGGTTCGACGATTCGCACATGTGTTACAGCGACATCTTCGCCACCATGGCGCTTGCGGCCGAGCACTCGCGCACCTCCGTCGTGGGAAGCTTCGTACTCTGCGCGGGCAACCGGGCCGCGCCGGTCAGCGCCTCGGCCCTGGCGACGATCAACGAGCTCGCACCTGGCCGGGTAATCGCGGGCATCGGAAGCGGCTTCAGCGCGCGCAACGTGATGGGGATGCCGGCTACACCGCTCAAGGCGCTGGCGAGCGAGGTCAAGGTGTTGCGCGAACTGCTCGCCGGAAAGGAGGCGCTCTACCGTGAGGATGATCGCGAGCGCGCGGTGCGTCTGCTTCATCCCGGTATGGGCTTCATCAACGTCAGGGATCCGATTCCGATCTACGTCGGCGCCAACCTGCCGAAAGCGATCCGGGTCGTCGGCGAAGTGGGCGACGGCTGGATAACCGTCGGCGCCGATCCCGGAATGATCCGCAACGGGCTTTCCGAGATCCGGGATGCGGCGAAGGGCGCCGGGCGCGCGCTCGAGCGAATCCCGACCGTGATCGTCACGGCCGGCTGCGTGCTGCGCCACGGCGAAGACATCATGTCGCCACGCGTCTTCAATCGGTTGGGCTCGTGGGGCGCGCTCAGCCTGCACACGATCTGGCATCCCGAAAATACGCCGATCGGCCCGTTCGCGCCGCCTGAATTTCAGCCCTTGGCCAAGCGCTACTACGACGAATACATAATGAAAATGAAGACGCCGTGGGAAAAGCGGTACCAGGAAATTCATCTCGGACACCTGATCTTCACCAAGCCTGGCGAAGAGCGCTTCGTCAGCCGGCAACTGCTCGAGGCGACCACCGTCACGGGACCGCCCTCCGCAGTGATCGAACGCATCAAGGAGCTCGAAGAGGCCGGTGTAACCGGGATCGCGCTGCGGCTCACCGGGACCGATGGCCGCGAAATGATCCGCGAGTTCGGTAACGAGGTTATCGCCCGATATTAGGGGAGAAGTCGCCGGCCGCTCCAGGCGCCCCTGAGGACCTCCCCCGCCAGATGCGCCCGCGCAGGCTCAGACCCCACAGGCGAACCCGCTCCATGTACAGGTAGATAACCGGGGTCGTGAACAGCGTGAGCATCTGGCTCACCAACAGGCCGCCGACGATCGCGATTCCCAGCGGGCGGCGCAGTTCCGAGCCGGTGCCCGATCCGACCGCGAGCGGCAGCGCGCCGAGCAGTGCCGCCATCGTGGTCATCATGATCGGTCGAAAGCGCAAGAGGCAGGCCTCCTCGATCGCTTCCTCGGGAGATTTGCCCTGCTGGCGTTCGGCCTCGAGGGCGAAGTCGATCATCATGATCGCGTTTTTCTTGACGATGCCGATGAGCAGGATGATGCCGATGAGCGCGATCACGGTGAGGTCGATGCGGCAAAGCATCAGGGCCAGCAGCGCGCCGACGCCTGCCGACGGCAGCGTCGAGAGAATCGTGATCGGATGAACGTAACTTTCGTAGAGAATCCCTAGCACGATGTACACCGCACAGAGCGCCGCGATCACGAGCATCGGCTCGTTCGTCAGCGAGTCGCGGAAAGCCTGCGCCGTGCCCGCGAAGTTGCCGTGAATGCTGGCCGGAAGGCCGATGCTGCGTTCAGCCGCATCGATCGCCGTGACTGCCTGGCCGAGCGAGACCCCGGGCGCGAGGTTGAACGAAATCGTCACCGCCGGAAACTGCCCCTGGTGATTCACCGAGAGCGCCGTGGTGCTCGGCGCATAATGGGTAAAAGTACTCACTTTGACTTCGGCGTTGTTGGATGAGCGCGCATCGAGCAACGACAACGACGCGGGGTTCTGCCAGTATTTCGGCGCCGCTTCCATGACGACGTGGTACTGGTTAAGCGGCGTGTACATCGTCGAGACCTGACGCTGGCCGAAAGCGTCGTACAGAGTATCGTCGATGACCTGCTGGGTGAGCCCGAGCCGCGAGGCTGTATCGCGATCGACCACCAGCGTGGCCTGTAGCCCGCTGTTCTGCTGATCGCTGTTGACGTCGGTCAGAATCCGCATGCTCCGCATCTTGGCGAGCAACCGCGGCGCCCACAGGTTAAGTTCCTTAAGGTCGGTTCCCTGGAGCGTGTACTGATAAAGCGCGTTGGCCGAACGTCCGCCGATACGCAGGTCCTGCGTGGCCTGCAGGTAGAGCGTCGCGCCCGGAACGTGCGCGGTCTTCTTGCGCAGCACCGCGATCACCTGATCGGCGCTCAGCTTGCGCGGGCCCATCGGCTTGAGTGCGATGTACATGCGGGCCGAGTTGACGCTGCCGGCGTTGCCGCCGGCGAATCCGATCACGTGATCGACCGAGGGATCGTTCTTGATGATGTTGACGAAATCGGTCAGCCGATCGCGCATCGACTGGAACGACGTATCCTGGTCGGCCATGATCGCGCCCATCAGGCGCCCGGTGTCCTGCTGCGGAAAGAAGCCCTTGGGAATGACCAGAAACAAGTACACGCTTAGCGCGAGCGTCGCGAGCGCGATGGCGAGCGTCAGGCGCAGGTGCCGCAGAACCCAGGAGAGGCCACGCGCGTAGCCGGCGTGCGCGCGGTCGAAGATCCGCTGGCTCGCCCGGTCCAACCTCCCGTGCGGCTCGCCGCTTTCGGGCCGCAGCAGCCTCGCGCACATCATCGGCGTGGTGGTCAGCGAAATCACCATCGAAACCGCGACCGCCGTCGATAGGGTGGCCGCGAATTCGCGGAACAGGCGCCCGACGATTCCACCCATCAGGAGGATCGGGATGAACACGGCGACCAGCGAGACGCTGATCGAAACCACGGTAAAGCCGATCTCGCGCGCGCCGCGGACCGCGGCGTCGAACGGCGACATCCCCTGCTCGCGGTAGCGCGAAATGTTCTCGATCACCACGATCGCGTCGTCAACCACGAAGCCGGTCGAGATGGTGAGCGCCATCAGCGACAGGTTGTCGAGGCTGTAACCGCAGAGGTACATGACGCCGAAGGTGCCGATGAGCGAAATCGGCACCACCACGCCGGGAATCACCGTGGCCCGCCAATTGCGCAGAAACACGAACACCACCAGGATCACCAGCGAGATCGAAATGAGCAGCGTCAGTTCGACGTCGGCAACCGAGGCGCGGATGGTCGTGGTGCGGTCGAGCACGATGGACATCTTGATCGCCGGTGAGATCGAAGCGTGCAATTGAGGCAGCGCCGCGATCACGCGGTCCACGGTCGAAATGATGTTGGCGCCGGGCTGCCGGAAGATGATGATCATGACCGACGGGGTACCGTCGACCATCCCGGCATTGCGCACGTCCTCGACCGAATCGGTCACCTGGGCGACGTCGGAGAGCCGAACCGCGGCGCCGTTGTTGTAGCCGATGATCAGCGGGCTGTACTGGTCGGCGCTCAGCAGCTGGTCGGTCGCGCTGATCGCCCAGGCCTGCGTTTGATCGGCGACCTCGCCCTTGGGACGGTTGGCGTTGGCCTTGCTGAGCGTGTTGCGGACCTGCTCGAGGCCGATCCCATAGTTGTTCAGCGCGTTGAGATTTAGCTCGACGCGCACGCCGGGGAGCGCGCTGCCGCCCACCGTCACCTGGCCGACGCCGCCAATCTGCGAGAGCTTCTGCGCCAGGATGGAGCTCGCCGCGTCATAGATCAGCCCGCGCCGCAGGGTGTCGGAGGTCAGCGCGAGAATCAGAATCGGCGCATCGGCCGGATTGACTTTCTTGTAGGTCGGATTGCTCGGAAGATTGGCCGGCAGCTGGCTGCGCGCGGCGTTGATCGCGGCCTGCACGTCGCGCGCGGCTGCGTCGATGTTGCGGTTCAGATCGAACTGCAGAACGATATAGGTGGTGCCGAGCGCGCTGGTCGAGGTCAGTTCGGTGAGGCCGGCGATCCGTCCGAACTGGCGCTCGAGCGGGGTCGCGACCGACGACGCCATCGTCTCCGGACTTGCGCCGGGCAGGGCCGCGCTCACCTGGATCGTCGGAAAGTCAACCTCGGGCAAAGGCGCAACCGGCAGCAGCTGAAATGCCGCGGCGCCGGCAAGCGCGATCGCCACGGTTAGGAGCGTGGTCGCGACGGGCCGCCGGATGAAGGTTTCGGAAAAGCTCATGACGAAGGCGCGCCGGCGGGCGCGCTCAGCGCTGTGTCATCGCGCACCTTCGCGCCCCGCTCCGCGAGCCTTTCGAAGGCGAGAAAAATCACCGGCGTGGTGTACAGCGTCAGCAACTGGCTCAGCAGCAGCCCGCCGACCATCGCGATACCCAGCGGGCGGCGCAGCTCCGAGCCGGTGCCGGTGCCGAGCGCGAGCGGCAGCCCGGCGAGCAGCGCCGCCATCGTGGTCATCATGATCGGCCGAAAGCGCAGCAGGCAGGCCTGGTAAATCGCCTCGTCTGCGGGCTTGCCTTCGTTGCGCTGGGCGTCGAGCGCGAAATCGACGATCATGATGCCGTTTTTCTTGACGATGCCGATCAGCAGGATGATGCCGATGAGCGCGATCACGTTGAGGTCGTTGCCGCAAATCAGCAGGGCGAGAATCGCGCCCACCCCCGCCGACGGCAGGGTCGAGAGGATCGTGATCGGATGGATGTAGCTCTCGTACAGCACGCCGAGGACGATGTAGACGGTGACGAGCGCGGCCAGAATCAGCAGCGGCTCGTTGCTCAGCGAAGCCTGGAAAGCCTGCGCCGTACCCTGAAACGCAGTCGCGATACTGGCCGGCATTCCGATCTCGCTCTTGGCCGCCTGGATCGCGGTGACGGCGTCGCCCAGCGAGTAGCCCGGGGCAAGGTTGAAGGAGATGGTGACCGCGGGAAATTGTCCTTGATGGCTCACGATCAGCGGCACTTTACTCGGCTCAAAGTGGACGAACGTGCTGAGCGGCACCGAGCCGCCGGTCGGCGAGGACAGGTATATGTCCCTGAGCGCGCGCGGGCTGCTCTGAAACTCGGGATCTACTTCGAGCACCACGTGATACTGGTTCAGCTGCGTGAACATCGTCGAGACCTGGCGCTGGCCGAACGCGTCGTAGAGCGTGTCGTCGATCATCTGCGACGTGATGCCGAGGCGCGAGGCGGTCGCGCGATCGATTACCAGCTGCACCTGCGAGCCGTCGTTCTGCTGGTCGGTCGCGACGTCTGTGAGTTGGGGAAGCGTGCTCAACTTCGCCATCAGCTTGTCGGTCCACTGGTTCAATTCGTCCACGTTGGGATCTTCGAGGCTGTACTGATACTGCGTGCGGCTCACGCGATCCTCAACGGTCAAGTCCTGGACCGGCTGCAGGAACAATTTGATGTCCGGAAGCTGCGCGAGTTGCGGCTGCAGGCGGGCGATCACCTCGCTGATGCCGACCTTGCGCTCGGCCAGCGGCTTCAGGTTGATCAGGAAGCGCCCGCTATTGATGGTGGTGTTGGTCCCGTCGATGCCGATGAACGACGAGAGGCTCTCGACCGCGGGATCTTTCAGAATCACCTGCGCAAGAGCCTGCTGCCGCCGCACCATCGCGGGGAACGACGCCGAGGGCTGCGATTCCGACACTCCCTGGATAACGCCCGTATCCTGCACCGGAAAGAAACCCTTGGGCGCGATGATGTAAAGCACGATCGTGAGCACCAGCGTGCCCACCGCGACCAGCAGCGTCGCGTCCTGATGCCGCAGCACCCAGCGGAGCGTCGTGCCGTAATACTCGATGGTCGCGTCGAACATGCGCCCGGTCTGATGGTAGAAGCGGCCCTGCTCGGCCTCGGGCGTGTGATGGAGCAACCTCGCGCACATCATCGGCGTCAGCGTGAGCGACACCACCGCTGAAACCAGGATCGTGACGGCCAGGGTGACGGCGAATTCGCGAAACAGGCGGCCCACGATATCGCCCATGAAGAGCAGCGGGATCAGCACCGCGATGAGCGACACGGTCAGCGACAGGATGGTGAACCCAATCTGCTCGGAGCCCTTGAGCGCGGCCGCCAGCGGCGATTCGCCTTCCTCGATGTAGCGCGCGATGTTTTCGATCATCACGATCGCGTCGTCAACCACGAAGCCGGTCGAGATGGTGAGCGCCATCAACGTCAGGTTGTTGAGGCTGTAGCCGAGCAGATACATCACTCCGAACGTCCCGACCAGCGAGAGCGGGACCGCGACGCTGGGAATGATGGTCGCCGACAAATTGCGCAGAAACAGAAAGATGACCATCACGACCAGCGCGATCGTGAGCATCAGCTCGAACTCCACGTCCTCCACCGAGGCGCGAATCGTGGTGGTGCGATCGGTGAGCACCGCGACTTTGACCGAGCCGGGCAGCGAAGCTTGCAACCGCGGCAGCAGTGCCTTGACCTTGTCCACGACGGTGATGATGTTGGCGCCCGGCTGCCGCTGAACGTTGAGGATCACCGCGGGCACGTCGTTCATCCATGCCGCCTGCTTGACGTTCTCGGCGTCGTCGACGACGCGGGCCACGTCCTGGAGGCGCACCGGGGCGCCGTTGTGGTAGGCGACGATGAGCGGCCGATAGTCGGCGCTCGAAAGCAGCTGATCGTTGGTGCCGATCGTATAGGCCTGCTGCGGACCATCAAAGTTGCCCTTGGCCTCGTCGACGTTGGCCGCCGCGATCGCGCTGCGCACGTTCTCGAGACTGAGCCCATACGAGGCCAGCGCGGTCGGATTGACCTGCACGCGCACCGCCGGCTTTTGCCCGCCGCCGATGCTGACCAATCCAACGCCGGTCACCTGCGAGATTTTCTGCGCCAGCCGCGTGTCCGCCAAATCCTCGACCTGAGTCAGCGGCAGATCGGTCGAGGTCAGGGCCAACGTCAGGATCGGCGCGTCGGCCGGGTTGGTCTTGCTATAGATCGGAGAAGTCGGCAGGTCCGGCGGCAGATACGAAGCGGCCGCGTTGATCGCCGCCTGCACCTCCTGCTCGGCGATATCGATGTTGAGCGAAAGCACGAACTGGAGCGTGATGATCGAGCTGCCGAACGAGCTGTTCGACGTCATCTGGTTGAGGCCGGGCACCTGGCCGAACTGGCGCTCGAGCGGCGAGGTTACCGATGAGGCCATCACCTCCGGACTCGCGCCCGGATAGAAGGTGAGGATCTGAATAGTCGGGTAATCCACCTCGGGCAGCGCCGATACGGGCAGCTGCCGGTAGGCCACAACTCCCGCGAGCAGGATCGCGGCCATCAGGAGCGAAGTCGCCACCGGGCGCAGAATGAACAGCCGCGACGGATTCACTGGCTTCTGTGCACTGTCGTCCCGGCTCCGGCGGCGGCCGACGCCGCAGCGGCGGAGGCCTCCGGTGGCTGGACCATCACCCTGCTGCCGGCATGCAAGCGGTCGAGTCCGTCGGTCACGAGCAGCTCGCCGGGCGTCACTCCGGAATTTAACGCGACAACGTCTCCCTGAGTGGCGCCCACGGTGACGGTGCGCACATCGACGGTGTTATCCGGCTTGACGACGTAAACGAAAGTGCCCTGGGGATTTCGCTGCAGCGCGGCGGCGGGCACCAACAGGGTGTCTCGCATCGTATCGACCAGCAATTTGACGTTGACGAACTGGTTGGGAAACAGCGCATAGTTGTCGTTCGGGAAGATCGCCTTCAGCTTGATCGTTCCGGTGGTCTGATCGATCTGGCTGTCGAAGGTTTCCAGCGCTCCCATGGCAAGCTGGTTCTTA
>Ga0335077_10004437_pt1 | contig 17113 bp, 13 predicted proteins | sample Lox_Sample_31_FD_207151 | JGI IMG/M metagenome (GOLD analysis project Ga0335077, IMG submission 207151) | Soil microbial communities from Loxahatchee National Wildlife Refuge, Florida, United States - Lox_Sample_3.1 | ecosystem: Environmental > Terrestrial > Soil > Wetlands | place: USA...
TCCATTGAGAAGGCGATTGATGGGATTCCTGTGATGGCGGCCTCCAGGGCAGCCGCGACCGTCCCTGAGGCCAGTATGTCCTGGAAAGTGTTGTTGTCGCCGATGTTAATCCCTGAGACCACCAGGTCTGGCCGCCTCGGGAGGATCTTGTTCACTCCTATCATCACGCAGTCTCCCGGGGACCCCGAGACAGCGTAGCACTCGAATGCATCCCTGCGGACCTTGTTGACCCTCAGCGGCTTGTGGAATGTCATGCTCAGTGCAGTGGCGCTCTGAGGCTGCTCCGGCGCAACGATTATGGTCTCTGCATGCCTTGCAGAAGCCCTCGCCAGCTCGATTATGCCATTGCTCTGAACACTGTCGTCGTTCGTAACCAATACCAGCTTTCCACTAGCCGACATTATGTCTCGCCTTCGCCAGGGCTTCGTCTATAGACCTTCTGGCTTCTCTCATGCCTTGAGTCCTCTCGAGCACTCGTTCAGCCTCGTCGTCTGTCTCTTCACTAAACGTCGTCAGAAGTACGAGCCGCTCTTCGTCGGATAGATGCAAGTCATTTATTCCCTTCGCCAGCATTTTCTCGTTCACAAGTAGCTCATCTACCGTTCTGGCCAGCCTTCGCACTTTTTCTTTTATTCGTCTGCGCCCAACAAGTATCTCCATCGCAAGCGACTCGAGGTCTCGGGTGTTCTTGTCCTCGATAGCCTTGTCAATTGCCACCTTAAGAATCGTGAGATCACCTACGGAGAAGTCCATCACTTTCATCCCCTTCAGCGAGTACAGTTTCCTGGCTGGCAGCGTTCTCATCTCTACCCTCTCTTCGTTCACTAGTCCAGCTTTGCTCATTGCCTCAATGTGACGCAGAACGCCCGGTACCGACATCCGAGTGAGTCTCGCCAGCTCGCGCAGGGTTCTTGGCCGCCTTGAAATCAGTTCGGCTATCCGGAGTCTGGTCTGCGAAGACAGGAGTGCCTCGCTGAGTCTGTTCTCAATGGAGAGAGTTTCATCGACCCCACCTTCCTGGTAGCTTTCCTTTGGTGATTTCTTTCCCATTTCTGCCAATGTCATTCACTTGTGAAGAGGACTACTTGGCTGCTTCGTGGGGACATTAGCGTCGATTGCACTGCGTTCAGGTTGCCTTTCGAGTGGGCGATTGGAAGAAGGGGTTCGAACGCCATGGGCAAGTGCGAATGGGAGGAGCTTCGGAGAAGGGGATTTCGGTTCATCATTCTACGTTGAAGGTGAGGCAATACGGATTACTGGAAGGTGCAATCAGGTAAGTTAATAAATGCCGTCTTAATTAACATCCCGTTAGTTAAATGAGCGAAGACAACCGGAAGACAATGAGAGACTTGTTGGATGAGCTGGATGACTATTTTGAGGATGTGGAAAGAGAAATCCAAGAGGTCGTGAAGAGAAGTATCGACTCGGCGAAATTGGGCACTCCATTCGTCGCTGGTTTTTCTCTCAATGTAGGCCCTGAGGGCAAACCCTCCATCCAGGTTTTTGGTGACAGTCCCATCAGGCACGATGGGTTTAGGTCTCCGATAAACGAGCAAACTGTGGACGTGAAGGATGGCGTCCTTAGAGTCATCTTGGAGATGCCTGGCGTAGAGAAACAAGACATTAACGTGGACGCTACGGAAGACAGAGCTGTGGTAACCGCCGAAAGAGGAGAGAAGAAATATCGCGCCGATCTCGGTCTGAAGGCTCCAGTAAGGCCCGACAGCGGGAAGGCCGAATACAATAACGGGATGCTGGAGATTTCGTTTTCATTGAAGGACAAGGCTAATAAGGGCTTCAGGCGAGTAAACGTTGCCTGAGAGTGGAGCAGGTATGAGCCAACAGCAAGTGCAACTGAAGGTCCTGGAGGCCTACACTCGCGACGTGGGCAGAGGTGTAGCCAGGATAGACTACGACGCAATGGACGCCCTAGATGCTTCAACGGGGGACGTCATAGAGATCAAGGGAAAGCGGAGAACTGTCGCAAAGTGCCTCCCGTTGTACCCGTCGGACGAAGGACGCGGCATAGTCAGGATTGACGGTCTGATTCGCAATAACGCCGGAGTTGCCATAGGAGACGTTGTCGTTGTCAAGAAGGTAAAGGCGCCTCCCGCGGAGAAGGTAGTCGTGGCACCTCTCGAAGCAGTCCCGCCCATCGACGAGCGATATCTTGCAGACGCCCTGGAGAGCGTTCCTGTCACCAAGGGCGACAACATCATGATACCATACTTTGGTGGAAGGCTGACTTTCCAGGTGGTGGGAGTGAGCCCGGTCGCAGACGCTGCGTTAATCACCCAGCGGACTGTATTCGTCATTTCCGAGAAGGGAGAGGCTCTGCGTGGTGTGCCGCAAGTGACCTACGAAGACATCGGCGGCCTGAAGGATGAAATCCAGAAGGTGAGAGAGATGATCGAGCTCCCGCTCAGGCACCCTGAAATCTTCGAGAAGCTCGGCGTGGAAGCGCCCAAGGGTATCCTTCTCTACGGTCCACCGGGGACGGGCAAGACCCTGCTCGCAAAGGCAGTGGCCACCGAGAGCAACGCCCACTTCATCCCGATCAGCGGCCCGGAGATAATGAGCAAGTTCTACGGGGAGAGCGAGGCGAGGCTCAGGGAGATATTCAAGGAGGCAAGGGAGAAGGCCCCGACAATCATATTCATAGATGAGATTGACTCGATCGCTCCCAAGAGGGAAGAGGTCACAGGCGAGGTCGAACGCAGAGTCGTTAGCCAGCTGCTGTCCCTTATGGACGGGCTAGAAGCGCGTGGCAAGGTCATAGTCATAGCGGCGACAAACAGGCCCAACGCCATCGACCCTGCACTCAGGAGGCCGGGGAGATTCGATAGAGAGATCGAGATCAAGGTCCCAGCCAAGGGCGGAAGGCTTGAGATCCTACAGATCCACACGAGGCACATGCCGCTCGCCCAAAATGACGACAAGCACGGGACTGCAGACAAGATAGTGGATCTCGAGAAGCTCGCGGCCGTCACCCATGGTTTCGTTGGCGCAGACCTCGAATACCTTTGCAAAGAGGCGGCCATGAAGACCCTCCGCAGAAACCTGCCGGAGATCAAGCTGGAGGAGGACAGGCTGAGCCCAGAAACATTGGACAAGCTCATCGTAACCATGTCTGACTTCGAGGACGCTCTGAGGGACGTGATGCCCTCTGCGATGCGCGAAGTCTACCTCGAGACCCCCGATGTAAAGTGGTCTGAGATAGGAGGGCTGGAGGGCGTGAAGAAGGAGCTCCAGGAGGCTGTGGAGTGGCCGTTGAAGTATCCGGACCTATACGACAAGATAGGCTACAGCATGCCCAAGGGGATAATGCTCTACGGGCCGTCGGGGACGGGGAAGACCCTGCTCGCGAAGGCTGTGGCCACGGAGAGCGAAGCCAACTTCATCAGCGTGAGGGGCCCGGAGCTTCTCAGCAAATGGGTCGGAGAGTCCGAACGAGGCATCAGGGAGGTTTTCAGGCGCGCGAGGCAGGCTTCCCCATGCGTCATATTCTTCGACGAGGTCGACGCCTTGGCGCCTACCAGGGGCATGGGGGGCGACAGCATGGTGACCGAGAGGGTCGTGAGCCAGCTCCTCACCGAACTGGACGGCGTCCAGAGCCTTCAGGGAGTCGTCGTCCTCGCCGCGACCAACAGGATTGACATAGTCGATCCTGCGCTCCTCAGGGCAGGGAGGTTCGACAAGCTCATCCAGATCCCGATACCTGACAAGCCGGCCAGGAAGGAGATTCTGAAGATACACACCAAGGGTGTACCGATAGGCAAGGACGTTGACCTGGACAGCGTCGTTGAGATGACCGAGGGGTTCAGCGGCGCCGACATGGCTTCCCTGACCAACACGGCGGTCTCCATAGTCCTGCAGGGCTTCATCACAAAGTACCCGAAGCCTGAAGACGCGAAGAAGCACGTCGACGAGGCTGTCGTCCAGATGGAGCACTTCGCGGACGCCATCAAGAAGGTCAGGTCGTCTAGGGAGGGGAAGCCTATGGAGAAGGTCGCCGTTCCTTACTACAGATAGAGAAGGCTATTTACATCGTGAAGGCGGCCGGCATCCGACCGTTGGAGCAGCCAAGCATCATAGGGCGAGGCACATGGCTGGACAAGGTGGCCCAGGAGACCATGGAGCGAGAGAAGAAGCTCGGCAGGGACCTTTCGCTGGTGAGAGTCGAGAGCGGACTCGGTGCTTCCGGGCTCCCTCACATCGGCAGCGTGGGCGACGCCATAAGGAGCTACGGGATCAAGCTGGCGCTTGAGACGCTCGGCTACAGGTCTGAGCTCATCGCCTATTCAGATGACTTCGACGGGCTCAGAAAGGTCCCTTCAGGCTTTCCCGCTTGGCTGAAGGACTACATCTCCCACCCTGTATCCAGGATACCGGACCCCTTCGGCTGCCACCAGTCTTACGCCGGCCACGTGGGCTCCCTGCTTCGGGAGTCGCTCGACAAGCTCGGGATCCAGTACACCTTCCAGAGCGGCTCCGCGGCCTACAGTTCGGGCAAACTCAACGACCAGATTAGGACGATTCTCTCCCATTCGAAAGCCATCGGGAAGAAGATCAACGAACTCGTCGGTCAGTCGAAGTACGAGGCGGCCCTCCCATACACGCCTGTCTGCAAGAACTGCGATAGAATCTACGTGACGCAGGCTCTCTCATTCAGCCCGAAGAAGGACACGGTCCACTACAGGTGCGAAGGGACCAAGCTGGGCGAGAAGTTCGTCAAGGGGTGCGGCCACGAAGGCGACGTAAGAATCTCGGACGGTGAAGGCAAGCTGATGTGGAAGGTAGAGTTCGCAGCGCGCTGGGCAGCCTATGACATACGCTTCGAAGCCTACGGGAAGGAGCTCACAGATTCAGTCAAGATCAACGACTGGGTGGCCGAGAAAGTCCTCAACTACCCTCCACCATATCATGCCAGGTACGAGCTCTTCCAGGACAAGTCGGGGCGCAAGATGTCAAAGTCCACTGGGAACCTTGTGACCCCCATAGAGTGGCTGCGATACGCTTCTCCCGAGAGCCTCCGCCTGCTGATGTACAAGCGAATCGTGGGGGCGCGGAACATATCAGTGGAGGACGTCCCGATTTACATGGACGAGTTCGACGACCTCGAGGAGGCCTATTTCTCGAGCAGGCGCGATCCGAACCAGATGAAAGACGCAAGGCTGCGGGGGTTGTATGAATACACCATGCTGCTCCGCATCCCGAGGTCCAAGGGCGTCCACGTTCCCTACCGACTCCTCGCCCAGCTCTCCTCAGTTGCGCCCGAAGGTGCGCTGCAGGAGTTCGTTGTCAAGAGGCTCGTGAGCTACGGCATGGTCCCCGGGACGTCGGAGGACCTCGTGAAGAGGGTTGACTGGGCGTCGAAGTGGGCGAGGCGGGATGGAAAGCGCGCCATCGCGCTCCCAGAGCTGGGCGAAGCCGCACGGAAGGCGGTCGGAGACTTTGCGAAGGCGCTCCCCCAGGCAAAGGATGCCGATGATGTTCAGAACGCCGCCTTCGACGCAGCGAAGCGGAACGGCCTGAAGCCTGGTGAATTCTTCCCGGCGGTCTATTCCATTCTCTTGGGTTCCGACCGCGGCCCGAGGCTGGGGCCCTACGTCGTCGACGCTGGAAGGGCCGAGGTAAGCAGGACCCTCATCGAAGCAGTCTCCAGTTGAATTCGCGCCCAACCCCTCGCATCGGCAAGGCTGCGGACCTCAGGCGCAGAGTAACCATCTGCAGGCGTTGCCCCAGGCTCGCGGCCTACGCCAAGAAGGTCGTCACAGAAAAACCTCCAAGGTTCGCTGGAAGCACCTTCTGGGGCAAGCCAGTTTCTGGATACGGTGACTTGGACGGACGGCTGCTTGTCATCGGCCTTGCCCCTGCCCGAACCGGGGGACTGCGCACTGGGAGGATATTCACAGGAGACGCGTCAAGTGCGTTCCTTGTGGCCGCACTGCATGAGACTGGTTTCGCGAATCAGCCGAGGTCCGACTCGATTGACGACGGGCTCGTGTACCGCGACTGCTACCTCACAGCCGCGGTCAAGTGCGCCCCTCCCGGAGACAAGCCGGCTCCAGATGAGTTCGCCAACTGTGCGCCGTACATGGACGAAGAGATCGCGCTCATGGAGAACCTGCAATCGGTGCTCGCCCTCGGCGCCTTCGCGTTCAGGGCGTACCTGGGGCACCTGGCTCGCATGGGCGCGAGCGTGCGTGGTCTGAAGTTTGCCCACGGTAGGGTCTACAGGTTCCAGGGACTGCCTTCCCTCTACGCAAGCTATCACCCGAGCCCACGAAACACGAACACCGGCAAACTGACGCCCGCCATGCTCGCCTCGGTCCTCAACAGGGCCAAGCGCGAGTTCGTAGCGTGAGCACATGAGCGGGGCAAGTCGACCGCCGACCGGGCCCGTAGCCTAGGACAGATCAGAGGTATCCGCCCATTCCACTAACGACCATGAATCCTCATATGGGAAATAGCGCCTTCACGGACTGAAGAGAGACCTGGCAGGTTCGCTGCAAGTCTATGGCTTTCTTCCACATCAAGAGTTGACCTAACATGAGCAATAGCCCTTTGCTTCTGACGATCAAGTCCTGAGGGCGAACTCGAATGAGTTTTTCACTTATCCTCTTGCCGGAGACGTTTCAGCCGCAGTTCAAGGGGTAGTCCGACGGGAACTCGGAAAGTCTTGCGTGAGGATTCTATCCAACCGAAACACGAACACCGACTGCTCCGAGACGGCTTACGGTTGTGGCAATGGCGATGGTTAAATCGAAGAGTGGTTGAGTCGAGCGGTTGGTAACTGGCAAGGCGAAAGTTGAGTATGGGTTGGCCGTGGCAGGGCTAATTACCCTGGTCGTGGCTTTCATTCGAACGGCAATTCTATCGACTGACGCTTGGCTCGTAATCGTCCTCTGGGGGGGAGGCGCAATCATGGTTTCGTTGGCGCTTGTGCTTGCCTGGTTCTGGAAGGATTCTAGAGTTCAGACCGCGCCTCCTTCAGTTTGATTTGGGGGCCGAGGGATTCGTTTGAGAGAAGGTCAAAATAGTGATCTCTCTTCGACTCCATGTTATGTCTAACGGCGAGAAAGGCTCCGAAACCAAGCGAAGACGGGGAGGGATGGAACCAGCCAAGAAGCAAAGTCTGACGAGTATTGTCTCCTATGAGCCAGGTTCTGTGGTCAGTCGCACGGTCATTGACCGAGTGGCTGGGACGGTGACCCTGTTCGCTTTTGATGAAGGAGAGGGTCTCAGCGAACACACAGCAGCCTACGACGCGCTGCTCTACATCTTGGAGGGCGAGGCTTTGGTCACCGTTTCAGCTGTAAGCAACGAGATGAAAGCGGGCGAGGCAATAGTCCTTCCGGCGGGAAAACCACATTCGGTCAGAGCGACGGGCAGATTCAAGATGCTTCTTATGATGATTAGGGAGTAGCCGAAACTCCTCTTCGGACTATCCCCTTGCTTCCCCCCTCAACTTCTCATGCAATGTCATGATTTCTCTCCCCGAAATCTGCCTGCCATCGTGGAAAGTTGCAACTCCTTCTACTGGACAGTTCTCACTCGTATAGTCGATTACACCCCTGAGAGCGAGCGCGACATCGTCACCGAGTCTTGGGCTGGGGGTTTTCTCAGTTTCCTGCAATTTCTCAAGCAGAATCTGTAGCTCGTCAAGAGTAACGGATGTCCCATCTTCGTTTGAAAGGAGCCCTTCGACAGGACAGTTCTCCATCGCGAACCTCACACTAGCCTCAGCAACCTCCAAGTCGTCCTTCGTAAGCTCCAGTTCCATCTTGATCCTGTGAAGGGCTCGGGGGCAAATTTAAGACCAGTGTCGCCCAATTGCGCAAACATGACAATGTCTTTGGACTACAACGAGCCGCTCCCGAAGGTGCTGGAAAGACTGAAGGACGAACACCGTGAGCTCGTCCCGAAGCTTCGACGCATCGAACAGCTAGCCGAGAGCGGAGATTTGAAAGTCGTGGTTACTGAGTTGAAGGTCATCAAGCCACTCGTCCTGAGGCACGCCGTTGAAGAGGAGGCGAGGCTTATGAGACCAATCATGTGGGAGTTCAAGGAAAAGTCCGAGGAGTCCATAATCATCCTGCGGTATCATAGGGAGCTGGAGGATTTCTTTGAACACAGGTTACCTCGGCTGACATCACTGCCTGAGAACGTGGCACGCAGGGAAGTCGGAATCTTCGTGAAAGAGCTGAGGAAGCACCATCATGAGGAGGAGAAGACACTCTTTCCATTAGCCCTCAAGGCAGACTCTCTTTATGAAAAAGGGCACCGACAAGACTAGGAATTCTCTTCAAGGCGGAGCAGGTTGGTCCTGGGATAGAAGCGATAAATACGAGTTTGAACTTTATCAAACTTAGTGTAAGCCAAACGCAACCCGCACTCCCGTTCGACGAAATTGGTGAGATCGATGACCACATGCGCAAGTTCGGCAAGAGGGCGAGGGAACTGAAATACACCGAAGTCGTCTGTCAATTCTGCCATACTCGCATCGATGAAATCGGTTGGTGTGGGTGTGACACAATCGGTGGTGGTTGAACGGCAGTTCAACTATCGTGCCAAAGCGTTCTCAAACCCAAATACGAAATTCGCCATCATTGATTTTGGAATCGATTCCTGATTGAAAGGTTATAGAATTGGACCCGGGGCGGGCCGATGGGCCCGTAGCCTAGACTTATCCAAGGGGAAGCACGGATCAGGGCATCAGCCTGCGGAGCTGAGGGTCGAGGGTTCGAATCCCTCCGGGCCCGCCTTGCATTAGCTCATTATCGGCTCTGTTTGGTGATTGGAGCCAGAATCGGGCTGTCTGGAATCGGATGCAAACACGACCGTTTCGTGATGGAGAATCTGTTACCACGTCTAATCTGGACGGGGACCCGCCTAGGAAACTAAGTGGGCGCAGGCCACTTTCAAGCCCGGCGCAGACTGTGGCGCTGGCCGAGACAGCAGAACAGCTGATCAGTCTGGGCTGGACCTTCGCAGGGGACCTGCCCAACGGCAAGGTGGTCCTGCAGAGGGGTATTCATGACAGTTCTGAAGCGGGCCCGGTGAGACCCGTGACTGAAGCGTAGCGAATACTCTCCCGCTTTTTCCAGAGTGAAGCCTCATAAGACGTCACGTAACAAGCAGCTCCTATGGGAGAATCAGGACCGGCGAGCGGGGAGTTCCGTGAGAAATTCATCCAGCCTATAATCAACGCTTGCTGGCCAGGAACTCTTGCAGGCCTAGCCATCGCGGGGCTCGCGCTGGGTCCAACGAGGCTCTTGAGGTTGAGTCTGGCCCTCTCGGCAATTGGATACCTCACAAGTTCATTCGCAGTCTTCTTCTATACCATCTATCCGTCGAAAAGGAGACTCTGGAGTTTGGCCGCTCTTTCATTCCTCTTTGCGTTGACTGCTTCTCTTTTCTCGGTGGTCGCTCTTGCGATTACTGAATGGTGAAGAGACGTTGGGGTTTCAAGATGACATGCCGAGGGCTAACCGCTTGGATTAGTGGTCCTGCTTAAATCGGAGTCCCGACCTCTGGCTTCTGCCTTGAGCGAAGACAAAGAGATGGGGCTCAAGGGGTGGCTTCTTGGGCCGAAGGGAAGCGACAAGAAAGCACGCGGTTGGGAAGGAGAAAAAGAGACAGGGCCGCCAGAGCTAGAAAAGAAGCGAATAGCTGTCCTTCCTTTCGCGAATATGAGTCCTGATCCCGCAGATGGGTATTTGGCCGATGGTATGACGGAGGAGTTGATTACCGAGCTTGCGGGGATTGGAGAACTATCCGTTATCGCCAGAACCTCCGTCATGAAGTACAGGGGTTCGCCAAGGGGGGCGTCTGAGATCGGAAAAGAGCTGAAGGCCGGCACGTTGATTGAGGGAAGCGTAAGGAAGGCCGGTAACAAGGTCAGGGTAACCGTACAGCTTATCGACGCGCGGAACGAGGATCATATATGGGCCCAGAATTACGACAAGCCACTGAACGATATCTTTGCGATTCAGAGCGAGATCGCTGAAAGAGTTGCAGACGAGCTAAAGATCAAGCTATTTGAGCCGGTGAAGCTGTCACATAGGAAGGAACCCACCAAGAGTGCCGACGCTCACTTACTATACCTTAAGGGGAGACATTACTGGAACGAAAGGACAGATGAAGGAATGAAGGAGGCCATCGAGTGCTTCAACCTATCGATCAAGACTGATCCCAATTTCGCTTTGGGGTATTCAGGACTTGCGGATTGCTATTATACCATGGCCCACAACTACCAGGCAGATCCCAAGCCCGCCTACCTCCTTGCCAAGCAGAGTGCGCTAAAAGCATTGGATTCTGATTACGACTTGACAGAAGCCCACACAACTCTCGCTGGCGTGATGTTCAACTGCGAACACCAATGGGGTCCCGCCGAAGAAGAGTTCAAGCTCGCCATCAAGTTAAGTCCTAGCTACGCTTCTGCACACCAATGGTACCACAACCTCTTGCTGTTCCAAAGGCGATTCGACGAGGCCGAGTCTGAGATTAGGCGAGCATTGGAGCTAGATCCGTTCTCTGTAATCATAAACGCCTGCTACTTCTTATTCCTCTACTGTCGCGGGGATTTCGACGAGGCAATCTCGCAATACAGAAGAATACTCGAGATAGAACCTTCTTCACGCTTCTCATTCTTCACCCTGCACAATCCGATGTGGAGTTTTCCTTTTGTTAAGGAAGAAATGTTTGAGGAGGCCCTGAGGGAAATCGACCGAATCACTTCTCTCCCTGGCAAGACCAATTTCGCCAAACTGGCCCGCGGCTATGTGTACGCCGCAATGGGAAGATCGGACGAATCTCGCGAGCTCCTGCAGGAGGCTGCTGCGAACTATCATCTCGAGCGTTTGAGCCAGTACGCATTTGCGAGAGCCTACTTCTTGCTTGGAGACAATGAAATTGGCCTCCAATGGATGCAGAAAGGGTATGAGGACCTTGAGGGTTTGCTGTTCTTCCCTGCCGATTTCGAACTCAACTCTTTGAAGAGCGACCCCGCCTATTTCGACACGCTGAAGAAGATGGGCCTCGACCGAATCCTGAGTAGATGACAAATGAAAGACCTATCTATTCAAGCCGTTAATTTGACGAAAAAATATGGTTCTTTTACTGCTGTTGATAACCTGAATCTGAAGATTGAAGGATCAAAATGCGTCGGTTTCCTAGGGCCGAACGGAGCCGGAAAAACGACGACACTCAAGATATTCACAGACATGATTTTTGCTTCGAGCGGATCCGCTTTGATAAACGGAGTTCCTGTTCACTCCAATAAGAAAGAGGCCTTGAAACATTGTGGATCGTTAATCGAAACGCCTGAAATCTATCCTTCGTTTACACCAAGAGTAGCCTTGTCCATGATTGCGGAAATTCGAGGAATAGCAGCTTCAGAACGAAAGAAAAGAATCGAAGAAGCTGTTTCCGAGGTGAAAATGCAGGAATGGATGGACAAGAAAGTTGGCAAGTTTTCAAAGGGAATGAAACAAAGAATCGATATTGCATCGGCTTTGCTTTCAGAACCTGACATTGTCTTGTTGGATGAACCGACCAGCGGATTGGACCCGAGAGGTAGCGCGGAAGTCAGAGACATAGTAAAGTCGCTCAAGAAGAAGGACAGATTGATCTTCATGAGTTCGCACCTCTTGCCGGAAGTGTCTGAGGTTTGTGACGAGGTTGCCGTGATAGATCATGGGAAGCTTCTAGTTCATGACACTTTGACTAATGTAACTTCGAAATTCTCGGGCGGCGGGTCATATACTGTCGTCGAAGTTGGATTCTCGAGGCCAGTTGACAACACAAACGCAATATCATCCATTCAAAGTGTGATATCTGTGGAAAAAATTGATTCCAGGAATTTGAGAATTAAATTTAGCGGCGGACTTCAAACTCAAGAAAATCTAGTTTCTCAGCTCGAGTCAATGAATCTTGGGATGATAAGCCTCAGAGCTGCCAGTTCCGCACTCGAGGATAGTTACTTGAACCTGATTAAGGATACCCAGTGATCAAAAGATGACCCAAACAGAAGAAAATTCGATGCCCATGAACGAGCCGCCGAGCAGCGTTGCTCAAATAGGCATAATCACAAAGTACGAAATGAGGAACTACATTACCGCGCGAAGATTTTATCTCCTTCTAGGAATAGCTCTGGCATTCAGCGCTCTCTTTACATTTCTTATCGGGCATTATGGACTTCCAATCGGTGGTGGTGCGTTAGGCTTTTACTTTGAATGGTGGGGCGGCTCCGCAAAATACATTATTGTTTTTGGTGCGATTGTCTTTGGCGGAGACGCGATTTCCGGGGAATTTCAGAACAAGACTGGATACTTCTTGGTCGGAAACCCGATTCGCAGATCTTCAATTTACATCGGAAAATACCTTGCTGCCGTTATCGCGTCGTTGATAATAACCGGAATCTACGCGGTAATTATGTTGTTAAACGAGTTTTACTATTATGGCACTTCGATCCAGTGGCAGTTCGATCAATCTTTTGTCTTTACACTTGTCTTCTTGATCTCAGCGATGGGCCTCACGTTCCTCTTTAGTTCTGCGTTCAAGACTATTTCATACTCCATCCTGGGTGCAGTGGTACTTTTTGTTGGGTTCGACATAATCGAGAGTCTAGACTCCGCCTTCGTGCACATAGAACCATGGTTTTTGCTCACATATGGCTCAGAAATCGTCAGCGACATATTCATCTCTCCGTACCCTGTTCACTCAACCATATCGGATACCGGACACATACTGACGACACAAATGACTATGACAACCTACAATCCCACTGTTCCAGAAGGCCTTGCGATAATGTTGGCTTATTTTGCAGTAACATCGGTTCTTGGACTCATCATATTCGCACGAAAAGAATTCAATTGATTCGCTTCACGTGACGCACCGAGACTCGAGTCTCTATTTGTTTGATAGACCAAGAAGCAATAATCCTTTCGGCTTAGTGAATCCTCATGCAGCGGAGAACCTCGACTTGAAGAACCATCACGATGCCTTGGCATCACCCCCCCACCAAAACCACTAGGCCGTTCTCATGAGTAGAACTTTACACCCCTTGAGGCTACCCTCTGACGCATGAGACCCAGAAACGTCGTCATTGTGGGCACTGTTGCAACGGCTTTGATACTGATATTCTTCCTCGCCCCTATAGTCTCCTCATCAGTTCCAGTCGGTTCATACGGGGGGCCAGCAGTAATCTCGGTCATGGGATACGTTTCTCCAAGTTGTGCATTGTTCGGAATGGGAGCCAGTCAAGCTTCTCCCTGGTATACGTATCAGATTGGTTGTAATGGGCTACATGACTATGGCCCCAACGCAAACAGCACTCGTTAAGCCCCACCAAAACCTCTAGGCCGTTCTCAGGTGCAGCCGTATATCCAACCTAGGGCATTGAGTGGAATTGATGCTTCGGACAGGCATGACGTTGGTGATAGTCGAATGAACAATACTCAGTTGTCCCTAGTTGGCATTCTCATTGGGTTCATCGTTGTTTGTCTCGGATTCGTGGTCAACGTCCTCGGAGAGTGGTGCGCCGAGGCCTCCCCATTGTTTGGAGGTTATCGTGCCTGCACGCCGTTTGATTGGACGATTCCGACTATTGGCGGAATAATAATCATCATGTCTCTGGTTGGATGGGCATGGGCAACTAAGAACAAACGACATATCACTGTGAGCGGGACAGCTCGGAGCATGAAAGGACCAAGAAGCATCTCTTAGTCGTGAGAGAGTTGAACGTTGGGTTGAATTCGAACCGCGAACCTGGCGACCCATGGGGCATCGAACCATGTGAGCACGTGGACTTCTGTGCAGTGCTCTAGTGGGGCCCAGTGGCTGCTCGCTTGGGCTTGGCCTTCGAATCCAGAAATCTGTAGAAGCGAACCTTGAGGAAGTCCTGGGCGACAAACCAGACCAGGGCGTACCCCCATACCAGCAATGCGAGGTCCCACCCAATGGCCGGAAGGAGGATCCCATAGACTGTAACCAATGTGGCGATCACCTTGGTCACTACGACGGCGGTGAACAGCGAAATACCCGGCCTTATGGACCAGAAGGGCCCCTTCGTTCGGGCGACGAACAGGGTGAGGTGGCCGGCAACCGCCAGCTTCAGGAGGATGAACGATTGGATTACGGCCGTGCTCAGATGCAGGACATCGAGCCCGATATAGAGGAGGCCGAAGGACGAAACAACCCCAATGGCGCCGAGAAAAGTCGACACGCTCAGGAGCGTGCGCATGTCCCACTTCTCAGGCTCGGAGGAGTACCTGACGTTGTCGTAGGCGATCGTGATGATCGGCATGTCGTTTAGGAGCGCCAGCAGCACTATCATCAGCGCAGTCACTGGATAGAACTGGAACGCTATAATCGACAGTGTGACGAAGGCAAGCACGCGTATGGTTTCAGCAATGCGGTAGGTCGCGTAGTTGGTCATCCTCTGGAATATCTTTCGGCTCTCCTTCACAGCGTCGATGATCACAGAAAGGCCTGGGCTGGTAAGGACAACATCTGCGGCCGACTTCGCAGCATCAGTTGCACCCGCAACGGCAATCCCTGCGTCCGCCTTTTTCAGTGCCGGCGCGTCGTTGACCCCGTCGCCTGTCATGCAGACGATGTGTCCTTTCTTCTGGAGGAGCTCGACAATGCGATACTTGTGCTCGGGAAACACCTCTGCGAACCCGTCGGCGCTTTCTACCGTGGATTCGGCTTGGTCGTCAGGCTCGTTCAAGAACGCGGACGGCGTAACGATGTTGGTGTGAAGTCCGACCAAACCAGAAACTTCCTTCGCGATGGCCGAGTGGTCTCCTGTCACCATCTTCACCTGCATCCCCATCGACCTGGCGGTGGCTATGGTGGCGGCTGAATCCTCTCTTGGCGGATCATAGAGGGCAACCAGTCCGACATATTTCCAACTTCCGCCGTCGGTCCTGGCTACCCCCAGGGCGCGGTATCCTTTGGCCGCGAACTCCTCGACGGATCTGTCGACCAGCCCCTTCACGTCGCCGCTTCCGTTTGTCAGCCCAAGAATCGCCTGCGGCGCTCCCTTCGACACCTGGAAGGCCGGACCAGAGCCCTGTCCCACCGTGGCTTCTGTCCTCTTGGAGACAGGGTCGAACGGCTTGAAACTCTCTACCTTGTAGCTCCCAACCCTGTCAGAGCTTCCTCCGATGGCCCTGGCCCTCGCTATGATGGTGTCGTCGATGGGGTCCTTGTCCTCCTCCCTCGAAGCCAGGGTCGCGTAGATTACGACGTCGTCCGGAGTATACCCAGAGAGTGGCCTCACCTCGCCCACTGTGAGCATGTTCTTGGTGATCGTCCCTGTCTTGTCGGCGCAGAGGACGTCAACCCCCGCCATCTCTTCGATGGCCACGAGCTTGCTGACGATCGCCTCCTTCCTAGCCAGCGCCTCGGCTCCCACCGCCATCGAGACCGACAGCACGGCCGGCATTGCTGCAGGTATCGCAGCGACGACAAGTACGAGCCCGAACTGGAGAAGGTCAAATGGGGCCAGTTGGCGGTACAACCCCACGAGGGTTGTGATGGTCACGAGTATGGCTGCAATCTCTATGAGGTAGTCCCCGATTCTGACGATCGCCTTCTGGAAGTGGCTCTTTGTGCCTGCTTCTTCCACGAGCTTTGTAGTCCTGCCGAAGTAGGTTCCCATCCCGGTTGCGACCACGACCGCGTCCATTTCCCCCTGCCTTGCGATGGACGAGGCATATGCCAGGTCGCCCTGGTGCTTTTCGACAGGAAGCGATTCCCCGGTCAGGGCGGACTGGTCCACGAGGAGGTAGTCTCCGTCGATCAGCCTGGAGTCGGCGGGAACTATGTTTCCGAGGCGCAGCCGAGTTATGTCGCCCGGGACGAGCTCGGCGGCCGGAAGGTCGACCCACTTTCCGTCCCTGAGTACTGTCGCTCTCAGGGCGAGCCTCTTCTTCAGAAGCTCTATCGCGTTGCTCGCCTTGTTCTCCTGCCAGAAGCCGACGATGGCGTTCACTGCGAGGAGGACCGCTATTATGGTGAGGTCGTCCCAGTGCTGGATGACAGCCGAGATTATCCCTGCCGCCTCAATCATCCAGGGGATTGGGCCCCAGAAGTACCTGAGGAAGGCGATAAATCGGGACTGGCTCTTCTCTATGATTTCGTTCCGGCCGTATTGCTGCAGCCTCTTCGCTGCTTCGGAGGACGAAAGGCCGTCCCGGCTTGCAGAAAGCTTGTCCAGAAGTGCGGGTATGGGAAGCTCTGGCTCCTTCGAAAGCGGATTGTCCACCAAGTCAGGATCGCACTCTGGCTGCGCCCGTTTCTAGGATGATTCTCCGCCGGACGCCATCCCGGCCTTCGCGCTGTCGAGCTTCGGATACTTCATGCCGAGGCTCTCCAAGGCCTTCACGATGGCCTGCGAGACCACGAGGTCCCTGAACCAGGGGTGGTTGGACGGGACGATGTACCACGGAGCCTCACCAGTGCTCGTCCTCTCCAGGGCGTCTTCGTAGGCATTCGTGTAGTCCTTCCAGTAAGCCCGTTCGTTGTAGTCAAGGTAGCTGAATTTCCAGTGCTTCGTCGGGTCCTTCAGCCTGTCCTGGAACCTCTTCGCTTGCTCCTTCTTGTCGATGTGCAGGAAGAACTTCAAGATTGTCGTGCCCTCTTCGCTCAGCATCCTCTCGAAGTCGACTATCTGCCTGTACCTCTTGCTCCAGACGTCTTCCGGGACAAGCTCGTGCACCCTCTCGACCAGGACACTCTCGTAGTGGCTGCGGTTGAAAATGACGATCTCGCCCTTGGCCGGCACCTGCCTGTGGGCCCGCCAGAGGTAGTCGTGATCGAGCTCCTCTGCCGAGGGCTTCCCGAAGTGAGCGACCCTCACCCCCTCAGGGTTGACTCCTTCGAACACCCTCCTGATGGTGCCGTCCTTTCCGGAAGAATCCATCCCCTGCAGGACTACGAGCAGCCTGTGCTTGTGTTCGGCGTAAAGCAACTCCTGCAGAGGGTCCAGTTTCCCTGTGATTGAATCAATCGCTTTCTCTCCTTCGCCCTTGTCCCCCTTGAAACCCGACGTGTCGCCCGGGTCTATCTTGCCAAGCCGCACCTTGGAGCCGGGCTCGAC
>Ga0335077_10004439_pt1 | contig 17111 bp, 36 predicted proteins | sample Lox_Sample_31_FD_207151 | JGI IMG/M metagenome (GOLD analysis project Ga0335077, IMG submission 207151) | Soil microbial communities from Loxahatchee National Wildlife Refuge, Florida, United States - Lox_Sample_3.1 | ecosystem: Environmental > Terrestrial > Soil > Wetlands | place: USA...
CGGAACATCTCATCCGGCACCGGGTCGAGCATCATCATCATGGGAACCCACAGGCCGCCGTTGTTCTCGGTTTCCTTGACGATGGTCTGATTCAGCTGCCCGATGGCGTAGGCGAGCACCCCAATCGCTTCCTCATCGTCCACCCCGGAGCAGGCAGCGATCCGGGACGCAACGTTCGGGAACGTCATCGTCACCACCGTGCAGCCCTGCCCGGTCAGCAGCCGCACCATCTGCCCGAGGACCTGCCCGAACTGTTCCAGCTCGAACCGCTCCCCTGACAGCAGGTCGTTCATCCCCACGGTGATCGTCACCAGATCCGGCGCCTCCATGATCACCGGCGGCGTCCATTTCACCCGCCGCCACCGCTCCGGCCTCGGGTCAAGATAGTGACGGTACAGCAGCGGCAGCTGCTCAGTCACCACCTCATACAACGTGGCGCCACCGGTGGCCAGGTTCACCAGCCTGCACGGCCCGCACATCACATCCAGGGTGTGCGCGAGCCGCCGCGCCCACCCCACCTGCTGCTGATCGGCGCCTTCGTCGCCGGTGCCAGCCGTCAGGCTGTCACCGAGCGCCACATATCTCAGCCACCTCATTTACCAGTCACCTGCTTTCAGGATCTTCGCGCACAGCGCAGTGTCGTGACGCCGCCGGTCGTAACCCACCATCGCCGCCGCGTGGATCTTCCCGAACAGCACGTAGTAAACCGAGTTGTATCCCTCCTTCACGAACCGGCCAGGCGGGCAGTCGATCAGCCGCCGGTCCAGCCGGTAAAACCATTTCAGTGTCCCAGCGGTCACCTTCACCGCTTTGACCGTCGTGTGTGGCTGAACCGACCCGCAGGACGGGGGAGTCGCCGCCAGCAGGCACACAGCCAGCACCGCCCCCACTACCAGCTGCCAGGTTTTCACACCTAATACCATCTTCCTCTCGCGTAATATCCATCCCACGCACCGCAGGGGCTGCCCCACCGGTGCGCGATGTAACCCAGCCCCCACCGGATCTGCGCGTCCGGGTCGCTCTCAGGGAACGCACCCCATTCGCCGCCGGTGTAGGCAGGATTCGCCTGCGGGATCCCGTACGCGTAACTCGGCGGGTTACCGCCGATCGGCTGATCCTCCACAGCGGAAGGGTTCCAGCCGGATTCGTGATCCCACAACTGGATCAGGCACGACTCCTGCGCGGCGTCCAGGCCCCCGTAACGCTGCGCGTACCGCTGATAGGCGGACAGGCTGCCTGTTGAGCCGCCAGTGGAGCCGCAGCCGGCACCACCGCCTTTGTTCCCAGCCAGGCACAAATGGCAGGCGAAGACGATGATGCCGAAGTTACGCAGCATACGCCTGCGCCTGCGCCAGCGGCTGCCCGCCATCAGCTTTCGGTGACGCCCGTGATGACGCACTTACCCGCACCTGGCCACGCCTTCGGCGTGACCGCGTCACCGCTCCAGGATTTCCCGTCAGCGATCTGGCGGCGCACAAACCAGTCGTAGGTGCCGAGCACCAGACTGCCGCTGGTCTGCACCTGATAGGTGACCTTGGTGATCCCTACGCCGGTGCCGCGTGTGTTGACCACTTCCAGATGCACCACGCTGGGGGTCAGGACAGTGCAGTGCGGCACGAGCCCGGGTGGTATGCAGGCGCTGAGAACTGCCAGCGCGGCGAGCACGAGCGCGGTGATCAGGGTTGTCCTCATCACAGATCCTCTCTTTCTGTCCTTCTCCTTGTTTCCATTGCCGGGGTGCGAGGCGTGTCGCCCATCTGGCCTTTGATGAGATCGAGCTGGGTGGGCTGCGCCCGCTCCGCGCGTGTGAGCGACGGCAGCCCGGTAGCGAGCAGGAACTCATCCCTGCCCCACGAACAGTACAGTCCCCGCACCCACCAGTTGTAGATCACCCGGGCCCGCAGCTGCCTGGTGGCCAGTTCCCACCGGCTGGTGGTCTGCGGGTCCGCGTCGGCGTGATGCCAGTCACCAGGGGCGATCTGCGCCAGCTCCGCCAGGTACATGCGGTGACGTTCATAGCTGATCAGTTGCCTGTCACCCGCCTGGTTGAGCCACGCCTCAGCGCGGGCGAACACGGTACGGCACCTGGCCTGGATCTCTTCCGCCGTATCCGCATAGGGCAGGGCGGTGGACGCGATGCTGGTGTAGGTGAAGGTGGTCACGTATCTCCTCCCGGGAAAAAATTGACACCCCCCCGCCGGGAGGTGATCATGCTGCTGGATGTTCCGCGCCTTCAAGCAAGCACGGGAATATCTGAGCGCCTTTCCTGAGGTTTAAAGACGCTGGATTTTTTCGTCCAGGCATCCGAATACGATGCACGTGACGACCAGCCCGGCCCCGGTGACGATGGAGACCGTGCCGCCAACAGCGAGCGGTATATGGATGTGCTTGACGGAAGCCAAGACCACGATGGACACGAAGATGGCGCAAAAACCGGCGACGACACCTGCCGCCATGATGGCGAGCCTCGCCCGCCCACCCAGCGCCTCCCACCGGATCTTCCGCAGCTGGCTGATGGCCGCCTCCCGCGTGCGCGGCAGCGGCGCAGGCAGCGGCGGCAGGTCGTCGATGAGGTTACGCAGCATCGCCTCGGTCATCGCCGGGTGTTCTTGCAGGTAGCTGATGCGGGCGGCGTGTTCGGCCTGGTTCATGTATCCTTCGGCGAACAGCTGCGAAAGATGCGTCAGGTAGCGCTCTTTGATGGCGTTGCCTGCGCGTTTTTGCCCGTGCAGGATGAGCACCCCATCGGGGTCGGATGCGCCGGGGGTCACCCGCTGCATACCGCCATCGCCGTGATCTGCTGTGTACCTGGGTTCTGTGTACCATGAATGCCGGTCAGGCATTGCCTGTTCCTTTCAGTGACGGTTATTGTGGCGCACCCGCTGCGCATTTCGCGGCGCCGTTGACTTCCCGCCCGGACCAGCCGGCGCCGGGCTTGTTGTGGAGGGTGAACACGTAGGTGCATTGCTCGAACGGGCGGCGGATCGCCTGCGGGACGGCGCAGTCGCCGAGTGCACGGGTGCCCTGGAACGGGTGGTTGAGGAGAGGGCCGGGGCCGGTCTGCATGAGACACGCCTGGATACGCTGGGCATACCAGGCTTCGCCTGACGTGGCTGGCTGAGCTGAGCGCGCGTTCGCGGTGGTGTGACCGCAGCCGATGACCGTCAGCGCGACGACTGCGCCCACGGCGATAAGTGTCTTCATCCGGGGCCCTTCTGTGATTCGGTCAGATTTCCTCGGGGAGGATCCGGTCGGCCTCTGTGTATATGGGTTCGCTGATGGCGATTAGCGTCACATCGCCGCCTTTCAGCGACCGCTTGAGGGAAGCTTCTAGCCGTTTCCTGGCCACCTCTATCTGGGCGCGCGCTGCCCGCGTGTCTACGCCACTGCCATAGGTGAGCGCCTGCAGGTGCGCAACCTGAACCACGATCTTGAACTTAGCCTGATGGACTGCTTCCAGGACGGGGACGCCGATGGAGACGCAGAATTCCTTGATCCCATAGTCGCACAGCCCGTGCCTGTCGAGCAGCCGCGCACCAGTGATCTTGAGCCGGTCCATCGCCAGCTCCAGCGCCTCCGCCTCCTGCTGCGCGCTCAGCGCGCCCGGTGCGCACCCGGCCGCCTCGCACGCCTCCCGCAGGGACCGCTGCTCAGCCCGGTCGATGAGCGCGAGATACTGCGGGAGATAAGCCCGGATCGTTTCAGACCCACGGTAGCCACCCTGCGCCTCACCGGCGATCGCATGTGGCGGGACATAGCTGCCGTCTGCTTTGGCGCGCAGATATGCGCGGGCGGCTTCGAGCCTGGCACGCGCATCTGCGGCCCGCTGCATCAACTCGACGGTGGGCGCGGTAGAATCGGTGACTGTCACAGGTGATCCTTCTTCCTTAGGGTTGGGGTTCCTGGGCTGGGAAGCACCGTGCCCCCGGGCTACGTTCGGGGAGGCCCGGGGGCACGGTGCGGTGGGGTTAGCCGACGGGCGCGACCTGGATGTCGCCTTCGACCATGAAGCCGCCGTTCATGATCTGCGGCAGCGCCTCCTGCGCGGTCCCTGGGTCGCCGGTGGTGACCACGGTTGCGGTCATCGTGAACTTCAGGCCCGCGCCGTTGCCGGTCACACCCTGCAGGTAGCCGAGCAGCCGCTGCTGGGTGGGGCCGTCGATCTCCCCGGTCTGCGCCAGTTCCCGGATCCTGTCGGCGACGTAGGTCGCTTCCAGTTCGGAGACGGTCGCCTTGCCGTCTTCGTCGAGGATCGTCCAGATGACGGGCGTGCCGCCGCGCTGCCGGGAGACCTCGGCGAGGGCGCGGTTGTGTGCTGCGGCCATGTCACCCAGGTAGGCGGCGGTGCGGCCGCCCGCGCTCTCCTGGATGAAGGTCCGCACACGGCCGAGGGCCTGCTGTGCGGCGTCCTTGCGAGTCGTTGCTGAGGGCATGGGTGGTCCCTTCTTGTTGCCCTTGGGAATGATGCGGCGCTGGGGCCTGCTGCGCAGCAGTTCACTTGCCATCTCACTGGTATCCCAGCGCCGCCTTGCGGTGACGCGTCCGTCACCGGGCTGTGCTCCCGCCTTGCGCGAGGGGGAGCACAGCCCGCTGACGGCGAGCCGCCACTCACGCGCTTTCGCGCATATCTCAGTATCTCACAGTATCATCGCCCTTTCAACTTACCCACTGGCCTCAGCGCCGGTACTCAAAACACGCCACCCGCAGCATCCGCAAATCCCGCTGATGCCCCCGCATCGACGACCGTGGCCCCGACCGCAACTGATGCGCCGACCCGTTATGCACCATCCGCCACCGCTCCGAACGCCGGAAATGCGCAATCAGCCCCGGATGACTCGTCAGCCACCGGAACCGCCACCCGCGCCTGACATAGTCACCCGCGACCCAGTCACCCATCGCCGTCCCAATCCCCAGCCCCTGCCAATCCGGCAGCACCACCTGCCGCGAACACACCCAGATCCGCCGCGCCTGCGGATTCGGATGCACCCGCCGCACCACCCCCATGAACGCCACCATCTCCTCACCGACGAACCCGCCATAACACTGCGCAGACGTCGGCAGCACCGCACTCAGATAGTGATGGTCGCGGAACATGGCCCAATGCCGCCGTGATACCGGACGGATTTCGAGATCCAGCTGTGGATGGCGTCTTTTACCCTCCCATCGGAACGTGCGCGTCGGCACGTCCAGCACCCAGTCCGGCACCAGCCACTCATCGACGTCATAATGGCACGTCACCGCCACCAGCTGCCGCCCCGCCCGCCGCACCGCCTTCTGCAAAGCATGACTAGCCGCCTTCGCGACCTGCCGGTCCACCACCGAGGTGAACTCATCCACCACCAGCACCGGCGCCTTAGACGACAGCAGCATCGCCATGTCCGCACGGAACTGCTCCCCCGTGGACAGCGTCCGGTACGGCCGCAGCCACGCCGGCACACTAGAAAGCCCAACAGCGGAGAAGTTCCCCAGAATCTCCTTGATACCCATGTCCGGGAACTCATCCACCAGGGGACCATCGCCCCACGTGAAAGTGGCCATCGACTCTGGCCACAGATGCGTGGCGAGCGTCGTCTTCCCCGACCCCGACGGGCCGACGATCAGCCCCACGTTCCACGGCCGGTCCTCCACCGGCACATCCACATCCCAGCTCAGCGACAGCTTCGCATCCAGCGGCACATCCATCATCGACGCCACCTGCAGCACCCGGGCGGTGCGCGGGATCGCCGACGACACGGTGACCTTAGCCTTCACCGCTGACCACCGCCGCCATCTGCCTGGTTCGTCTGATTCGTTGATTCGTTGAGCACAGACGCAGACGCAGCAACGAAACAGACGAACTGATCATCTCACCCATGCCCGGGCCTGTCCCCCAGATACAGATGCCGTTTCTCCTGGATCTCCTGCAGATGCTCCCGGGTGAGCCACTTGGCGCGCACGTCAGGATGGTGAAGCGCACATAGTTTCCGCGTCACACCCGTCTCCGGGTTGGTGAACTCATAGTGACCCAGGAACGGGCACCAGCGGTACTTGCAGTTCTCCTTCCGGTAGTAGATGAGCGCACCGCCGATGACCGACAGGTAAGCCAGGTTCGACCCGGCGCCCGACCAGAACAGGTAGTGCGAGTCGTTGCCCTGACCGCTTTCGAAACCGAAGAAGGAGTTGACGTGGTTGAACACGACCCGGTGGAAGATCGAGACTAGCGCGACACCCAGCACCACCACGGCCCCCAGGTAGAGCACACGCTTCATGCAACGACGGTACCGCAGACTGCCGTCAGGCGCCCCACCCCTGCCTGGCGCGCCGGGCGCGTTCCCGCTGCTCCGGGGTCGCGTGACACCACGCAGCGATCTTTCTCAGCAGCCGCCTCACCGGCACACCTGCCCGGTGATACCCCACCGGGTGAACAGCAGCACCCCGATGACGAGGAACATGACCGCGAACGACATCAGAATAGTGAGGATCGCGGCAGCAGCCGGATGCTCGTTCATGACCTGGAACAGCGCACGGCAGGCATCGGGGTAGTCCCGCCACGCAGCCCGCCACGCTGCCTTGCTGAAAAACTGGTTCATTGTCACCCTCCGGTTCATTGTCACCCTCCGGCTACCCGGTGCAGATCGTCGTGTTCGAGTGCGTCAGCTGCCATGGACAGAATCGCCTTAGCTGAGGGGTCCACGTCCTGCGCGGCTGCCGCCTGCCTGCGGATCTGGACGAGCGATGCCCGCAGGTCCAGCACCCGGCCCTGGAGCCCAGCGACCACTGCCCGCCGGTTCGCAGTGGCCCGCCACGCGCCGTAGATCACACCCAGCGCGAGCAGAAACAGGGCGATGAACGCGAAAGCAGAGATGACCTCAGGCATGTGCCTGCCCTCCGGTTTTTTCAGTCACAGGGATGATGTCCTTTCGACTCGAACCAGCGGCGGTGCTTACGGAACTTACCGCCCTCCCAGAACCCCCACACGCGGCTGCGCGGCCCGGTGATGAGCACAGTCCACGCACCGCCGGGGTCGGGGACCACCGTGTGCCGGTGCAGCGCCTCCCGGTAACGCACCGCCGGTGCCCGCAGATGATCGTCACCGCCCGGGTTGCGGTCGGTGTAGCCGCCTTTGACAACGAACGTGACGAACCACCACGGATGGTCGTGAAACGCGCGAGGGTCATCCTGCGCGATCCAGTGATGCACCCGCACCGAACCGAGGCGGCATTCGAACCGCCACCGGTACACGTATGGGCACTGCGGCAGGCCCAGCGGCTTACCCCATTCAGTGATCAGTGCCGGGGGGTGGGCGCGAACCGACCTAACCTCCGCTACATCTGAGCGGTGCTCTTGACGCTTTGAGCTACCCCGGCCCGGCTTCATCCACCGGCTCCTTGCGGCTGCGGCAACGGGCTCGGCTGAAGCACCTCACGTGCCTTACGCAGCAGTTTCTCACGGGCAGCCTGAGCCTTGTAACCGAGCCATTTAGCTGCCCGCCTGAACTTGCGCCGCCAGCGCCACAGCAGGTAAAGCAGCGCGACGATCAGCCCACCCGCGCCCTCCCCGGTGAGAGGCTGATTGTGCGCAGCCAGCCCGGCGGCGAGATACCCGCCGCAGATGAGGGCGACCGGGACCCAGTACCACAAACTGAACAGATCGCTGGGATCGCCGTAACGCTTGTCGAGAATCAGGCCGACTAGAACTGGCAGAAAAGCAAGCACATACCACACGTTGTCCCCTTCCCGGGGTGGGGTGGCGGCCCCTGTCCATTAAGCCGCCACCCCACCTGCTCTCACTTCCCGGTGTTGACGAGCACACCACCGCCGCTGCCGAAACAGTTGAACGTCGGCGGCAGAGGATATCCGGCCTTCATCGCCGCTGTCACGATCGACAGGCAGTTCTGCACCAGGACCCCTTGCGACAGGTTCGAGTGGGCGGCCAGGTTAGCGTTCGCCTGCGCGAGCGCCAGGTTCGTCTGCTCCAGCTGCTTGGCGATCAGCGTGTCGGCGAGCTGCGTCTGGTACTGGTTCAGCCGGTTAGTCGTGGACGGATCGTACACGACGTAGGGCAGCAGCAGCGAGCAGGCAGTCGCGTTATGCGCGCTCTTGCACGCCGTGCCGACGAGAATGTCCTGCCCGATGTCATGCTGCATCAGCGCCAGCACCTTCGCCGCATACGGGGACAGCGCTGCGCCGTTGACGTTACCGGAGGCCATCGCCTGGATCGGCGAGTAGGTCTCCAGCACCCTGTTCAGCGCCTGATCCAGCGACCGCTGGACGAGCACGTCAGCCATGTGCGTCTGGGTGCGGTAGTTGACGAACAGGTTGTCCGCCGAACCGTCGCGCAGCTTGTAGGTGAAGGTCAGCGCGACACACGCCGACTGCTGCCCGCCGATCCGCACCAGCAGGCAGTGATCAGGCTTGTGCTGATCAGTGTCCCGCCCGTAGCTGATGGTCTGCACCGACCCGTCCCAGGTAGCGGCGTTCTGCCACGGCCACAGCCAGTGAATACCGGGTCCGATGTCACCGTCGGTGTGACCGAAGCTGGTGACGATCGCCACATCCGACGGCCCGACGGTGGTGTAGGAGGCGGCGAGCCAGGTCACCAGCCCGAGCAGGGCCGCGCCTGCCGCCACGACAGCACCGATCCACTTGCTGTCGCGGCCGAAGATGGCATAACCGACGCCGCCGATGAAGACCAGCGCCATGATGCACACAATAACCACTGCGAACATAATGCCCTTCCCTAAGTTTTACTGATGTTACGGTGTGGTCCCAGGGGCCGGGCAGCCCCGGCCCCTGGGACGGAGTAGTGCCTAGCTCTCCGGCTCCTCCTGCGCCGGCTCCGGCTCCGGCTCCGGCTCCGGCTGCTCCGGCTCCGCGCGCTCCTCCTGCTCGGGCCCCTCGGGCTCGCGCTGGGGCTGGTCGGGGTAGGTCTCGGACATAACGGCATCCTTCCTGTCTGCGGCCCAGGGGCCGCCTGTACCCGGAACGGGACCATCCCGCCCCGGGGGCTGAGTGGCGAGCAGATCAGCTGTTTCGCCCATGATCTCCCGCCAGATCCCGGCGACCATCAGCCGGACTTCGGTGAACGCGCCGCAGGTTTCCGTGCCGGGCGCCCAGCTGCCGCCTGCCCGGGACGAGGCGCCGGGCGCCGCCCAGCTGCCGCTTTCGCCTGCCCCGGGCGTGCGGCAGCGAGCTGGCGGAGCGCCGTGTAGTCGGTGACCTGCGCGCCGATATAAGTGCCTTCGAAGATCCCCAGCGGCTGGGTCAGGAAATGCCGCTCACCGATCTCAACGGACAGCACCGGCCCGCCGTGAGTGTGCTGATCCTTCGGCGGCGCGGGACTGGTCTTGGAATGCAGTTGTGCGTGCAGCCTGGCGAGACCGATGCGATCTTTCGGCAGGTCTCTCGCTGCTATCTCCCGGTGACGGCGCATGTGCGCACGCTGCGCCGCCCAGTCGATCAGCGCCTCGAATGTCGTGGACATAAGTCCGGCTCCTTCCCTGACAGGCGGCATGGCCCGCCATGTGGTGTGTCATGTGACTTAACCCGTCCGCGTGTGAACAGGACCGGCGTCCCGCACGCCGGGCACGGGCGCCACCTGCTGGCACGGCGCCTCGCGGTTTTGCGTTTGCGTCTCCGGCCTGATCTCATTTCATGTCGGCTTCCTCTACCGGCGGCTTCACCTCCCCGGTGGACAGCGGGAACGTCCAGATCGTGTCACGCCCATACTGCACAGTGGTGCGTGTCCTCTCTGGGTGCGCCGTCGCCTTGGGTATGATCACCAGGCCCTGCCCAAGCAGCTTGCCCATCACCTGATTCAGCAGCGTGGAATCCTCAGCGTTCATCGCCGCCGGGCCCGTGAAGTAAAGCGTGACCGCCCAGTCGCGCATGATGGTCCGCTTCGACCCTAGGGCCGTGTTGAACACGTTCCACCCGGTCGCGCAGTAATTCCCTGGCTGTTTCCAGTATTGATGAGCCAGCAAGATCAGCTCAGCAACTGCCTGCTCCCAGCGGATCGCCTGCTCACGGGGAGTACCGCCGTTGGGCATGTCAGCGATCGCCTTCTCACATTCACCGGTTATCCGGTCCACGTCAGCGAGATACTGGGGCGCACGATGGATCCGGTTACCCCACCCTTTCGCCTGCTCCCTGGTGATTGTCCTGCGTACCCTGGCGATGCGGTTGCGGTGACGCTTCGCCAGCAGTTCCCAGCCGCTGTCGGTCCGTGGCGCCATCAGGCGGCCTCCTCCTGTATCACGTCATAACCGGGCAGCACGCCCAGCTTGCTGAAACCGTCCCAGTCGATGATCACCACCCCGTTGCGCAGCGTCTCCACGACGGTGCCCGCTGTGCCTGCCGGGATTTCCTCACCGTCCGGCGGGTAATACGACACCAGCCGCACCCGCGTGCCCGCGCAGAACGGCCGCAGCGACGCATAGCGGTACCGCCTTTTAGTGACACCGTCGGTACCGGTGGTGTCGGTGAGGAAAATCCGGTACCTGCCGCACGCCCGGCAGAAGGTTTCCTCGGCCTGCGGGTCATCCCAGCTGTGTTTCAATCTGCGGCAGTCAGCCGGGACCCCCCCGTCCGGAACCCTGGCCCCGTTCATGTCGGCGCTTCTCCTTCAGCGACGGCCGCGAGCAGCCGCGCCGCGAGTTTGCGAGCCGTGGTGTTCTCGGCCGCCGCTAGCCGTTCGAGGGCATCGACGGTATCCGGCGGCAGGTCGATGCTCAGCCGGGTGTACTCGCGGCGTTCGGCTACCTGCTCACCCATGGCGCGGCGGTGGTCACGGAACTCGGCTTCCTGCTCGGCTTTGGTCCGCCGGGGGTCGGTCTGGAAGCCGCAGGTGTCGAACTGCTTGCACTTGATGCGGAACTGGCCTTTCCTCGCGCCGGTTCCGTGCCAGCGGCGGGCGGTGTGCTGCTGTGGGCCAGCCATTAAGGTTCTCCTATTTCAGTCGTCTTTTACCAGGCAGGTCAGGGGTACACCGACGGAGTTGTGCCGCTGTCCCTGGATGTCTTGCGGCGCTATTGCGCCTTTGACGATCCTGACTGCGCCGACGATCAGGTCGCCGGTGTCTACGACGGTGACTTCGGCTCCTTGCCATCCTTCGGGCCGGTCGGCGTCTGGCCTGACGTGGAGGACCATGCCTTCGGTGATGATGCCGAGCAAGCTCGCCATTGTCCTCGCCTCCTTACCTGCGCTGCGCGCATGTGCTTCTCTCAGTATATCTCAGTATCATTGGTTCTGCACTTCACCCACTTCGCCGATTCAGGCGCAGTCCGCTTAAACGGCGCCCGCTGCCTCCAGGACACCACGAGCCCGGTCACGGTAATACTCCACATGACCCTCATGGAACCCATGGAACTGGCTGCTGGTGTCACTGCCAGCACGCCAGCGCCCGCAGGTCCCGGTGTCCCCGTCATTGCAGTCCGCATCATGCAGCCACCGCGCCCCAGCATCAATGGCGAGCTGACGGGCACGCTCGCACTCGGCGGCGATGTGCGGCGCGGCGGCGCGTAGCACATCATCAGCAAGGGCTCGATCCGCTTCGTCGGGTTCGCCTTCCACGGCGGCCAGCACGAGAGCGGCAGCCTCAATAGCGGCCTGCGTGATCATTGCGTACCGCCTTGCAGTTGCCCCTCAGGCTGATCACGGCAGAAAACGCGCGCCGCCACCGCACGGTACGCCACCGACGAATAACGGGCAGCCGCATCCAGCAACTCCTTGCGATACTGCTCCGAACAGCGCCCCTCCGCCTTGCGCCGCAGCAACTGGGAATGCCTGTTCAGCGCATTGATGATCAGCCCCCACTCCGCGACCGTGAAATCACGCGGATCAAACGGCTGCCAGCGCGCCGCCTGCTCTGCCTGGTCAGTCATCATCGGCCTCCACACCGAGCATCTCCGCGTGCGCACGGCACACCCACATCTTCCCCAGCGGCGCCTGCGGGTCATCGACGAGCACCTCCGGCGGGCCCTCACAATGCCAGTAATGCTCCCCGCCGTATTCGTCTTCCCGGACACCATCCATCTCACATCCGGTGACCGGCGGCGGGCGCTGACGATCCTGCCGGAACTCCCACCACGACCGCAGCTTCCGCGCCGCCAGGCCAGCCTCCCACTTCAGATGCGCCAACGCCGCCGGCCGCCACCAGGGGCCGCCGATAAGCGGCAGCCACGGCCACGTCGCGACCTTCTGATCACAGGAATAACATGTCACCGGCCGCCACCACCGCATCCGGTGCCCAGGCAGCTGCCACGTCATCACCGCCCAGCACGACGGGCACCGGTGCGGCTTATCCAGATCCGAGTGAACCCGGTAGCGCTGTCTCATTCCGGTACCCAGATCCACACCGGCAGCCCATGCTCCGGCCCCGGCTTGGTAGAACGGCCCAGCATGTGCCAGTAGCCACCCTTGCGCGGCGGCGGCTGGTAGCCAACCCACTGGCCCTCCCGGACCTCGCCCGTGGAGCTGGTCGGGTGCCAGCCTTTCGGCATCGGCGCCGGCGAAGGCGGCTTCCCGTTATCACCGTTGCCGTTGCCTTTACCGGTGCCGCAAGCCTTCCCTGCGCCACCAGCTATCACCGCGACCGCGCCCAGCACAAACCTTCTCCTGTCCATCCAGTCTCCTCCTCCTCAGTGCCGCTGGTAGTGCTCTACGATCAGGTCAGGGTCGCCCTGGCTGTACCCGGCCCCGCACTTCGGGCAGAACCACGGCTCAGGCAGCAGCGCAGCGATCTGCTCATCGGTGGGCATGGTATCGAAACAGCCATCCTCCGTCAGATCCATGCCGCCGGCGGTCACCACCTCGAAGCTGCGCCCGCCGTCGGTCCACACTGCTCGAAGACCTCCACCTGCACGCACGAAACGGTTCGGGTCCCCCGGGGGACAGTGGCGGAAATTCTGGGCATCTCAGTTCCTCCTCGCGAATCTCTCCAACATCCGCGCAACAAACCAGCCAATATTCGCTCCTGAGCCAATGAGGCAGATGGTAACTACTCCCATCTCACCAGGAGTCGGGTTAACACCCCAGGTAGCGGCTGGCAGGGAAGCTGCAATCCAGATGAACGCAGCCCCGATTGCCAGCTGGGCAGCGGTAACCACAGCGAAGAACCTGCCACCCGCTTTCCGGCCCCTAGGCGCAGGCACCACCGGAGTTGACTGCCGAGGCAGATCAGACACCAGCTCCATGAGATCTCTCACCTCCACCGCAGCAGTAGCAGCCGTCATGCGCGCCTCAAAGACCTCCCTATTCAGCGCCCCTGCCGAGAAGCCCCACGCTAGCTGCGAAAGCACCTCATCACGCTGAGTATCCGTTGCCCGCAGGTAGCCGATCTGCAGTTCAGGCCGGCTTGCCCTCACCTCCGGCACAGGCGGCCGCCACGTTGCCTTCCCCTGCTTCATCCCACCACCTCCTCATTGTCGTGACCGCATTCGGTCACCTGATAGTGGCCGTCTCGCCATGACCCGCGCCTGGCATGGCACACCCGGTGCGCCACACCCCACGCGTTCACCACCGCCATGTGCGCCTCGTGGACGCGCATCTTGCCGCATTCTGTCTCCAGCCCCGGCGCGACCGGTGTCCCGTGGCAGAACTCCTGCTGCTCCTCGTAAGTCATGCGGTCCGGGGTCAGCCGCAGCCACGCCCCGCACGCGCAACGCGGCCACCCTTCCTCCCCCGGGAACGGCGGATCGCCCTGCAAACTAGCAGGGTCTGTCGTCAGCCAGGCATCAAACCTGGCAGCCAGGCTCATCGTCTCCCTCTCCTTTCACGCTCGATTACCAGTGCGAGGTTCCTCCGCTGGTCATATTGAAAGATGCTTCCCAGTTGCCCGATGCGGTCACAGACAAAGCACTTGCTACCGGCCTCGCCCCGCCAGCCGACTGAGCACGCTGAGCAATGATGCCAGAACCTTGGCTGCATTTTCGGCACCCCGTTACCTGACGGCGGCTTTAATCACTGCCACGGCAAGCATCGCCACCGGCGTCATCGCCAGCGCCGTCACCAGCGCATCGAGAGGCCACCACAGCGTCACCAGCCGCAGCCGGTACACCGCCTCGGCGGCCCCGCACAGCCACACCGACAGGCAGAACGGGCACTGCACCAGATCAAACAGCCACCCCCACAGCCGCCCGTCCCGCTTAGCTATCCACAGCCTCGCCGGTGAGCTGATCTTCGCGGCTGAGGCGATGAACGCCACCGCCCCGGCCGCGAAGCCCAGCATCACGAACGCGATCTCAGGCGACAACCTTGCCGTCCTTGACCAGCACAGCCACGCAGCAGGACGTGTTTATCCTGAGCCCAAGATGGGCGTACTGCGCCTGCCACATCCGCCTGCCCCGCTCGGAGCCTTTCCACTCCGCCCAGTCGCGCAGCGCCCGCTCCTCCTCAGTCTCCACCCCCGCGTCTTCGAGGGCGGCGTCGATGTCAGCCAGGCAGCACGCCGTGGACTCGTCGATCTCGCTGGTGTCCTGCCGCACCGGCTCCACCAGCGTCTCATCCGCCTCCGCGCGGCCCTGACGCTGCTGCTTAGTCTGCTCCATGTGTTGCTCCTCCCAGTTTCAGGCGGCTTTTCCCGCCTTCTTCTTCCCGGCGGCGATCTGCCGCCGGGCTGTCGTGATCGCGTGGCAGTCCTGCCGTTTGAACAGCCACCATTCACAGCTGCACTCATACCGGGTGCCGTCGGTGACGACCCGGTGCGGCGGCTTACCCGGCCGGTTCGAGGGGATCATGATGATCTGGCTGTGCTTGCGGCTGGGCCGCGCATACTTCTCCCGCTGCTCCGGCGGGAGATACGCCATCTTGAGCTGGCGGTAAATCGCTTCCTCGGTGTAGGCCCGCACCCTGACACCGTCACGCCACAGGCCGTACTGGTTGAGCACCATGCCCAGCCGCCGTGCCCTGGTGCGCTGGCGGATCGCAAGCGGCTCGGGCCCGGTGGAGTACAGCAGGAACGCGCCGAGTTCCGCCCGGGTGCAGGCCCAGAAGTCAACGTGCAAAAGCGGACGGCCCCGTATCGCCATGTAGCCTGCCGCTCTCTTGGAGCCGCCTTCGGTGCGCGTGAACGACGCCGGGAACCTGAACCCATCCAGCGTCCCCGACCGCCGCACGACGACCACATCGAAGTCGCCGATCTCAGCCGCGCCACGGCGCCAGCTGCCGGCGAGATGCCACTCCGACCCCGCCGGCATCTGGGCCGCCAGCAGCTTAGCGAACGGTGCCGCCTGCTGCCGGGTCCGGCGCTTACGTTCGCGGGCCACGCCGCCTTCTCCTGACCGGGAGTTCTGCCTGCCGCTTACGCTGTGCGTCGCTGTAGCGGCCGTCGGCGATGATCGCGCGTCCCAGGTTCTGGTGGACCCACGTGATCAGCCGTGCACCGCCGCCCTGATAGGAGGCGGCTATCTGATGCGCCGCGCTGGCGACACGCGGGTCGATCAGCTTGCTGGTGATCTCACCGTTGCCGGGCCGTTTCCCGGTGGCGGGCTTTTTCGCTGCCGCCCGGCCGTGGACCTTGAACCCGTCGCCGGTGGCCTGACCGTTCCTGCCAGTGCTCATTAAGCACCATCCTTTTCCTGCGCATAGTTCTGCGCTCTCACGTTCATTGTATCACTCAGTAGCATCCACTGCTACTGAGCCACCCCCGCTAAGGGGTGCCCCGGGGACGCGGAGTGGGTCTCGCCCCGGGACACCCCGCTCAAGCGGCGCCCTTACTTGCTGCCAGCCCGCCGCGTCTTCGCCGACGGAGCCTGCGTCGCCATGGCAGCGAACATCGGCGCCATGTCATCCACATGCTGGCGGGTCAGCCGCCGCAGCGAACGCACCCCACCGGTGCCCTGCGCCCGCCGCTCCATCATGAAGCTGCCGTCCTCGTTGCCGATCAGCCGCGCATGGCCCCGCTCCAGCTCACCAGCAGCCGCAGGAAGCTTACCCCCCTGCACCACCGTGGTGAACTGCACAGCAAGGTCATCCACATGCTGCTGCGAAAGCCACAACGCCCTCGGCTCCCCCAGCAGCCGCCGCTGCGCGTAATACCCGCCGCCCTGGCGGACAAGCCGCGCACGATCGGGGGCAAGCTCGTCATCGCCGAGCCCCCCCGCCGTCATCATGCTGGACATGGCCCTCTCCTTCCGTTGGCACCCCTTAGGGTGTCGCACGCCGGGCCTGGCGTACGGAAGACAGGGCACGGACCCACTCCTGTGCTGCCGTGCCCTGCTCCCTGCGCCAGCCTCAGTCCGGCCAGCTGACCGTGAACGTCACCCGCTGCCCAGGCCGCCAGTTCGCCACACACAACTCCACGAACTCCGGCGCGAACCCAGGCAGCCGGTCCCGGATGTCCTGCTCACAGGTCACCGGGTCACCGTCAAGACTGGCAACCATCCGCTCCGCCGCGACATACTCGGCACGCCCCAGCTGCACGAACGGATTCTGCCGCAACCCGAGCCTGTGATACGGGTTACTGCCCGTCCCGTTGATCCTCACCACCAGTTCCATGTCCTCTCACCTCCTTTTCCGCCGTAAACGCCGCCCACGTCGCCGCGACACCGATGAAGATCCCGGCGGCTAGTGCGCCCAGCGCCACCCAAATGGCATCCATGGCTGGAACCATGACCTACCTCCCTTCTGCTCGCATCCGGTTGCCGCGCGCCGCTGCCTCCGACCGGTTACACGCCCGGCACGACAACCCGTCCAGGTAACCGCCGTTGACGTGGTCATGCGCCAGATCCAGCAACTCGGGTGGGACACGCAGCACCTCCCCGCCGATAGCGCACTTGTCACGCCCCGGCCGGTAAACCGCGACCCGGATGATGCGCTCCAGCTGATGCGCGCCACCGTAACCGCGTTCAGCGGTCTTACCCTTAGCCATCGCCGAACGGCGCACCCGGGCCGAAGTCGCCCTCGGCCTCGGCCCTGGCCTGCGGGTCGCTGCCCCTAGCCTGCACTCGCGCCACCGCCTGCTGACCCCGGGGAATGCCCGCTGCGTTCGGGCACTGCGGCTGCCCGCAGGTCCGGCCGCGTTCCAGTTCCTCGTTGGTGCAGCCGCAGAACTCGACGTCCTCACCGCCGTCAGGCGGCTCCGGCCAGAACTCCTCCAGGTCGTCCAGCGGCGGCGGGTAGTCGTCGTCGGGTGGC
>Ga0335077_10004441_pt1 | contig 17108 bp, 16 predicted proteins | sample Lox_Sample_31_FD_207151 | JGI IMG/M metagenome (GOLD analysis project Ga0335077, IMG submission 207151) | Soil microbial communities from Loxahatchee National Wildlife Refuge, Florida, United States - Lox_Sample_3.1 | ecosystem: Environmental > Terrestrial > Soil > Wetlands | place: USA...
CTCACCCCAGACAAGCCCAGCGCTCGAGACCACCACCAGCACGAGCGGGGAGAGCGACAGAAGAGTATAGAAGGACAAGGCAGCCGCGAGCTGGAAGGGCGAATCGTTCAGGAATTCGATTGCCGTTTCCTTGACGAACGACCAGGCTGCCGCAGCGCTCATGGCCGGCCGGCTCCGCAGTCGTGGCGCGCCGAGGCAGCCGCGCTTGCCTGGATGCTCGTTGTCTCCTCGCGGGTGGACCGGTCAAGCCCTGAAGATCGCGTGTAATCGGGGCGGATCATCGGTCGAGTGCCGCCGGCTGGTTACGAACCGAGGATAGCGCCGAGGTCGCGCAAGGACCTGCCTGGCTCTTTGGCCGCGACGATGAGGGTGTCATAGGAACGTACAGTCGCACGCCGCGTGCCACGCCCGGCCGCAGTCAGACGGAGGAGGACCGGACAAAGCCCCTAAAATAGCGTGCTTCACGGAGCAGTCCTCCCGCGGGCCTGCTTATGCCGGAAGTTGTGGCGCAGTGAGAATTACTCGTCGAGCTCGTTTTCTTGATCGCGAGGCCATGGCGCGGGTCAGGAGCTGGCGACTAACGGATTCCTAACGCGTCCTGACGTACACGCAATAAAAAGAGTGGCCCGAGCGGTTCATCGCCACCGTGACCGGAAGGGCCAGACGACATCTGCTCGAGCATCGACGGAGACATTTCGCCCCCACGTCGGCGCGCCAGCCACCCGGCGCTCGCGTGATGGTGGCGACGGGAGGGATCGCCCGATGCCGCGCCGGGCTCACGACGATCACCACGAGGCCGACATCACGCGCGCCCGGTTGGCTGCCATTGTCGACTCCTCGGACGACGCGATCATCAGCAAGGATCTCGATGGTTTCATCACGAGCTGGAATCGAGCGGCCGAGCGTATCTTCGGCTGGACTGAGGCGCAGGCGGTCGGGCAGCATGTCACACTGATCATTCCCCCCGAACGTCGTGCCGAGGAGGACCACGTGCTCGCACGCATACGCTGCGGTGAGCGGGTCGAGCACTTCGAGACCGTGCACATCACGAAATCTGGCCAGCTGGTGGACGTGTCCACCAGCGTGTCGCCTGTCCGGGACGCCGCCGGGCCCATCGTGGGCGCTTCCACGATCGCCCGTGATGTCACGGAACGGCGACACATCGCCCGGCTGCTCGCGCGCGAGCAGGAGGCTCGGCGCGAGGCGGAATCTCTGAGCCGCACCAAGGACCAACTGCTCGCCACCGTGTCCCACGAGCTCAGAACGCCGCTGAACTCGATCTTCGGCTGGGCGCGGATCCTCCAGGGGGCGGTGACGGACGACGGACTGCGGATGAGGGCCATCAATGCGATCGTGCGCAGCGCGTCCGCCCAGGCCAGGCTCGTCGAGGATCTCCTCGATCTCGCTCGCATCACCACGGGGCGGATGCGGCTCGACTTCGAAGCGATGGATCTCAATGCCGTCACCGAGGCCGCTCTAGCGGCGGTACGGCCCGCCGCGGACGCCAAGGGAGTCGCACTCGTGACCGCGCTCGACCGTTCGCTGGGCACGATCAGGGGTGCGCCGGACCGCATGCAGCAGGTCGTGTGGAATCTCGTGCTCAATGCCGTCAAGTTCACGCCGAGGGGCGGTCACGTGGAGGTGTCCGTCCGCCCCGCGGGACCGATGGTCGAGGTGGTGGTGAGGGACACGGGGGAAGGCATCGCGCCGGAACTCCTGCCGCACGTGTTCGAACCGTTCCGGCAGGCGGACAGCTCGAGCACGCGTGCGCATGGAGGCCTCGGCCTGGGGCTCGCTCTCGTGCGGCAACTCGTGGACCTGCACGGCGGACAGGTGCGTGCAGAGAGCGTCGGCAAGGGACAGGGCTCGACGTTCACGGTGGAGCTCCCTCGCGCCGCGCCGCAGCCAGGTGACCGCAGCCAGATGGCCCCGATGCTGAATGGCCTGCGCGTCCTCGTCGTCGACGACGACATGGAAGCGCTCGACATGTCTACGACGTCGCTGAAAGAGACGGGCGCTGAGGTGCGCGCGGCGTCATCGGCGTTTCACGCATACGAGCTGATCAACATCTGGCAGCCTGACGTGGTGCTGACGGACCTTGCCATGCCGGGGGAAGACGGGTACATGCTCCTGCGCGCGCTGCGGACGGCGTTCGCAGGAAACGGCACGAAGGTGCCCGTCGTGGCGCTCACAGCGTATGGGCAGTCGGAGAATCGCGCTCGAGCCGTCCAGGCGGGGTTCGATCTCTACCTGGCGAAGCCAATCGATCCGGCCGACCTGGCGAGCGCCATCGCGACGGTGGCACGCCGCGCGCGGCAGGCCGCGGACGACGGGAGTAGCCCATCCTTCCCCTCGCCCTACCCAGACACGAACCCGCTCGAGCCGAGCGATTCTTGAGACCTGCAAGTCGGCTCCAGGATCGTCGGAACCTCGGCGCCTTTGCGACGCGCGCTGCCGCCGAGCGGCGCGAACGCACGATCCAGTACTTCAAGCGCGGCGGGTAACCTGGAAGCTACCGCCCATGGGAGGACGTGCCGCCGGTCCAGGCCGGATCGGACGAGCGGGAACAGCCTCGAATGGGCGGCTTGCTGATCGGCAAGGCCCAAGACGCTTCACACGCTCACTTGGTCGCTCACTGCCCGGCCGTGAAGGCGATACGGCCGATCAGGGCCTCGGCGGTCGAGTGTGTGTCGTTGGTGTCGATCGAGAGCGCTACTGCGCGAGCGTCGTCTGGATCCTCGCCGAAGGCTGTCCGGTAGTCCGCATAGACATTGCGGCGTTCGTTCATCCATCGATGCAGGTCCTTCGGCCCCGACCGCAAGACGAAGAAGGTGACGGCCCCTGTCTTCCGGCTGCGTTCGACGCTTGGGGCCGGCTCGGCCGTGCCCCAGGCGTATCCGATCAGCCGAGCTCGTAGCATGCCGAGCCGTGGCCATACCACGAAGATGTGGCCGGAGAGGTCGGACGTACTCTTCTTGCGAATGTCGGCACCGGCGGGAAGCGCGACCATCTTCCAGGACCATTCGAGGATCGGTGTGGTGCGAAGATCGACATGGATTTTCTTCACGATGGTGGAGTGGTCATCCCGGCTCCTGAGGTCGAGGGCTCGTCGCCCATCGTCTTCCACCACGGCGAAATCGTAGCGAGGCCGGCCGCCGAACGTCTCGTATGCGCTCCAGCCGACGGGGACTCCCGTCGAGCCGAGGGGCTGCGCGGTCCAGTCCTGGACGACGATGTCCTCGACCTGGGGCGTCGACCGACTCACCAGCGCGGAGCTGAGACACACCACGATCAGCGCGGCCACGGCGACGACGACGGCTCCCGACCGCGATCGCATCAGGCGGCCACGGACGTTGTGGTGCTCACCAGCGAACCAGGTCGCCCGGGCGAGGCACGAAGAACTCGTCGGGGTCGAGCTGGCGCCGCTCGATCTCCGCCGCGAGGCGGCGGGACGGCTCGTCATAAGGCTCGCGGGCGAGCATGAACGTTCCCCAGTGAATCGCGATGAAGCGTTTCGCCCGCAGGTCCAGCCACGCCTGCACAGCGTCCTCGGGCGACATGTGGACCGGCCGCGCGAGATCGCGCGGGGTATAGGAGCCGATCGGAAGCGCGGCGAGGTCGAAGGGTCCGAGCGCGTCGCCAATTTCCTTGTAGTGCTGGTAGTACCCGCTGTCACCCCCGAAGTAGAACCGCTGGGATCCGATCACCGCCCAGGACGCCCACAGCCGTCGACCCTGATCCAAGGGCGTACGTCCGGAACCGTGCTGCGCCGGAGTGCACACGAGCGTGAGACCCTTGAAGGTCACCGACTCGCCCCAGTCGAGCTCGACCGCGCGAGTGACGCCGCGATCGGCGAGCCAGCCCTTGATCCCCAGCGGGACCACGAACAGCGGGTTGTAGAGGCGGGCCAGTCGGACGACGGTCGCCTCGTCGAGATGATCGTAATGGTCGTGCGAAATGAGTACGAAATCGATGGGGGGAAGGTCTTCGAGCCGGACCGGAGGAGGGGTATAGCGGCGCGCCCCCACGGCCCCGTTGAACGGCCCGCTGCGGTTCGCCCAGGTGGGGTCGGTGAGGAAGTTCACGCCGTCGAGCTGAACGAGGAGGGTCGAGTGGCCGATCCACGTGACGTTCGCCTCGCGGTGGTTCTCGCGTAGGAACTCGACGTCGGGGGCGACGGAGGGTAGCGCCGAGGCGCGCCGCGCAGGCACCAGCCACGTCCTCCCGCCGACGATGAGCGAATAGATGCGCTTGTCGTACGAGGCGCGCCGGTAGGCAGGGTCGAGGTTCTTGAAGATCCTCCCCAGCCGGGGCGCATGGGCGAGCGCGGGCACCGAGGGGCCCCGGACGACTCCGGCCAGCGGCGCGATCGCGCGCACCTCTCCCACGGAAGATGCCGAGATCAGCGTCAGGAGGGCGCCTAGGACGATGTACTTCGACCGCGAAACACGCATTCACCTTCAGTATAGACACCCAGTCAAGGGTTCCGCGGTCGGGCGCAGATCGTACAGTTCGGAGGATCCAAAACGGGCGGCCGGATTACATCTCGTCGCGGAGCGGTCGGCCGATGAGCTCCAGCAATCGGGTGTAGAAGCTCCGGCGATTCCATTCCGCGTATGTGATGCGGCGGGAGCGACTCAAGTCGTTCTCGAAGATACCCTCTAGACGGCGTGCCACATTGCGGTTGTAGATGACCAGGTTGAGCTCGTCGTTGAGGGCGAAGGAGCGCTGGTCGAGATTCGCGCTGCCCACCGTGGCCCAAACCCCGTCGACCACCATGGTCTTGGCGTGGAGGAGCGCCGCGCGGTATTCGTAGACCTCGACTCCGGCCCGCAGGAGCCGGCCCAGCTCGCCGCGGCTCACGCGTCGGACGAGCGTGTGATCGCTTTCCCCCGGGATGAGCAGCCGGGCCTTGACACCGCGGCCAACGGCCGCGACGATCGTGTCGATCATCTTGTCCCCTGGTAGAAAGTACGGGTTCGTGATGAGGATCGAACGCTGCGCCGACGCCAGGGCCAGAAGAAACATCGTGTACATGGCATCGCTGCCGCCCACAGGGGAACTGCGCACGACCTGAGCGTCCACCGAGCCCTGCCGCTCGAGCGGCTGCGGGAAATATTCGTCCCCTCCGAGAGCGACCTGGGTGGCCTCGAGCCAGTTTTCCAAGAAGGCGCCCTGGACTTGCTCCACGACCGGACCCTCCACGCGCACGTCGGTGTCTCGCCAGTGATCCGGTATCCGGCCGTCGCCGCTCCACTTGTCGGTCATCCCGGAACCGCCCGTAATCGCGATCCGCCCATCGACCACTAGCATCCGGCGGTGATTGCGATAGTCCACATGGTTGAGCGAGAACGGGGAGAGCGGTCGAAACATCACGATCTTGCATCCCGCGCGTTCCATCACGTCGCGGTACGCGTCAGGCAATGCTAGCGAGCCCACTCCGTCGAGTAGCACCTTCACCTTCACGCCCGCGCGGCAGCGCTCGGCAAGCGCCTCTGCCATGGCCGCGGCCGGGGGACCATCTCCGAAGTCGTACTCCGCGTAGTTGATCGTACGTCTCGCATTGCGAACCGCCTCGAGCTTGGCCGGAAAGATCTCGTCGCCGTTCAGCAGGATGTCCACGCGATTGCCGGGGACGACAGGGAAACCACTGTACGCGGAGAGGGTCGCGACAAATGACGGCTTGTCCACCGCGAGCGACGGCAGCTCGACGTGGGGCTTGACGCGGGCGCAGCCCGACACGAGCGCCGCCAGAATCAGCGCTGCTGCGGCCGCCTGCCGTCCGCGTGCCCGCCCATTCATTCGATCGTCACCTCCGAGCATTTCCCAGGCACGGAACTGTCCTCTCGGCCCGAGTGCTTATCCGGTGCAATGCCAGTGCCATGGACGCGGAAAGGTGGTGGCGGCGCGGCCACTCCTAGCGGCCCTCTTCCGAGGCGGCCCGGCAGGAATCCCGCAGGTGAAGAACTGTTCGTGGCCCGGGGTGTCGACGGGGCTGACGCGCTGACGGAGTAATTCTTACGCGGGACATCCTACTCTGCGCGGCCGCTCCAGAAAATCGGCTCCGGCCAGTGAGCGTTGTCTCGAGCGATGTCAGTGCGGACTATCCGCAGGAATGACGAGCGCGATCGTGCCACCACGTCACCCTCTTGCGTCCGAACCCGCCGCTGAGGAAACTCGGAAGCAAGAGTGGCCTCGAGGAGGACATGAGTAGCAAGGCAAAGCTTCTGTTCATGTGCGGCAAGATGGCGGCCGGTAAGTCCACCCTGGCCAGACGCCTTGCCGCGCGCGAGAAAGCGGTGCTTCTCGTCCAGGATGAGCTTCTGGACAGCTTGTTCCCGGGTGAGATCGCGGACATTCCGGACTTCGTGAGATGCTCGACCCGCGTCAGGAAGGCACTGGCGCCGCATGTGTGCGATCTTCTCTCCCGGGGTGTCTCGGTCGTGCTGGACTTCCCCGGCAACACAAAGATTCAGCGGGCGTGGTTTCGTCAGCTGTTCGAGGAAGCCAAGGTCGCGCACGAGCTCCATTTCATCGACGTCTCCGACGACTTGTGCAAACGTCAGCTGAGAGAGCGAACCAAAGACCTTCCCGCCGGAACGGCCTGGACGACAGATGCTGAGTTCGACGCGGTCACTGTGTATTTTCAACCCCCTTCGGACGATGAAGGGTTCAACGTCATTCGACACGAGCATGCGTGAGGTCCGGCCGCCCGCGCTCAGTATCGAGGCGCCGTGATCGTCGATCTTCGGGCGGTGACGCCGGCGGACGCCGAGTCCGTGGCGGATGTGTATCTCCGGTCCCGCAAGGAGCTCGTGGCGTGCGCGCCGCTGGTCCACGCCGACGGCTCCGTTCGGAAGTGGATTCGCGAGCACTTGCTTCCCGCCGGAGGCACGACGGTCGCGGTCGTGGAGGATCTGGTGGTCGGGTTCCTCTCGGTCTCGAACCGCGACGGTTGCAGCTTCATCGATCAGCTGTACCTGCTTCCCGGCTGGGTCGGGCTCGGGATCGGCACGCAGCTCCTGGAGTTGGCCCGGAACACGCTTCCGGCGCCGATTCGCCTCTACGCGTTTCAGTGTAATCATCGAGCTCGATACTTCTACGAACGCCGCGGATTCCTGGCAGTGTCCTTCGGGGATGGCGCCGGTAACGAAGAGCAGTGTCCGGACGTCCTCTATGAGTGGCGACCCAGCGAGAGAGGAGCCTCATGATCGTGATGCCGGATCTGGCCAGCCTTGCCGTGTTCTTCGTCGCCGCGCTCGTGCTCCTGCTGACGCCGGGTCCGGCCGTGCTCTACATCGTGACGCGCAGCATCGACCAGGGGCGTCGCGCCGGGCTGGTGTCGATGCTCGGGGTGCACACCGGCACGCTCGTGCACATCGGGGCCGCTGCGGCGGGAGTCTCGGCCATCCTGGCGGCCTCGGCGACGGCCTTTGGCGTCGTGAAATACCTCGGCGCGGGCTACCTCGTCTATCTGGGCGTCCGCCGCCTGCGGCACCGCTCGCCCGTCCTCACGGCGACCACGCCCGAGCATCGACGGCTCCGGCGCGCCTTCCTCGACGGCATCGTGGTGAATGTGCTCAACCCGAAGACCGCCCTCTTCTTCCTGGCCTTTCTCCCGCAGTTCGTCGACGTGTCGCGAGGCCACGTGGGCCTGCAGACCTTGACGCTGGGCGTGATCTTCGTGCTGCTCGGCCTCGTCACGGATGGTGGGTACGCGGTCACCGCCGGCACGGCGGCCCAATGGCTCCGCGGCCATCCGCGGTTCGTCGCCAGCGAACCCTGGATCTCCGGGAGCATGTACATCGGCCTCGGGGTGGTCGCGGCGCTGTCGAGCAACCACCGGAAGTAACGAGTCTCGCGTCGAGCGCCCGCGGCCCTTGTCGCGCTGTACGGATTGGCGCAGGATAAGGGGCACCACCGTGGTCGAGGAAATCCTGGGACGGAGGTATCCATGAAATTCGGCCTGATCATCTCGAAGCAGCATCCGCCCGGCGTGTCGATGGTCGAGCGCTTTCGCGAGCACATCGAGCAGGTGCGGGTGGCGCGCGACGCCGGCTTCGACCTCATCGTCATGGGGCAGCACTACCTCTCGACGCCGTTCCAGGAGATCCAGACGATGCCCTCGCTGGCGCGCCTGGCCGCCGAGGCCGGCACCATGCGGGTGGGCGCGACCGTGTTGCTTCTGCCGCTGCTGAATCCGGTGGACGTCGCCGAGCAGGTGGCGACGCTCGACATCATCACGGAGGGGCGCTTCATCTTTGGCGTGGGGCTGGGGTATCGCGAGGAGGAGTACGAGGCGTTCGGCATCCACGGCAAGGAGCGCGTCCCACGCTTCCTCGAGAGCCTCGAGGTGATCAAGCGGCTGTGGACCGAGGGGGAGGTGAGCCATCGAGGCCACTATTTCCAGCTCACCCGGGCCCGGCTGGTCGCCAAGCCGGTGCAGAAACCGCACCCGCCCGTGTGGTTCGCGGCGAACAACGACGCGGCGGTGGAGCGTGCGGCGCGCATGGCGGACGCGTGGGTCATCAACCCCCACGCGACGCTCACCGTGCTGCGGCGGCAGATGACGCTCTACCGGGCGGCGCTCCAGCAAGCGGGCAGGCCCATGCCCGCCGAGTTGCCCATCATCAAGGAGCTGTACGTCGCGCCCGACCGACGGACGGCCGTCTCCGAATGCCGGCCGTTCCTCGAGGCCAAGTACAAGGCGTACGGCGCGTGGGGACAGGACAAGGCCTTGCCGCAGGGCGACAGCTTCGACGTGGCGTTCGAGGAGCTGATCCGGGACCGCTTCGTCATCGGCGATCCGGACGACTGCGTCCGCGAGCTACGGCGCCACGTCGACGCGCTCGGCGTGAATTGCTTCATCTTCCGCATCCAGTGGCCGGGGATGGAGCAGGCCAAGGTGCTGCGGACGATCAAGCTCCTCGCCGAACGCGTCATGCCCGCGCTGGCGAGCTGACCCATGCGAGGCAGGCACGTCCTCATGCAGACGCTCGTCGCCCAGGGCGTCGAGTGTCTCTTCGGCAATCCGGGCACGACCGAGAGCCCCATCATCGACAGCCTCCAGGACTATCCGCAGCTTCGCTACGTCCTCACGCTGCACGAGGGCGTGGCGCTGGGAGCCGCCAGCTACTACGCGCAGGCCAGTGGCAAGATCGGCGTGGTGAACCTGCACGTCGCGCCGGGCCTCGGTAATGCGATCGGCATGCTCTACAACGCGCTCAAGGCGGGCTCGCCGCTCGTCATCACCGCCGGCCAGCAGGACACGCGATTGCGCCTGCGCGAGCCCCTCCTGGGCCACGATCTGGTGGCGATGGCGGCGCCCGTCACCAAGTGGAGTGTGCAGGTGGAGCGTGCCGACGAGCTGGCCTCCATCCTGCGACGCGCCTTCAAGGTCGCGCAGGACCCGCCGAGCGGTCCGGTGTTCGTCGCGCTGCCGATCGACGTGCTGGAGCAGGAGACCGACCAGTCGGCCCTGGCACCGGCCGCCCTCTACCTCGAGCACGAGCCCGACGCGCGCGGCGTGGCCGCCGCCGCGGAGGCGCTGCTCCGGAGCCGGCGCCCCGTGATCGTCGCTGGCGACGACGTGACCCGTCGAGGCGCCCATCCCGAACTGGTGGCCCTCGCCGAGTTGCTCGGCGCCGGCGTGTGGGTCGAGGGTGTGCGGCAGCATCTCGGGTTTCCGACGACGCACCCGAGCTACCGGGGGCAGCTGCCATTCGACGCGGCTGCGATCCGGAAGGCACTCGACGGCGCCGACGCCGTCCTCCTGATCGGCGGGCCGTTCTTCGAAGAGGTCTGGTTCGCGCCCGGCTCGCCGTTCCCACATGACGCCGCGGTGCTCCAGATGGAGGACTCGCCAGAGCGCCTCGCGAAGAACTTCCCGCTGCAGGTGGGGCTGCTCGCCAGCCCGGCGGCGGGCCTCCGCGCGGTGCGCGCTGCCCTCGAGCGCGCCGGCGGGTCCGCGCTGCGCGCGGCGGCGGCCGAGCGGAACGCGACACTGCGCTCGCTCAGAGCGCAGGACGCGACGGCTCAGCGTGATCGCGCGACGAAGCGGTGGAACAGCGAGCCGATCGCGCTCCCGCGCCTGATGGCAGAGCTCGAGGCGGCGCTGCCCCCGAACGCAATGGTCGTGGACGAGGCCATCACCGGCAGCACGGAGCTAGCGCGTACCCTCTCGTTCGAGCAGCCCGGTGAGTACTTCGGCGCCCGCGGTGGCGGCATCGGGCAGGGATTGCCGGGCGCGCTCGGCATCAAGCTCGCGCACCCGGACCGGCCCGTCGTCGCGATCTCCGGCGACGGGTCGTCCCTGTACAGCATCCAGGCGCTCTGGACGGCGGCGCATCACGATCTCGCGGTGATCTTCGTGATCCTGCACAATCGCGAGTACCGGATCCTGAAGCACAACATGGATGCGTACCGACAGCGGTTCGGTGTCGCGCCGGAGCATCCCTACGTCCACATGGATCTCTCCAAGCCGGAGATCTCCTTCGTCGACATCGCGCGCGGAATGGGCGTGGCCGCGGCGCGCGTGACGAAGCCCGGCGAGCTGGCCGCGGCGCTCGCCGCGGCGCTCGGCGCGGGCGGGCCCTACCTGCTCGACGTGATCATCGAAGGCAAACGATAGGTTGCACCGGAGGTGAGGCGTTCGCCATGATTGACGTCGGAATCTTGCTGCCAACCCGTGAATCGGTGATGAACGGCCGTCCGGCGACGGGGCCCATGCTGGCGCTGGCCGAACAGGCCGAGCGCCTTGGATTCTCGTCCGTCTGGGTGGGGGACTCGCTGACGGCACGCCCTCGCCATGAGCCACTCACGCTGCTGGCCGCCGTCGCGGCGCGCACGCGGAGGGTGGCGCTGGGCACCGCCGTCCTCCTGCCCGCGCTGCGCCATCCCCTCGTGCTGGCGCATCTGGTGGCCACCGTCGATCGCATCAGCGAGGGTCGGCTCGTGCTGGGAGTCGGCATCGCTGGAGACACGCCGGCCACGCGTAAGGAGTTCGACGCCGCCGGCGTGCCATTTAACCAGCGAGCCGGCCGCTGCATCGAGACGCTCGACATCTGCCGCGCGCTGTGGCGAGGGGAGACGCTGAGCTTCCAGGGACGGTACTGGACCTTGGACGGGATCGGTGTCGGGCCCACGCCGCACCGCCCGGGTGGGCCGCTGATCTGGTGGGGTGGCGGCGGCCCGACGGCCCTTCGCGAGGCGGGACGCTCGCATGGATGGTTTCCCATCGATCCGCGCCTGGAGCTCTTCCAGGAGGGGTGGCGTCGAGTCCAGTCTGCCGCGAGGGATGCCGGCCGATCCCCGCAGGAGCTCACGGCCGCCCTCTACACGACGATCGTGCTCGGGGAGCCCGCGAAAGCGCAGGCCGAGATCGAACAGTTTCTCTCGAATTACTACAACGCGCCGGCGGCGGCGATGCTCAAGCGTCAAGCCTGCTACGCGGGCCAGGCCGACGGTTGCCTGGAATGGATGGACCGCTTCGTCGAGAACGGCGTGCGCCACATTCTCATCCGGTTCGCCGGCGCCTCCGAGCAGATGGCCCAGCTCGAGCGCGCTGCGCACGAGTTGCTCCCACGCCTCAACCGCCTCGGCTAGCCCGGATCATTCCATGAACGATCACACGCGAGACGGACGGTGCCAGCCGTCCGAGATCCGTCTGCGCGTTCGTGGAATGATCCGAGCTAGTCCGATGGGCGAGGTTTCTAAAGGGGAGCCAGGCCCTCTCCGAACAAGCGGAGGTCGTCATGCCGATCGGCTACGAGAAACGCGATAACGTCGCAATCGTCACCCTCAGTCGTCCCGCCGCGCGCAACGCCTGGGGCGCGGACTTCAACGACGGCATTGCCCGCTGCTTTGCCGCCATGGAGGACGACGACGAGATCCGGTGCGCCGTCCTGACCGGTGACGAGGCCGGCGGGGCGTTCTCCGCCGGCGCGAACCTGAAGGACCCGCGGACCCACACCATGGAGTCCGCAGCGGAGTTCATCAAGAGCATCGGGCGGCGGCGAGAGCGCGCCTTCGAGGTTCTCGGAAACTTCTCGAAGCCGCTGATCGGCGCCGTCAACGGCTACGCCGTCGGCATCGGCTGCATCGTGACGTTCTGCTGCGATCTGCTGGTCGCGTCGGAGCGGGCGGAATGGCGCCTCCCGCAGGTCGGCCTCGGTATCCTCCCCGCCTACGGTGGTGGAGTGCGCCTCGGCCGCTGGGTGGGCAAGGGCCACGCGATGCGACTGATCCTCGGGTTTCCGCTACCTGCCGAGGAGGCGTACCGGATCGGACTGTGCCAGTGGCTGGTGCCGCACGAGGCGCTCATGGACAAGACCCTCGAGGTGGCCAAGCATCTGGCATCCCTGCCGCCGCTGGCCGCCCGGCTGGCCAAGGAATCACTCCTGCGCGGTCAGGACATCCCCAACCTGTCGGATGCGTCTCTGGTCGATCTCTACCGCTTCGCGACCCTCGAGCTGACCGAGGACAAGGCCGAGGGCCATCGCGCCTGGCGCGAGAAACGCAAACCCGTATACCGCGGCCGCTGATCGCTGGCCGCCCCAACGGAGGCCCTCGATGGAGTTTCACGGTGTCGACGTGCGGACACAGTTCAAACGGATGCGCGAGCTCGCGCCCGAGGCCTATCGCGCCTTCCTCGAGTTCGACCAGAAGGCGTTCAAGGATGGCGCGATTCCCGGCAAGACCAAGGAGCTGATCGCGCTCGGCATCGCGCAGATCACGCAATGCGCGTGGTGCATCGACGCTCACACGAAGAAGGCGGCGCTGGCCGGAGCCACCGACGCCGAGATCGCGGAGACCACGTTCGTCGCCATGGCGATGGCCGCCGGCGCGGCGTGGAGTCACGGCGGACTGGCGCTCCAGTGCTTGCAAGAGCACAAGGGGTGATGGCCCGCCCTTCCGCGACACTCAGGGAGAGGTCGAGTACTGATTGCCGTTCCCCGGCCCGTACCATCGGCCGTGGTTCAGATCGTACTGGAAGCCGACGGACGTGAAGGGGAAGCGGACGTTGTCGAACACGACGTGGAGCCCGTAGCCCCACCACGTGTTGCGCCGCACCCCGAGGGAATCGAGGATCTCTTCGAAATTCAGTCCGATCTCGAACCCGACTTGTCGCTCGCGGAGATCCGGCGCCCCGCTCGGGTAGAACTTGGACCCATAGGTCACGGAGAAGAGCAGATACCGTAGCGGCCCGATGTTGAGACCGAGCCGGCGGCCGACACCGGCGAGCTTCAGATCCGCGGTGTAGATCTCGTACGAGTAGTCCCGGCCATTGGCGGGGACCTGGCAGCAGGTCACCTTGCTCGTGGGCAGCAGGACGCCGTAGCGAAAGCCGAACAGGTCCTGGGTCCGGGTGGCGAGCACGAGCGCCCCCGTCACTGCGCCGGCCGAGTCCATCGCGAGATCCTGAAACGAGAAGCCGTACTGGTTGAAGCCATCGCCGATCTCGTTGGCCAGCCCTCCGAGGAACCCTATGCCGAGACCCAGCAAGATCGACGTGGACTCGGAGTAGCCCAGCTTCTGGTACAGGTAGGCGATCTCCCGGCTGACGATGGTGTAGTCGACGAAGTGGGCGGCCTTGTCGGCGCCTCCGGCGTACGTGTTGGCGCCGAAGTAGCCCTCGTTGGTGAAGCGGAACGACTGAAGTGGGCTGTCCGCGAGCGAATTTTCGAGTCCTCCCGCCAGGACGCCGATGGGAACCAGGTAGGGGATGATCCGATAGTGCAAGGGCTTCTCGATCTGCGTCGTCTCGCTCTCCGGCGGCGCGCTCCCGCCAGGCGCGCTGTCCGCGGCCGCCATCCGTGGACAGCCGGCTGGCGGCTCGCCGGCGAGGAATAGCTTGAACTCCGGGCAGGGTGGTGCGGGCTCGTCATTCTCGGGACCGGACAGCGCCAGGTCGGAGGCCGGGGCCAGAGTGAAGGGGCCCGTCGACGATTCCCCGGCCACCGCCGGCCATGGAGCAATGAGGAGGAGCAGGACGAGAAAGGCGAGCGGCCGGATCATGCAGGCTTCGGCGGCTCGGCCGTGATTGGCGATTGCTGGACGCAGGCAATCCGAGCGTCGGGACCATGGAACCGCTGGGCGACCGCCACCGCCTCCTCGACGCTCGCAGCGACCTCGAAGCCCAGGTGCCGGGGGACGTGGGGATCACGGGGCGCCGCCACGATGACGCGCCCGACGTGTTGCAGCCGCTTCAGCGGGTGCGTGGCGAGGAGGCCGTGGATCGGGTGGAACGCGTACCGGTGGCGGTAGGCCGGGACGTAGTCGGGATGGCGCGCGAACTCTCCGGAGAAGCGCGCCATGATCCGATAGGGATCGCGGGTCTCGGGCAGGATGCGCTCCCAGACCTCGTGGTACGACGGGTGTGCGACCAGATCCCACTGATCGCGAGCCGGCGCCGCCATGATGACCGTGCACCCGGGCTTGCCCACGGCCTCGATCATGCCGCCGAGGTATCCGAGCCCTGATGAGACGAGCGTCAGGATCGGATTGACCTGCGCGTAGATGGCGTAGGGGCTCGAGTCCGGGACGCCATAGACGAGCACGTCGACCGGCGCCGCACTCGCCTCGCGTCGCGGCGGAAAGAGCCCGACTTGCGCGTCGAGCGCTGCCCGGCGCGTGTCATCGACGGCGCCCGCGAAGACACGCGCGACGCGCAGGGGATCGGCGAGGACGGTGTCGATCTTGAAGATGCGCTTGCCGAGCCGCGTCTCGAGGTGATGGCCCATCTCGTCGAGCACCGCGTGCATCCGGTTGCGGTGAACGGACATCGACATGCCATCCGGCGTGTGCGTGACGGCGATCGTCCGCCACGTGGACAGGCCGACACAGACGGACTTCCAGCCGCCCGTGAACCCGCGGATGTAGTTCGTGTTGACGTACACCGTGAGGTCGGACTCCGCCACGAGCCGGTGCACTTCCACGGGATAGCCGTGTTCCTTCGTCACGCCGAGGTCGACGATCTGCGTCGGGTCTTCCGCGTCGTGGCAGATCAGCCGGGCCCCGAACTCGGCGACCAGATCCGGGCCGAGGAGGCGCGCCAGCTCGACGGGCCGGAGCATGCGGTGCAGCGCGTTGGCGCAGATGAGCGTCACGTCGCGCCGCCTCACGCCCGCCGCCTCCAGCTCGTCGAGGACGGCCTGGATCGCCACCCTCCGGATGGGACCGAACGACCCCGTCGTGTGATCGTCGAACGCGACGGTCACCGTCGCGCCCGGGCGCACGAGCGCGCCGATTCGGGGGAGGCCGAGGGGCGTCGCGAGCCCGGACCGCACCGCGCCGTCGAGGTCGTCCAGCGGGCGCAGCGCCCCGCCGCCGACCGTGGACAGGATCTGCGTGCGGTCCGGCAGCTCGGCGGTGATCGTGGTCTCGCCGTGGGCAGAGCGATCTTCAAGGCGTGTCAAGGAGCCTGCGAACGCCGCGCTAGGCGCCGTCGCCGAGCGCGGCCACGCCAAGAGCGACGAGACGGTCGATCTCGTCGCGCGAGAGCCCTAGCTCACCGAGCACTTCGGCGGTGTGCTGGCCGAGCAATGGCGCGGGCCGACCGATGCGTGGCGGCGTGCCTGATGCTCGCCCGGGAAAGCCCAGGACGCGCAGGCGACCCGCCCCTGGCTGCTCCATCTCCGTCACCAGCTCGAGGAAGCGAACCTGAGGATCCTCGAAGACCTCGTGGAACTCATAGACGGGACCGGCGGCAATGCCGGCCGCCTCGAGGCGCTTGACCCACTCCGCGACCGACGCCGTCGCCAGGATCTTCTCCACCCGGGCCTTGAACTCGGCGTGGTGTTCGAGCCGAGCGTCGTTGGTGGCGAAGCGGGGATCGGTCGCCATGGCCGGATCGTCGAGGGCCGCGCAGAAGCGGCCCCACTGTTCCGGATTCATCAGCACGACGTTGACCAGGCCGTCGCCGGCCACGAACGCCTCCGCGGGCGTGAGATGGAGATTGCGGTTGCCGGCGCGCTTCGGCCGATCGCCGGTGTCGAGGTAGATCGCGACCGGATCCGGCAGGAGACCGAGCGAAGCCGCGAGCAGGCTCACGTCGACCTGCTGCCCCTCGCCGGTGCGGAAACGGTGGACGAGCGCGGCATTGATCATCCCGAATGCCATGTAGGAGGCCGCCACGTCGGACACCGACCCCGCCACGCGCGTAGGTGGATGGCCCGGCATGCCGGTCAAGGCCATGAGCCCGCTCATGCCCTGCGCAATCGTGTTGTAGCCGGGCTTTCTCGCGAGCGGACCCGTCTGTCCGAACCCCGTGATCGACGCATAGACGACGCTCGGATTGAGCGCGCGGACCGCCGCGTACCCGAGGCCGAGGCGGTCCGCCACGCCGGGCAGAAAGTTCTCGATCACCACGTCGGCGCGCCGGGCCAGCTCGAAGGCCAGCCGGGCGCCTTCCGGCTTCTGCAGATCCAAGGCGATGCCGCGCTTGTTGCGATTGACCGCGGCAAAGGACGCGCTCATCCGCCCGGTCCCTCGCATCGCGCGCAGGTCGTCTCCGCGTCCGGGACGCTCGAGTTTGATCACGTCGGCACCGAGATCGCCGAGCATCGCTGCGCAGTACGGGCCGGCGATGACGCGAGACAGGTCGAGGACGCGAATGCCTTTCAGCATGGCAACCCGCTCATCGTGCCGTGGCCCTCGACGGCAGTCAAGGCGCAATCGCACGGTCAGCGGAAATCGGCTATCCTACCCGGGCGCCGGCCGCCCGGTGAGGTGGCCGCGTCAAGGAGGCTGGCATGTTCTTCGAGCTCAGGCAGTACCACATCCGCCCCGGGCAGCGTGACAGCTGGGTCAAGTGCATGGAAGAGGAGATCATCCCGTTCCAGGTCAAGATGGGCATGGTCATCCTCGGGAGCTTCGTCGGCGAGGAGGACGAGAGCGTCTACGTCTGGATCCGTCGCTTCGAGAGCGAGGCGGAGCGCAAGCGGCTCTACGACGCCGTGTACCAGAGCGACTACTGGAAGAACGAGATCGCCCCGCGCGTTCCTACCCTGATCGATCGCGAACTGATCAAGGTCACCCGCCTGGTCGCGACGCCTCATTCGGTGATCCAGTAGGGTCCGGGATCGACCGGGCGGGGGCAACCGAGGGGG
>Ga0335077_10004446_pt1 | contig 17103 bp, 14 predicted proteins | sample Lox_Sample_31_FD_207151 | JGI IMG/M metagenome (GOLD analysis project Ga0335077, IMG submission 207151) | Soil microbial communities from Loxahatchee National Wildlife Refuge, Florida, United States - Lox_Sample_3.1 | ecosystem: Environmental > Terrestrial > Soil > Wetlands | place: USA...
GGAATTTAAAATCGGTGACAAGGTAGTGTATCCGAATCACGGCGTTGGCATCATTGAGCAGATCAGCTACGGAGTGGTCGAGGGGCGTACCGAAACCTACTACATGCTGCGCATCACTTCCAACTCCCTCAAGGTGATGGTTCCGCGTTCGAACGCGGAAGCCGTGGGACTCCGTCCCGTCATTCGCAATGGCGACGCTTCCAAAGTTCTCGGCTACCTCGAAAAGGGCAAGTTCAATTCACACCACGATTGGAAACATCGTTTCAAGGAAAATTCCGAGCGCATGCGTACCGGATCACTCATCGAAGTGGCGGCGGTCCTGAAGAGTCTGGTCGCCCTCAGCCGCACCAAGCCGCTCTCTTTCCGCGAAAAGAAAATGCTGGAACGTGCAAAGTACCTCCTCGTGACCGAACTCGCCACCGCGCGCAATTCGACTCTTGAGAACATGGAATCGGCGCTGGTCAAATCGTTGGCCAAAGCGCGTTTGCGCATGCCTCCGACCGGCGACGAAGTCAGCGCCGCAGACTGACCCTAACGCACGCGTTCTTCGATAGACTTCCCAAAACGGCGATCGCCGCTGTCTCTCCGCTAGTTTTGTCCTTGGTTTAAGCCAAGGGCAGAACGGCCTCGGCATTGAGGTCCCACCCGGCCAGCTGGCCGGCCATCACTTTGGGGTAGGCTGCAGCGGCAATCATGGCGGCATTGTCGGTGGAGAGTTCGCGGCTGGGAAAGAACACCTCGAAGCCCTCGCGCCCTCCTTCCTCCTCAAACTCACGGCGCAGCTCGCTATTCGCCGCCACGCCTCCCGATACCAGAATGCTTCGCGCGGATGTCTCCGCCGCCGCGTGCAAAGTGCGTTTCACGAGTTCCGTCACCACTCGTTTCTGAAAGCTGGCCACCAGCTCCAATGTCTGCGGGCTGCAAAGCGCTAGCAACTCCTTCGTCCGGCGCTTGCCCTCATCGAGAGCCTCCCGGCGTTTGGCAATCTCCGGCTGCAACTCCGGGTGCGCCCGAATGTAGTACAGCACCGCCGTCTTGATGCCGCTGAAGCTGAAATCAAAAGGGTTGCCTTTTATCTTGGTCGCCCCGAAATCGACAGGCCCCGCGTCGCTCCGTCCGGTCTCTCCAGCGTGGGCCGCCAGCCCATCGATCACTGGCCCTCCCGGATACCCCAAGGCCAGAAGCTTGGCCACCTTGTCGTAAGCTTCCCCTGCCGCGTCGTCGCGCGTTTGCCCCATCTTTCGATAGCGTAGCAGTGTGGCGGAGAACGGCTCCGCCACGCCGGCTGCCGCGACTTCATAGAGCACCGTGTGTCCCCCCGAAACGATAAGGCAAACCGCAGGCAAAAGTGGTTTCTGGCCCTCCATGAAAGCCTTGAGGAACACCGCCCGAACGTGCCCCTCCAGGTGGTTGACACCCACCAGCGGTTTGCCCAAAGCGTCTGCCAACACCTTGCCGTACGTTAACCCCACCAGCAAAGAACCCACCAGCCCCGGCCCTTGCGTCACCCCGATGGCGTCGATGTCGCTCAGCTTCAGCCCGGCCCGGTCCAGAGCCTCTCGCACCACCGGCACAATGCTTCGCAAATGCTCGCGCGACGCCAGTTCCGGCACCACGCCCCCGTATTTGCGGTGGATATCCACCTGCGAGGCAACAACGCTCGACAGGATTTCACGTCCGTCGGCCACAACCGCCGCCGCCGTTTCGTCGCAGGATGATTCGATCCCTAAGATACGCGTCGTCATGGGTTTTCGGAGCTGCGCCCGCCTGTATGGTAGCATACGGCTTCGCCTCACCCGCTGGTGCCGGGCACTGACCTCAGTTGCTCTTCTCCTCATCGAAGAAGCGAGGTCGTCCCGGCCTTTCCAGCAAGCACAGTTTTGAGTCTCTTCTTACAGGAGCCGATTCGGGTCGCCACATGACACAAAAGAGCCCACGCGTGCGCAAAGCCCTTCTCCCGGCCGCTGGCCTGGGCACTCGGTTTCTCCCCGCCACCAAAGCCCAGCCCAAAGAGATGCTCCCGGTTGTTGATAAGCCCCTGATTCAATATGTCGTCGAGGAGTGCCTGGCTTCGGGCATCGAGAACATCATCATCGTCACTGGCCGCGGCAAAAACGCTATCGAGGACCATTTTGATAGTTCGCCCGAGCTCGAACGATTTCTGGAAACCAAGGGCAAAACTCAGCAGCTCGAAATGGTGCGCTCCATCAGCGATATGGTTCACTTCAGCTACACGCGCCAAAAGGAGGCCTTGGGACTTGGCCACGCCGTGTTAACCGCGCGAGAACTGGTGGGCGACGAGCCTTTTGCCGTGCTGCTCGGCGACGTCATCATTCCTGGCGAGCATCCCGCCACCCGCCAGTGCGTGGAGGTCTACGAGCAAACCGGCATCGGCACCATCGCCGTCGAACCGGTTCCCATGGAACGCACGTATCTTTATGGCATCGTTGACGCACAGCCATATGGCGAATCCAAATGGGGCAAGCGCTTGCTCCGCATTCGCGACCTTGTCGAAAAACCCAAGCCCGCAAACGCCCCCTCGAATCTGGCGGTCACCGGACGTTACGTCCTTCCGCCCGAGATATTCGACTACCTCGAGCGCACTTCTCCCGGCAGCGGCGGCGAGATTCAACTCACGGACGGACTACGGATGCTGGCTCAAGGCGAGGGACTCAACGCGTTGGAGTACATCGGCCAATCTTACGACGCTGGCGATAAGCTCGGTTTCCTCAAAGCGACGGTGGAGATTGCGCTACAAAACGGCGAGTTCGGCGAGGAGTTTCGCAACTACTTGCGCGGGCTCAAGCTGTAAAGCGCCTCTTTACTTCTCCTTTCCCGATCCCTTCTTTTCTTTCTTTTCAGACGCGGGCTTCGTCTCCGCTTTCGATTCGCTCTTTGTCTCGCCCTTGTTCTCGGCTTTCTCAGCCGTACCCCCTCCGTCCCGTTTTTCGCCCCCTCCCGTCCCGCTGCGGGCGTAATCGGTCACGTACCAGCCGCTGCCCTTGAATTGAATCGCTGGCGGCGACACCAAGCGTTCCACTCTACCGCCGCAACTGGGGCATTTCTTCAGATACGGCCCTTGCAGTTTCTCTATCTTTTCAAAGTGTTTGCCACACTTTTTGCACTCGTACTCGTATAGAGGCACGTCCGTCTGTCTCCGTAAACTTTTAGTTTAACATGACCTCATGGCCCACTCGGGCCGCAGGCATCTCCACACGTGTATCTCGCACCGCTGCGGAACGCGCGATGACCGCATGCTAGACTGGCGGGACGCCATGGCAGACTCCGCTCCTCAGCCTCCGGAACATCCGGCCCGCCAGACCGGCCGACTTTTCGTATTGGCCACCCCCATCGGCAATTTGGAGGATATTACCGTTCGTGCGCTGCGCACCTTAGGCCAGGTCGACTTAATTGCCTGCGAGGATACTCGCCATACCGCAAAGCTCCTGAATCACTACGGCATTCACAAATCTACCGTCAGCTACCACCAGCACAACGAAGCCTCCAGGGCAAACGAACTGCTGGAACGCCTCCAGGCAGGCGTTCAGATCGCGCTGGTCACCGACGCCGGCACGCCGGCAATCTCCGATCCCGGCTATCGCCTGATCTCACTGTGTCTGGAACACCAGATTCCCGTTATCCCCATCCCTGGCCCTTCCGCCGTCGTCGCCGCCCTTGCGGCGTCGGGACTCTCATCGGAACAGTTCTTGTTCGTTGGTTTTCTTCCCTCTCGGGCGGCAGCCCGCCGCAAGGCGCTGCAGGATCTGGCCAAGGAAAGGCGCACCATCGCGCTCTATGAAGCCCCCCACCGCCTCCTGCAGACTCTCTCCGACGCGCTCGAACACCTCGGCCGCCGCCAGGCCGTCATCGCGCGCGAACTCACCAAAATCCACGAGGAGTTCCTGCGTGGCGATCTCGCGGAACTGCTTGTTCGCATGCAACAGCAGCCCTTGCGCGGAGAGATCACCATTCTCATCGGCCCTCCGTCCAGCGAAAAGGAAGCTCCTGAAGAACTTCGCGCCGCGCCCCTGAGCGAGCGCGTCGAACAGATCATGCGCGAGCGCGCCATCGATCGCAAAGCAGCGCTAAAGCTGGCCGCCCGCGAGCGAGGCCTTACGAAACGCGAAGCCTACAAACAGTTGCTGCACAGAGCCTGACTGCAGCCTCTTACAGAAGCGTTAAGCAAAATGTCGGCGGAAAGTGCGAAGGAAGGTCGCTCGGCTAGCAATTGCCGCTCGCCGCGAGTTCCCCCGCGAAGAAAGCGTCCACGCGCTGCAGGATTTCCGAGGGCGACTGCGCCGTGGTCACTTGCCGCCGCAGTTCGGTTCCGTTGCGAACTCCGTGCGTAAACCAGCACGCGAATTGCTTCATCTTTCCGATCGCGTCGGGCCATCCCGCATCGCTCAAATGGCGGAAATATCTGGAAAGCAGGTGGTGGCGGTCGCTATCGGTCGGCTCTTCATACCGCCCGCTCGCCGCGAATTGCTCGATCTGCCGGAAGATCCACGGATTGGTGCTGGCCCCGCGTCCGATCATCACCGCATCGCATCCGGTGTCCGCCTTCATGCGCGAGGCGTCTTCGGGCGTGCGTATATCGCCATTGCCGATCACCGGTATCCTCACCGCCGCCTTGACCGCGCGAATCAAGTTCCAATCCGCTGACCCGCTGTAAGCTTGCGCGCGTGTCCTCGGGTGCACGGCAACGGCCTCCACACCAACCGCTTCCGCCATGCGTGCCACCTCCACGGCGACGATGCTCTTTTCGTCCCAGCCTGCGCGCGTCTTGATCGTCAGCGGAATCCGCACCGCCCGCCGCACCATGAGCAGGAGCTCCTCCAGCGCTTGAAGATCGCGCAGTAGGCCGGAACCGCCGCACTTCACCACCTTTTTCGCCGGACAACCCAAATTGATGTCCACAATATCGAAGCCCAGATCCTCCACTAGCTTCGCGGCGTCCGCCATAACCCGGGCATTCGCGCCAAACAGTTGCGCCGTGATGGGCCGCTCGTCCGGCTCGAAATAAAGATACCGCAGTGTCCGCGCCGCATTGCGCGTCACGCCTTCGGAACTGGTGAACTCCGTCATGATCAGCCCGCAGCCGCCCAGGCCGCGGATCATGCGCCGGAAGATCGTATCCGTGACTCCAGCCATGGGCGCCAGCACGGTAGCCGGCGCGATCTCCAGGTCCCGAATTCGAAAGCTTTGCAGCGCGTTGGTATTCGCGTTCACGGCAGTCCCGGCTCAATCGGGGATTTTCGTCATCGATCCGGGCGCGGCATCTCTCGCGGCGTCGGATCGAGCGCGGCTCAGGTTCATCACATGCGACGCCAGGGCCTCGGTCGAGCCTTGAAAAAATCCTTCCACCAGCCGCGCCACGGCATGCGTCCGCGCCTGCTCGGCGGAAAGATGGGGCGTATAAAGCCATGCGCGGCCGGCCTTTTTCCGCTCCACCACTCCCTTTTGTGCCAGCCGGTCGAGAATCGTCATGATCGTGGTGTATGCCCGAGGGCGCGCGCTCGCCAGCGCCCCGTGAACGTCTCGCACCGTCGCCTCGCCCAGCCGCCACAGCGCATTCATGCACTCGAGCTCCAGCGGAGCCAGATCCAGTATCGAACGCCGAACGCCCCGCGTAGCCGGAGTGGAGATGCCCATAGATTCCTTCTAGTTGAAGAGCTTGGTTTTGACTTCTTCTTCCGCGCCGGGTTTCTGGTCTTGCTTCGGCAACACCGGAGCCGTGGCTTCAGGCTCCGAAGTACGAAACTGATCCAGGCGAAGCAGCCTTCGATTCAGCGCCGCGCTGAAGGCCGTCCATCCCGCTTCGCCTCCATCCGCCGTGAGAACGGCCCGCGCGGCCCCCATTTTCGAATCCAAATTATCCAGATAGTGCAGCACCAGCGCTTCGCGAAACATCGGCAGCTTGGGCGAACCAAATTCGTACTCGCCGTGATGGCTGATCAACAAGTGCTTGATCAGGGTCTTGTATGCCGGCGGGAAGCCCTCGATGGCATTCATTCTCTCGGTCACCTGTTCGAGGCCCATGATAATGTGCCCCAGCAACTGCCCATCGTCGGTGTAATGAATGGCCCGCTCATAGCACAACTCGTCGAGCTTTCCAATATCATGCAGAATCGCCCCGGCGATCAGAAGGTCCGCGTCGAGTTCGACGTAATGTTGAGCGACCAGTCGGCTCAGTCCGCACAAGCTCACGATGTGTTCGAGCAGGCCGCCCACAAAAGCATGGTGCATGGCCTTGGCTGCCGGAGCGCGCTTCAGGCGCGGCGCAATCGCCGGGTCCTCGATCATGCCGGATACAAGCTGGTTGAGCCAGGTATTCTTGATTCCCGCCGCGTATTCGCGCAGCCGCCCGTACAGCTCCTCGATATCCTCGGCAGTGTGCGGAAAATAGTCCGCCAGGTCGATCTCCCGCGGCTCCGCCCGGCGCAGTTTTTCCACACAAAGCTGCATGCGGGTTTTGTAACTTTCCACCCGCGCCTGGACCTTGACGATATCGTCGCGATCGAAAGCTGCCGCCAGGGCTTCCACGTTCTCCCAAGCCCGCGCTTCGATCGAACCGCTTCGATCGCTCAACTCCAGACGTAAGTAGGATTTTCCCTCGCGAGTGTGGCGTACCTCTTTTTCAGCGACGAGAAAAAAAGAGGTGATGATCGTATCGGGCGTCAGATCGGAAACGTAAGCTGCTTTCATTCACCGTTCTTCGCGCTAGCCGGGTGCGGCGTCGCTGGCTGCTGGTTCTTCTTTTTCTTCCCTTTGGCGTCGCTGTCTGGTGTAGGTTCAACTTCGTCGATGGTGCTGGAGGCCACTGCCGACGTGTCCGTGTATCCGGACTTCACCTGCACGTAGCTGTTTTCCCGCAACGTCTCCAGATACGCGCGCAGCGCTGGCCGCAGCTTCTCGTTGTAGAGCCGGTCCTGGATTTCGCCGTCGACCTTATCCTCCGGCTGCTGTCCGGCGGAGTAATGCTCCCCCACTTGCAGAATCAAAAAGCCGGTCTTGGTGGGAATCACGCTGGTTGTTTGCAGCCGCTGCAAGCCGAAAACCGCCTGTTCAATATTGGCAGCGAGCTGGCCGCGCTGGAATTGCCCCAGGTCTCCGCCCTGCTTGGCCGTGCTGCCGTCGGAGAAATGTTTTGCCAGTTCTCCGAAGTCCTCCCCGTTTTTTACCCGCTGCAAAAGGTCGTCCGCTTTCTTGCGCAACGCAGGCATATCCGATTCCGGCTTCCCGTCGGTGCTCACGAAAATCTCGCGCAGGGTTACCAGTTCAGGACGCACGAACTCGTCCTTGTGGTCCTGGTAATATTTCTGTACCTCTTCGTGAGACAGGATAATTCTCGATCCCACCTCGTGCCGGATCACATCCTGCTGTAGAAGCTGATTCTTGATATTGCTCTTGAACTCCTCGAAGGAGATCCCGCTCTTATCGATTTGCGCCTCGAGATCCTCCATGGTGGCAATGTTGTTTTGGATGCGAATCTCGTCCAGCCGTTTTACAACGTCGGCGTCGACGCTTATGCCCTGATCCTTGCCTTGCTGCACCAGCAACGAGTTGTCGATCAGGTCGCGCAGGAGGTTCTTGTCCGCCTCCGCAACCCTGGTGCTGATCTCTTGCGGCGTGCACTTGGGGCAATCTTGCTGCGCTTCGTCTTTCAGCTGGCTTCGCGCGTGCTCCAGGTCTCCGCGCGTAATCGCGTCATTGTTGACGCGCGCGATCACTTCTTCGATGACGACCGGCTTGCTCTGCCCCGGGCAGGAAAGCGCCGGCACGGCAGCCACCATGCCCGCTACAATACAGAGTTTTTTCCACATGGTCCCGCTTTGCTCCTTCGGCATTCTAGCTCCCCGTTTCTAGCGGAAGCAATACGTTTCGGATGGCGTCGGCGATGATCTTGTCGCTGCGTTCCAGGGTGATCGTCAGAACGCCACTGGGATCCAATTTGGTCCCTTTTTGTTTTCGCACCAGCGTAACCAGCCTTTCCGGCCGGACCGCCGTCGTCGGGTGGAATTTGATGACCACCTCGCTCCCGCGGCGCTCCACCGAAGCGATCTGCAGTCTCTCGCATAGCGACTTCAGCACGGAGTAGTCCAGCAGGTTATCGATCTGCGGCGGCGGCGGGCCGAATCGGTCTTCGAGTTCCCGCCGCAGCGTCTCTCGCTCCTGCTCGTTGCGTATCTCCGCGATTCGCTTGTACGTGCGCAAGCGCAGGCTCTCGCTCGGCAGGTACTCGGATGGGATGCGAATGTCCATTCCCAGGTTCAGCGTGGCTCGCAGTTCCGGGTGTTCCGCTTCTCCCTTCTTCGCGGACACGGCGCGCTCCAGCATTTGCGTATAGAGATCGAACCCGATCGCGGCGATGTGGCCGTGCTGCTCGCGCCCCAGCAAGTTTCCCGCCCCGCGCAGCTCCAGGTCCAAAGCCGCAATGCGGAAACCCGCCCCGAGATCGCTGAATTCGCGCAGCGCCGCCAGCCTGCGCCGCGCCAGCGGCGTCAAGGCGACCTCCGGGGGAACCAGCAGATACGCATAGGCGCGCTGGTTTGAGCGGCCCACCCGCCCGCGAAGCTGATAAAGCTCGGACAGACCGAAGCGGTCGGCGCGGTTCACGATGATGGTGTTGGCTCGCGGTATATCCAGGCCGTTTTCGATGATGGTCGTCGAGACCAGCACATCCGCCTCGTCGCGAACGAATTTGAGCATCACTTTCTCCAGCTCGCGTTCCCCCATCTGCCCGTGTCCCACCACCACGCGCGCCTTCGGCGCCAGCTTCTGAATCAGCGCCGCCATCGAGTAGATCGACTCCACCCGGTTGTGAACGAAGAACACCTGCCCTCCGCGCTCCAGTTCCTCCACGATGGCCCGCCGGATGATCGACTCCGAAAACGGCGCGACCACCGTTTGTATCGCCAGCCGGTCCTTCGGCGGCGTCTCGATCACCGACATGTCCCGCAGCCCCACCAGCGACATATTCAGCGTCCGCGGAATCGGAGTCGCCGTCATCGTGAGCACGTCGACATTCCGGCTCATCTCTTTCAGCCGTTCTTTGTGGGTCACGCCGAAGCGCTGCTCCTCATCCACAATCAGCAGTCCCAGGTCGTGAAAACGCACGTCGCGCGAAAGCAGCCGGTGCGTGCCGATGAGAATGTCCACCTTCCCTTCCTCCAGCGCCGCCAGCGCTTTCGCCTGCTCCCGCGCGCTGCGAAACCGGCTGAGCATCTCGATGCGAATGGGAAACGCGGCCATCCTCCGCTTGAACGTCTCGTAATGTTGGAACACCAGGACGGTCGTGGGCGCGAGCACCGCCACCTGTTTGGAGTTGGCCACGGCCTTGAACGCGGCGCGCATGGCCACCTCCGTTTTTCCGTATCCCACGTCGCCGCAAAGCAGGCGGTCCATCGGCGCGGGCGCCTCCATGTCGCGTTTGATGTCCGCGATGGCCGTCGCCTGGTCGGGCGTCTCCGAAAATTCAAAGGCATCTTCGAATTCGTGCTGCCACGGCACGTCCGGAGGAAACGCCAGCCCCGGCGTCGTCTTTCGCTCCGCGTAAAGTTCCAGCAATTTGTCCGCGAGGTCGGTCAGCGATTTGCGCACGCGCGTCTTGCGCGCCACCCACGCCGTCCCGCCCAGCCGGTCCAGCTGCGGCTTGGCGTCCTCGAGCGCGCGATAGCTCTGCACCAGGTCCATGCGCTCGAGCGGAACATAAAGCCGTGCCTCGTCCGCGTATTGCAGACGCATGAACTCCCCGCGCCGCCCGTCGGTCTCGATCGTCTGCAAACCCTCGAACTGCCCGATCCCGTGGTCCACGTGCACCACGTAATCGCCGGCCTTTAGCTCGCTGAAGTCGCTGAAAAACCCCGCCGTTTTCGGCCGCGCGCGCGGGCGTTCGCTCGCCGGCGCGGTCTCGAACAAATCGCTCGTGCCGTAAAATGCCAGCCGCGCTTCCGGAATTACGAATCCTTGCGTGATCGGCGCGCGCAGCAAAACCGCGCCCGGCGCGCTTCCCGCCGTGGTTTCCTCCATCAGCCGCGCACCCGTGACGCTCTGCTCCAACTCTCCCAGCCGATAGGGAACCTCGTACTCGCGGCAAAGGTCCGCGAGCCGTTCCAGCTCGCCGGAACTGGCCGCCGATATCAGCACTTCTTCCCCGGCGCTCAATCGCCCTCTCACCTCGGTCAAGAATGCCTGGATCTGTCCGTGATAGCGCGACGTGGGCTGCACTTTCAGCGTGCGCGGCTCTTGTTCGCCGCGGCGCATCGCCAACTCCTCCAGGCTCAGGCGCTGCCGCCGCTCCAGAGCCGTCTTCCACTGTTCCTCGGACAAAACGAAAGCGTTCACGGCGCTTTCCGGGCTCAGGACCGCGGAATCGGCCATTAGCCGGTCGCGCGAGGCTTCCGCCTTTTTCGCCAGTTCCTCCGGCTCATCGAGCACAACCAGCGTGTCCTCGCGCAGGTCGAACAAAGCCACCCCCGCCGAGGTTTCCCTTCCCGTCGGACTGGACCCGTGATGACCGTCGCCGTCCGCGCTGCCGGCGAAAGGAAATTCCGTCAGCGGCGGCAGAATCACCCGGCTCACCGGCCCTGTCGAGCGCTGTGTCTCGGGATCGAATTCGCGCAACGACTCCACCGTGTCGCCGAGCAACTCGATGCGCGCAGGCTTGGTCGCTTCCGCCGGAAAGACGTCCAGGATTCCGCCACGCACGCTGAACTGCCCTTCCATCTCTACTAATTCCGTCCGTATGTATCCGGTCTTCGTGAGGTGCCCGACGACCTCCTCCAGCGAAATCTCGCCGTCACGCTCCAGCGTCAGCGACAGCGATTCGTAGAACTGCGGTGCCGCAAAACGCAGCAGCGTGGCTTCGATCGGCGCCACCACCACCGAGCATTGCCCGCTGACGAAACGCGAAAGCGCCCAGGCCCGCGCTTCGAGAATTTCCGGGTGGGGGCCCGCGCCCAAGCCCGGCAGTTTATCCAGCGCGGGAAGCAAGAGGGCGGGGGCTGCGGACCTGCCGTTGACCGTGCGATAGAAAAAATCGAGCGCTTCGAGGAGCGCTGCGGCTTTGCGCTCGTCTTCCACCAATATCAAAGTCGGCATGCGCAGCTCCGTCGCCACCAGCGCCGCCACCAGAGCTTTGGCGGGTTGCGTCAATCCTGCCAACTCTTCGCTGCCAGAGCCTTGCCGCAGCGCCTCGATCGTTTCGTCAAGCGCGGCAAGGCGTGCCAGATGGCCGAGAAGCTCGGTAACTGCCGGGAAAAGCATCAGCGCGTCGCCGGGTGCGGAACTTCCTGAGGGAGCTTGCGAATTCTTTCCAGAATGCCGCTCGTGGAATGCCCCGGCTCGAGCGCTACGGATACCACACGCCCACCGGCTGCCTCCACCTCTTCGCGGCCCACGATCTCGTTCGAGCCCCAATCGGCGCCCTTGACCAAAACGTCGGGAAGCAGCTCGGCGATCAGTTCACGCGGAGTCGGTTCGCCGAATAGAACCACAAAATCCACCGCCTCCAAAGCCGCCAGCAACTCCGCGCGCTCGTCTTCTCCGATCACCGGCCGCGCCTCGCCCTTGGCCTTGCGCACGCTGGCATCGCGGTTCAATCCCACCACCAGCACATCGCCCAGCGACCGCGCCTCTTCCAACGTCCGAATGTGACCGGGATGCAGCAGGTCGAAGCAGCCGTTGGTGAACACAACCCGCCGCGAACCGCGTCGAGCGCGGCCCAACAAGGCGATCAGTTCCTCCCGAGAAACCGTGCGGCCCATTCTTCTCCCTGGCAATGGGAAAACGAGTTACAAAATATTAGCATGCGTATCTGTTCCGCGCTGGAGCCCCTCCCCGGCGATCGCCTCCCCTGCGTTCGGTTCCCAGCGACCGCCGGTGATATACTTCGTGCCAGTCGTTCATCGTTCTTCGATGATTCGCTTCAAGGGAGATCGCCCGGAGGCCCGCTTCAAAACGTGTTCACTGCTTTCGATTTCGTCGCCCGCTCAACCCCTTTCGGGCCCAAAGAAACGCGGCTGACTCCATGACCGCGACGCGCATCGCCATCGTGGGCGGCGGTCCCTCGGGAGCCCTCTGCGCGCAGCAGCTCGCTTCGTCGGGCTTTGCCGTCACCCTTTTTGACGAGCATCTCGCCTGGGAAAAGCCATGCGGCGGCGGGCTGACGCACAAGGCCGTGCGCAGCTATCCCTTTCTGCTCGACGCTGCCTATCCCAAAAAATCGATTCACCGCGTCGAACTGATTTCCAGCCAGGGCGACCGCGCCCTGCTGCCACTCGATAATCCCATCGTCATCTACTCTCGCGCCGTGCTCAATGGATTGCTTCTCGAACGCGCCGCAAGCGCGGGATGCCGCGTCGTCCGTTCCCACGTCACTTCGATTGACATCGACGGAAAATCGCCCTCGCTCACCGCCGATGGCGCCACCCACGAAGCCGATTTCCTGATTTTGGCGGCGGGCGCGCGGAACGTCTTCTTTCCCCGCACTCGCCCCTTTGCGCCCGAGGACCTGGAAATTACGCTAGGCTACTTCGTTCCCTGCTGTGCGGAATCCATTCAGGTGAAATTTGTGCGCGGCCTGCAGGGATACATCTGGTCTTTCCCTCGCGCCGACCATCTCTCGGTGGGCATTTGCGGCGGCATGTCCCAGCATACCAGCCGTGAATTGCAAGCTCATCTGGCGGAGTTCCTTCGGGAGCAGCGCATATCGGTTCGCGACGCGCGCTTCTACAGCCATGTTCTCCCTTCTCCTCGCGCTCATACTCTCGCGTCCCGCCGCATCGCCGGTCCCAATTGGGCGCTGATCGGAGATGCCGCCGGCTGGGTGGATCCCATTACCGGCGAAGGCCTGTACTATGCTTTGCGCTCCGGTGAACTGCTGGCGCAATCCCTGATATCCGGGCAGCCGGAAGCTTACTCCTGCCGTGTCCGCGATGATTTTTCCAACGATCTGCAGATTGCCGCCCGCATCGCCCGCCGGTTCTATCACGGCCGCTTCCTGGGTGGCGCGGTCACCACCCGCATGATTCAATTCATCGACCGCAGCGCCAGCTTTCGCGCGCTCATGGGCGACCTGTTCAGCGGCGCGCAGAACTACGCTTCCCTAAAGCGGCGTCTCTGGCGTCAATTCGACGCTAGCGTCGCCGAATTCCTCGAAAGTATTTTTCAGCCCGCCAAGTCCGGCGCGGCGCGCCCCCGTCCCGAAGACGCCTGATCTCAGGTCGCTTCGTTTACAAGAAAAGCCACGGAAACGGCAATTCCTGCCGTTTCCTGCTTAACGAAAATTGTCGGGATTAAAACGCGGTGCGGCGTGCTACCGGCTTGCGTGTCGGTGGCGGAATCAGGCTCGCCATCTTCCGGATCATGGCCAGGACCAGGCGCTTATCTCCGTCCGACAGGCTCGTGCTGTAGCGCTTGATCTCTGAAAGGAACCGAATCTCGTCTTCTGAAAGCTCGCCCAGCATCTTCTGCGTATCGCGGTCGTGCGCCGTCTCTGTTCCGGGGAAGAAGTCGGCCAGGCTGATGTCCATGGCCTCCGCGATTTTCGCCAGGGTTTCGAGCGAGGGCACCGTGTGCCCGTTCTCCACGCGGGAGAGATAGCATCGCAGAAGCCCTGTGCGCCGCTCGATATCGCCTTGCGAGAGCCCTCGCTGCCCGCGATAGCTCCGGATCACCTCACCGATGTTAACTTTGGGCTTCTCCTTGGGCATTCTCTCTTCCTTATCAAACTTGCTTATTAAATTTTGCGGTATCTTACGCACGCGCTGAAAGGCGCGCAAGAAAATTTTGCCGCCCCGTGCGCATCAGTACACTCGGAGCCGCAGCTTCACGAACAACGGGATGGTCGAACTCTCATCGGAGAGAAGCTTACGATTTTCTCGCCGGCTGCGAGGCGTTGGGCGCGCTCCGCAGCTTTACCGGCTTGAGCTGCCCCTTGACAGCGGCGCCGGATGCCGGACTCTTCGCCGCCATGCACCGGTCCGCATTTCGATCTTGCCCAGCCTTGGCGCCGTTCGAAGGCATGCCTCCGTCAACCGATTCGGCCCCGAAGCTGATGGAAAGAATCTGCCCGGTGTCGTAAAGTCGCATCTTGCCGTTCGCTTCAAACTGCACGGCCCGCTCGCTACCGCCCATATACTTGCCCTGAACGAAATCGCCATTTTTCAGTTGCAGGCTGTCGGCGCGAATCCCCGGGGCAAAGCTCAACAGCAGCCCCGCAATGACCAGCAACGCTCCACGTATGTTCCCCATGGCGGTCCTCCTGCCACTGCTTCTGGTGAATCCATGCGTGCCAAAAAACTGTCCGCAAGGTCTCACCCGGAGCTGACGATTCCAAGCATACACCCGCGTATTTTGGGAAGTGGCTGATTCTGGCTGGATACAGCAAACTTGGTAAAGGGGCGATGCCGGTAGGGTATGTACTTCGGCTCTCGCAGGCTCGAACTTTGCTGGCCTGCGGGAGCCAAAGCTGCGCTTGCCCTGTTTTACTTTGCGCCTCTAGCGGCTATTGCGGCCCGAGTTCCAGAATCACGAACGAGTTCGGAATCGCCTGCGGTCGGGGACGCGGATTGTCCGGCGTGGCCGGCGGTGCGGGTTTGAAGTCCGCCGTCTCCGTAAACACGTGATGCGTCTTCGGATCGAGAGTCATCGTGCGTGCCCCGAATTGTGTGTTCACGTTCCCCACGATGGTGTACTTGTCCGGCGAGTCCTGATGGATCACCGTCAGCAACCCCTCGCGGACTGACGCAAATACCAGCCCAGTCGCGGGATCGAAGCCGTCGCCATCCGGGTCCCCGGCTATCGCTGGGGTCGCCACCACTTTGCCGGTGTCCGGGTTGAACACGGCGATCATCTTGTCGCAGGACGCGAACAGCCGGTGGTTCTTGGTATCCGCCGCCAGCGCGGAGGGCCCGTCGCATGGAGCCAGCGACCAGGTGCCCTTCACCGCAAGGCTCTTCGTATCGAACTCCATGATCGAACTCTTGTCCTCCAGGTTGACGAACATATTGCCGCGCCCATCCAGCGCCGGCTCCTCCGGCTTCCCGCCCAGATTCACCGTCCCGACCACTTTGTCCGTCGTGGCATCGATCACGGTCGAATTACTGCTCCGTCCATTGAAGGTGAAGATGCGCTTGGTATCCGGGTCGTAAATAATCGAGTCCGGATTGTCCCCGGTGGTCTTGATATCCGTGATCGGTTTGAGCGTCTTCAGGTCGAAAACCGTCACCGTGCTGGCCTGTCCATTGCTGGTATAGCCCTTACCCAAGGCCGCGGCGACAGCCGTGCCATGAATGCCCTTCGTGTTGGGTAAGTCGCCGAGAACTTTCCCGCTGCCCTCGTCGACGATCATCATGTGGTCGCCCCGCGCAACGTAGAGCCGCTGTGCGTCTGGATCGACCTTTAGATAATCCCACCCTCCTTCGCCGCCCACCGGGATTCTCCGTATCAATTTGTAATTCTGAGCCGATGCCGTCCCCGTCAAAATCACAAGTAACGACGCTGCAAGGAAACCGGCCCACAACCCTGACGTGCGCCCGCGTGACATAGTGCTCTCCTCCTTACGTTTGAATTCGCACCTTGAATTCGGACCCAAAGCGTGTAATCTCGCGTTCTCCGCGATCTTTCGTCTCCAGCGCAAAATCCTTTCCACCTATGCCCCTGCCGCCGCTTTGCGCCTCCCGGTCATGAAAAACTCCATCGCCGGAGTAATCACCAATGACAGGACCATGGAAATCAAAATGCCCCCGATCACCGCGATCGCCAGCGGCTGCAGCATCTGCGAACCAGCTCCAATCGCCAGCGACAGCGGCAGCATGCCCGCAACCGCGGCCATGGCCGTCATCACAATCGGGCGCAGCCGCCGCCGCCCGGCCTGCACCAGCGCCTCCTCCGGCGAGAACCCCACGGACCGGAACTTCTGGTTCGCGTCGAGCAAAAGGATACCGTTCTTCGCCACGATTCCGATCACCATGATCAGTCCCATGAACGACGATACGTCGAACGTTGTTCGCGTAATCAGTAGCGCAAAAAACACGCCCGACGTGGAGAGCACCGCGGAAGAGAGAATGGCCACCGGCGCCGAAAACGCCCGGAACTCCAGCAGCAGCACGATAAAAACGAGAACCATGGCCAGCAGCAGGACGGTAAGCAACTCGCGGAAAGATTTCTGCTGCTCCTTATAGGTTCCCGCGTACTCCACGCGAATCGCCGGCGGCAGCTTGAGGTCGTTTACTGCTTTCTGCACCGCCGTAATGCCGGTCTTCAGATCGATCGCTTCCAGTCGTGCCGATACGACTACCGCTCGCTGCAGGTTGTCCCGGATCACTTCGATCTGTCCCGGGAGTTCGCTGACGTCGGCTACGGCTCCGAGCGTTGTCGTCCCGCCATTTGCGTTCACCAGCACCGTATCGCGCATGGCCTCGAGCGACGCTCGCGCTCCCTTGGGATAACGCACCCGCACCGTATACGGCCGGTCATTAATGACCATGGGCGTGGTGGCGGGCTCGCCATCCACGATCGCCGAAGCCACCGTCGTGAGTTGGTCGGTGGTGAAGCCCGCCTTCGCCGCCCGCACCGGATCGACGGTGAATACCACCGCGGGTCCGCTCATGCTGCTGTCGATGCCGTCGTCTACATCCACGATGGGCTTCTTCCCGTTGATGTAGATCCCGCCGATGGTATCCCCCACGCGCGGCGCCCATTGCTGCAGGGCATCTACGTCGTCGGAATAGAGCCGGATCATCACGGGCTTCGGGTCGCCGGTCAAATCGCCGATCATATCTTCCAACATTTGGTGGAAATCGACGTCCACGGCGGGCTCGGCAGCCGTGACTTTCGCCCGCACGTCCTCGATGACCTCCTCGACGCTGCGGCTCCGCTTGTCCTTGAGCTTGATAAAAATATCTCCCGTATTCGCTTCCGTGACCGCTGCCAGGCCGAGTTGCAATCCCGTGCGCCGCGAGGTCTGTTCTACTTCCGGTATGCTCCTCGCAATTTGCTCCATGTGCGCAACCATGCGGTTGGTCTCTTGCAGCGAGCTGCCCGGCGGCGTCACGTAGTCAAGAACGAACCCGCCCTCATCCATCGCCGGAAGTAAACCAG
>Ga0335077_10004447_pt1 | contig 17101 bp, 21 predicted proteins | sample Lox_Sample_31_FD_207151 | JGI IMG/M metagenome (GOLD analysis project Ga0335077, IMG submission 207151) | Soil microbial communities from Loxahatchee National Wildlife Refuge, Florida, United States - Lox_Sample_3.1 | ecosystem: Environmental > Terrestrial > Soil > Wetlands | place: USA...
CGGACGTCGACACCAACACCCCGCGCGCGGGCGACAATGGCCTGCCGCTGGCGTGGGAGGCGTTCATCTACTCGGTGTGCATCGAGTACGTGCGCGTCGAGCGTCCGCAGACGGGTCAGACCCAGCCAGTGCTCGCTGATGGCACGGGCGCGCTGTCGAACCTGCCGCTGCTGTCGACGATCTTCAACGTCAACCGCGTGACGTTCGCGTACTTCTTCTACAACACGCGGCCGTACAGCTACGGCGTGCTGTCCGACTACCCCGCGGGCGTCGGCTACACGATGTTCACCACGAACGCCACCACCGAGCTGGCGAACAACGGTGTGCCGTCGCCGCGCGATCGCCAGTCGATGGTGCTGCCCATCTGGCTGCGCGAGAACATCGGGTTCCGGTTCCCGTTCGAGCCAAAGGCCCCGCTGGTCATCAACCAGCTGGCCAACGACGGCGGCGCGAACTTGACGTTCATGGACGTCAAGGTCCGCGCGAACGGACTTATCAAACGCTCGGCTGGACTTTAAAAGCCTTTGGTTCTACTGGGTTGAGTTCGAAATTCATCCCAGTCAATCCATTGAGCAAGCCGTTACCGCTGACCCAGACTTTTCGTCTGGGTCATGTCTTTTTCGGGCGCTGTTTCTGAACGTCTTTGACCATCGAGCGCCCAACGCACAGCGCACACGACACGCGAGCGAGTCTTGTACTTCTTCGAGATGTTCCGCAGGTGGAACTTCACGGTGCCCTCGGCGAGCCCGAGTTTGTCGCCGACGAGCTTGTTGGAGAGGCCCTGGGCGATGAGCGCGATCACCTCGTGCTCGCGTGTCGTCAGCTTGATCATGGGTCGGTCGTTTCCGGTTTCGAAGTCAGGAACGCGAACGCCTCTTCATCGGTCGCGAAGTGATCGGCGAGCGCAGTCATGATCGATCGCTCGGTGCCCGAGCACAGCACGTACTTGCCCGTTGCGAGGAGGCCTTGCTCGACGGCGGACTGGCCCACGTACGCGAGCATGAGCGCGCAGCCAAGCTCGATCCAGCCTCCGATCGTGGCTGTCTCGGGCAAGAGCAACCAGAACGCATCCGCGTTGCTGAGGTTGATCACGTTGGCTTGCGCCCAGGCATTACGCTGCTCATGAGAGGCGGACATGGGATTGGCAGCCTCAGTGAGCGAAGCCTTCATGTCCTTGGCGACCGCACGGATGTTCTTGGTCCATCCCGAGATGACTCGAAAGCCTGCCTCCTCGAGCTTGGCTTCCCACTTCTCAGCGCGCTCGATTTCGCTCGAAGCACCAGCGACGTAGATCGTCCGCATCAATTCGCCCCCTTCGTGCGCTCTGCCATCACCACGTGAGCCCAGAATCCAACACCGATCGCGATCGGCACTGCGTCCGACTTCATCCCGAAAATACGGGACAAGTACCCAGTCACGTCGGTCCAGTGACACTGGCCTTGTCGGTCAAGCTCGAGTTGTGTTCTGAAGTTGTCGACCAGCTCGGCCAGCTTCACTTGCCCACAGAACTCTCGCAGATCAGCATCGGTTTCCTTTCGACAGAACGTCTCGGGCCAGCCTGACGAGCCGACGGTGACGTAGTTCTTGGGCCCGATCGTGGGTTGTTTGAACGAGAGTTTCTGGGTGACGACGAACTGCGGCATTTGCGTCCTGGTTGGAGAAAGGTGTACAGTGCAAGAGCTAGTCGAAAGTCAACATCCAACCCGCCATCAAGTTCAAACGGCGAGGAGTTAAGCAATGGGTCGTCTTCCTGCTACGTGGGGCGGTCGTGTGATCACCGCTCGGCAGCCCTGGATCATGGCGGGCGAACTCGAGCTGACGACGGCGCAGCCGGGCCAGCAGTTCCCGGACTCGACGTTTCTCAACTCGACCGATCGTCCCTTCGAGATTCACCGCATGATTCCGTTCGTGGTGGCCGAGGACGTCAACACCGTCGCGTTGTCTCCCCAGCCCGACCAAGATCTGCTGTCGTCGCTGATTCGTACTCGCGTCCTGGATCTGGGGAAGAACAACTCTCTCACCAAGTCGCCCACGTTGCTCAGGCTATTCGTCAAGGGCTCGTCGGAGCGCACGTGGGAGTTCGCAGATCCGTACTACCTCGCCAAAGGCGAGCAGTTCCAGGTCACCAACGACGCGCTGACGTTTCCTGCGAACTCGGTGATCTCCAATCTCAACTTCCTCAAGGTGTGTGTCGCCTTCGAGGGATTCTTCATCTCGGTCGGTCCGCCGAGTAACACCCGCTAACCCTAACGGAGAGGTCTGACACTATGCAGCCCTCCAAAGTGGAGACGATCGCAGTTCCCCAGATCGGGTCGAAGAATCCAGCCAGGTTGTTTCAAGCTGCGAAGATCCCGATGCGAGTGCTCATCCGTAACACGGGTGGCGTGCTCATCTTCATCGCCCATGACGTGGGCGACGTCGGCAACATCAACTCGATCGGTGCGACCTACGCGCTTCCGGGTGGCGCCTCTGATGTGTTCGTCCTCGCGCCGGGCCAATCGATCTTCGCCGCAGCCAACGGTGGCAACGGGCAAGCAGCGATCGCTGCCTCGGAGGCTGTCCCCGTCGACAAACACTGGATGGAGTCGTAGATGGCGCAGATCAACAGCTCACCTCCATTCTCGATCGACGAAGCACAGCAACGCGGCAATGATGTCTTCGAGCTGTTCTACGGCAACTGGGGTTTCGAGACGCTTGGTGTAGGCAAGCCATCGCGCTGGCCGAGCTTTCTCGACCCGGGGGTATCTACGTCGCTTGCCGCCGTCGCGATCGGGCCGCGCTCGCTCGTGGATCGATGCTGGCTGACGTACAACCTGTACAAGGCTGGCGTGATTCCTTCGACGTCTCTTGACTCGAAGCCGGCGATCCCTACCGAGCGCGTGCGAGGCGTCTCGCTTGATGCGCCGCTCATCCTCTCGGTGCCGAGCAATCCCAACGTGAAGTCGACGCTGGTGAACCCGACGTACGCGATGTTCCAGATGAATCCGTTGTACTTCTGGTCGTCGGACATCCAGAACGGGGACGCAGGCTTTCCTGTTCAGAATCCGGTAGCGGATGGCCTCGTCAACTCGACGACCTACCCAGCGACGTACACCGACGCGCTTGGAAATGCACAGACGCTCGGGCTGATCAACGGCTTCAACGACTTCGTCGAGCCTTTCCTGCACTTGTATCTCTACCTCAAAGCGCCGGTGATTCCTCCACCGACCAAGCGTCTGCCTCTGATGTGCGGCAACGACATCGTGGGGCTGTGGCCCATGGGCACCAATCAGCTCGTGGCTCAGATCGCGACGTTCGGCCGCAAGACGATGCATATCCTCGTCAACTGCTCGAGCACGACCTACAGCGTGCGGATCGGCGCGCTGCGCGTCCCGCCGAGCCCGATCGGCATCACGCGGGCAGCGGTTCTGAATGTGCTCGAGGAGCCTGTTGACGCCAGCGATGCCGCAGTTCCTGGCAACACGCCCGTCGTGCTCTCGTTCTGCAACGAGGGCGGCGTCTACGCCGATTACATCAACATCTACATCACGACCTCCGACAACAACACCAACGTCTCCTATCGTTTCTCGGCCTACGACTGACGAGGACTGACGAGGGATAGATGAGGACACCAGCGGAGATTGCAGACTGCGGAACCGGCGGATCGGGGGGAGGCAACCTCGCGATCTCCGCGTCGGCGTCGTCGGTCTCGTCGGGCACGGTGGTGTTCTCGAACTCGAACAACGTCTCGTTCGGGATGAATGGCTCGACGGTCACGGCATCTGCGGGCCCTTCTGGTTACAGCGTATCGATTTGGAAAGAGCTGGACTACCTCCAAACTTGGAACATCAACACAGGGATCGTTTCTTTCCATCGCGCTTCGATGCCTGTGTACTTGTCAGCTACAGACGCTGTGCTGTTGAATGGATTTTCATCAGTAAACGGTAGTTCGTTGGCGGGTTCCTATACCCAGATGCTGGCGATCTATACAATGTCTGGTGGCACAGCCAATCTAGCAGCGTCTGGGTCAAGACAGGTGTCGTGGACCAGTGGAAGCGATACGAGCGCCTCCAGCGAGTATGGCGGGATGTCCCTATTCAGGTATAGGACGCTCCCGATTGCGTATAGCATCACTCCTGGGGATTACCTATTAGCGGCGTACGTCTCGACAGCACTCAGTCAGTCGGTGTCTTTGGTTGGACGTAATCAGGTAGTCGCGGAGATAGCTGCCTATGATGGCATAGAGACGAAAGCGTTTCTGGATGGGTTTATGACCACGAACTCATCTGCGTTTCCTGCGACGGTAGCTGTCAGCAACGTGAACTACGCAAGGGTGGGCGCTAATGCGGCCCTGTTTCCCGCCGTCATGTTTCGGGGCACATCGTGACCACGAGACTTCATCAAGTCTTGACGTTCGTGGCCGTACCCGCAGGTGGGCAGGCTACGCTAGCGCACTCGATCAACGTTAACGGGTTGCCTACAGTCCCTGATCTGTTGTTTCCAGATAACACGAATTTCAGTTTTGTTGCTGGAGACGCTTTTACAATTACTGTTGAGAATACTGATACCGTCCCACAGACACTTAATCTGTGGTTGTTCTTGCTGTATTCGCCTGAGCGAGCCTTCGGGAACGTTCAAACGACGTTTCTGACTCCCAACCCCTTCTGGGTCGCCGAGGGTGGAAGCGGTGGAGGCGGGTCTGGACATACTCAGACGTTTAGATACACGGTGACCGGGCTCGAGCCAGATCTTGCCAATCTTGTAATACCTGTGTCCCCAGCTCAGCCTGATGGCAACTATCAGGTGGTCTCTGGACAAGGTGCCAGAACGTTTTTCTATGGCATGGCAATCGACAGCCAAACTGGAGCCAGTTTTGTACTGGCTTTGTCTGCCGCAGCATCGGCTGGTGATGTATTTGAATTCATACTAGCGAGGAACTGAATGGCTGCGCCTGTGCCACTTTCTGCTGACCGGGTTCGTTTGGGCCTGGTCGAGCTGTTGTCTGGCGCAGTCGATCCCAGTGCTGGTGGAGGCGTCGCAGCTCAGCTGGGATCGCTTTACGGCGCGCAGATCGCTGGTGTGGGCTCGGTGTGGTCCAAGACTGGCGCGAGCGCGACTGCCTGGGAAAAGCTTGTCCAGTCGTTCGAGTGGTTCAACGTGCGCGACCTGGGCGCCGTAGGTGATGGCACGACCGACGATCGCGCCGCGATTCAGGCGACGATCGATCAGTGTGTCGCGGCTGGTGGAGGCGTCGTGTACTTCCCACGTGGCAACTACGCGGTCAGCCAGAACGCCAGCAACGGCTACTCGCTGCTCCTTCGCAACGCGGTCGGCGTGCAGCTGGTCGGTCAGGGTTGGGCGTCACAGATCACGCAGACCGGCAACGCTGGATCGGCCGACTGGTCACTGGTTCAGATCGATGGTGTGTCTTCGCAGATCCGGCTCGATAGCCTGAACCTGTCGGGCGCGGGCCTCACCAACCCTACGACCGGGTGTCATCTGATCAACGCAGGCGCGGTCAGTGGCGCGATGGCGGATCTGCAGTTCTTCCGCTGTCGGTTGACCGGCATGGTTGCTGGCGCCGGTGACGGTATCTTGCTTGCGGGCTCGGGTGGCGATCCGATCTCGCGCTGCTGGGTCAGTGACTGCACGCTCAACGGCATCGCCCGCTACGGCGTGCACGTGCAGCAAGGCGTGTCGTTCGTCCAGGTGACCGGCAACGAGATGACCGACTGCACGCGCGAGATCGTCGTGGACACGACCTCGAACGTGACGATCAACGCGCTCTCGATCCTGAACAACCAGATCAACCACACCGGCACCGACAAGCTCGCGATCCAGCTCAACGGCCCCGCGGCGCTCTTGACGCGCCTGGTGATGGCGCACAACGTGATCCTGGGCGGCTTCGTCGAAGGCTCGGCGATCCAGTTTGCGTCGATGCTGGGCAACGTCCAGACCTCGGGCGTGTTCGCGAGCGGCAATAGCTCGTGGCGACTGTTCGGCTCGGTGACCGATGTCGTGGTCTCGGGTAACGCGATGGATCGAGCTTCGGGATCGAGTGCGGGGTTTTGCGTATCGCTCGAGGCGTCCGGCGGCAATTCGCCCACGCGATGCCGCATCGGCAACAATGTCCTGGTCAACGAAGTGACCGCGGCCGGCTTCGTGCAGGCGATCGACGCGTCGACGTGTTCGATCGGCCAGAACATCGGCCGATCGAGCAACGCGGGCGTGTCGACCGCATACGGCATCGACATCCAGGCCGTCACTACTGCGGTCGACAACATGCTCGTGCAGGGCAACCAGATCACCGCGGCTGCGGGATCATTCGCCGCAGGCGTGCGCCTCTTGGTCAACGGCTCCAACGTCGTCAACGTTGGCGTGATGAGCAACACCGGAACGCAGATCGACTACGGCATCGAATTCGACGACGCGGGCGCGGGCGCATTCACGGGTCAGATCATGTGGGCAGCGAACAACTTCGATTCCGCGGTTGGTGACTACCACAACACCGGCGCAGCTGCGGTGATCCCAGTGATCGGCCTCAACGCTGGCACGTTTGGGCCTCAGTTGTTCTCGGGTGCGGGATCGCCCGAAGGCGTGGTGACCGCTCGCGTCGGGTCGATATTCCTGCGCAGCGATGGTGGCCCCGGCACGGTCGTCTACTACAAGGAGTCCGGCACAGGATCGACTGGCTGGATCGGGATCGGCGGCGCGCCGATTGTATTTGGCACGGGCGACACCGGAACATCGGGCGCTGCGGGCTATCTCGCACCAGGATGGATCGCGGCCCTGTCTGCGACCGAGCTGCAGATGACGCTGACCCGGCCCGGCACGCTGCGCAGCCTCTACATCGCAGTCGCGGTCGCAGGCACAGGCGCGGCCACCAATACGTACACCGTGCGCAAAAACGGTGTGGACACCACGATCACGACCACGATCGCGAATACCAGCGCTGGCGCAGCATCGGACGTCACGCACAGCGTGACCGTAGTGGCTGGTGATCTGTTATCGGTCTCGTGCGCGAAGTCGGGTGGCGTCGCGGCGGGCCAGTCCGATGTAACGGCTACTGTGGAGCTGGCATAGCCAGCGATCGTCATGGCCGCGCCTGTCGACCTCGCCTGCGATCAGTTGAAGACCGATCTCGTGCGCTGGATGCACACGACGACCGATCCGATGATCGGCGGTGGCCTGCCCGCACCGATTGGCTCGACCGCGCTCCTGGGCAACGGATCCGCGCATCAGATCTACCAGAAGACTGGCACGCCCGACGCTGCAGGTTGGAGCTTGCAGAACCTCGTCGGCCTGCGCGTGTTCAACATCGTACGTGACTTCGGCGCCGTGGGCGATGGCACGACCGACAACCGTGCCGCGATCGAGGCCGCGATCGCTGCGGCCAAGGCTGTTGGTGGCGGGATCATCTATGTGCCGCCCGGCGCGTTCGCGATCTATCGCTCGGCTTCGAGCAGCGATATCTACTCGTTCGATGTCGACGGCCTAACCAACACGATCTTTCTGGGCGATGGCATTGTCTCGCAGCTGCGCATGGTGGGGAGCGCACACGGCTTTGACTGGACGATGTTCCTTCTGCACGACTTCACCGCGAGCTGCCGATTCGTCAATCTGTTTTTCGATGCCGAGCAAGTCACCGATCAAGGCTCGCAGACTCACGTCCTCCAGCCCGAGGGCATCGCGACCGATCCCACTGGCTCAGGCCCGATCGACATCACGATCGAGGAGTGCTTTTTCGGCGCGCCGGTGGGCGATGCCGTACGCAACATCGGTGAGGTCGGCCGCGAGGTGCAAGGGCTGCGCGTCCGTTACAATGTATTCAACTGCGTAGACACTGGCACGCTCGCGCTCGACGCGCGCTCGTGCATCTCGGTGCAGCGCGGCTGCATTCAGAACTCGGTCTACTACAACTGGTTCACCGGCTCGCATGACCAGGCGATCGACTTCGAGCCCACTGGCGTAGGTGCAGTCACCGATTGGCTGATCTACGGCAATCAGTTTGATCACCAAGGAATTGCGATTTGCATCTCGATCGGCGGTGTGTCGGGCGCATCACGCGCGCAGCGAATCGTCGTGGCGTGCAACTCGATCACCAACGGTGGCAACCTGTTCGGCAGCCTAATTCAGGCATGCGCGTTCATCGGCAACATCGTCACCATGACGTCGACCGATTCGGCAGACACCCAAGGCGCGCTCGAGGTCATCGAAGACAACGAGGACTGCGTATTTGCGGCCAACGTGCTCTACAACGCCGAGACGTCGACGATTCTGACGGCGTTACTGATGGAGCCCCAAGGCGCGTCTGCCTCGCCGATCCGTGGCGTCATCGCCGACAATTTGATCCGTGGCGAAGACTGCACCGATGCGGTGCATCTCGAGTCATGGAATGATCTACTGTTCTCGGGCAATATCGTCACGGGCAAGAGCACGGGGGCTGCTGGTACGACGATGATCTTCGCGCGCGCGGTCGCGAACCAGAGTGATCTAACGTCGTTCGTCGGCAATCTCGTGGTGTCGGACAACACGGTCACCAACACGCTTGCGATCTCAGCCTCGCCTGCCAACCAGAAAAATTGTCAGGTCGCGAGCAACTTCGTCCGCAATGGTGGAACGGGTGTGGGGATCGCGTTCATCGCCGGTGGAGGAGGCGTATACGTCAACGGCTGGCGCTACGCCGGGGACAACTTGGTGGTCGCGAGTGGCGATACCGTCGAGCTGCCGCCCAACCACGTCGGCTGCACCGGGTGCGGCCCCGCGGGGCCTGGGCCGCAGATCGCGATGATCGACGTCGCGGCGGGCCCAGGCGGCGATGTGTCTGCGCCTGTGGGATCTCTGTGCTCGAACACTGCAGGTGGTCAGGCAACGACCCTGTTCTACAAGGAGACTGGATCGGGCCTGTCCGGTGGCAGCGCTGGATGGCTCGGGATCGGTGGCGATGACGTCGCCATGGGCGCAGCATCAGGTTCGACTGCGACCAGCGCGATGTTTTTCGCGCCCGGTGGCGCTGCGCTGGCTGCCGAGACCACGACCGAGATCCAGTGGACCGCGACCCGATCCTGTCGGCTGCGCAACTTCTACGGCAAGTTCACCGCGGGCGTCGGCGGCGGCACGAACACGTACACGGTTCGCAAAAACGGCGCGGACACCGTGGTCACGTTCGGCGTGCTCAACACAGCGACGTCGGGCAACGACACAACCCACAATGTTACCGCGGTCGCGGGTGACCTGATCTCGGCTGACGTCACCAAGAGCGTGGCACCAGCCACGCCGCAGACCCATATCCAGCTGACGATCGAGGTGATATGACGACTCTCGCAATTCCACTGCCCGCGATCGGTACCGTGGTCACGTTTCATCTGGTGATCGCCCACGTGTGTGGAGGACGAGCGTGCTGTTGTGACGAGGTTGCCTCGGTTGCCTTACCAGCACGGGTGGTTGCTCATGCTCCACCTCGTGCGTCCACCGAACTCGACCAGAGCGCGCTCGTGCTTGATGTCGATCTCACCGAGGATGCGATCGCTGCGGGCTACGCGAGCCGGCAAACCTACAGTGTGCGCGCGACGACAACTCCACCTGCGAGTGGTACATGGTCGTCCGCTGCCACGGCGTAGCCGATAATTCACAGGATTGACACCAATTTAGCTAAATGATATTAGGTACATAGGCCATGGCATGACTTAAGCATTACTGAGTGACCATGGCTCGCTTCCTTCTTGTCGTCGTGGGTGTTGCGTTCGTCGGTTGTGCGACGCCTATCGATTCCGCGCCAACTGGGCCGTCGATACCGCCCGGCTCATCTGTGGGCGATGTCGCTACGGTTCCATCAAGCGCTGGTTCAGCGTGCGTGCCTATGCCAACCGTCGGGCCACGCGTGATCGTCGTAGCTGGACAGTCGAATGCGATGGGGGAAGGCGACGCGACCACGCTGACCGATCCGAGCGAGATCGCGCTGACCTTGCCGAACGCCGCCATCGGTGGACTGTGGGCCGTCTCGGATAACCCGACCGATCCACCGGCGTGGAACGTCGGCGCGCGAGGCGAGCTGCGGATGATCCAGTCCAATCATCTAGGGATCGAGATGTCGCTCGGGCGCGCGGTCGCGGAGGCGCTGCCGCTGAGCGATGGCATGTGGACGATCGACAAGTTCGCCGTCGCATCGACCTCGCTCGCTAGCTACTGGCTGCCCAGCGATAGTTACCCGAGTTCGCAGCCGACGGACCTCTACACGCAGTTCGTCTCGCACGTACAAGCGACGCTCGCGGCTACCGGCGGCACGCTCGCGGCGATCGAATGGGTGCAGGGCGAGAACGACGCGCGTGACACGACCGACGCGAAAGCGTATCTGGCCAACCTGAATGCGTTCACGACCGCGCTGCACGAGAGCCTAGGCAATGACTTTGCGTTCGTGTACGGCCGGCTCAACGCAGCTGCGGCTGGCGTCGACGTCGCCGACGTGCGCGCGGCGCAGGAAGCCTTCGCCCAGGGCGATCCGGGTGCAGCGGTCGCGATGGTCGATCAGGATCCGTATCCGCTCAACGCCGATCATCTGCACTACCCAGCCTCGAGCCTGATCCCGCTGGGACAAGCGTATGCAGCTGCCACGGCCACATTACTGACGCCCACGGGCTGCGCGCCGTGATCCGATAGCCGCAAACTGTCAGACCGGCTTGATACCTAGCAGGATGTGGCTGATGAAGCTCAGCGCAAGGCGATCGAAGAGGTAGCGGCCCACTTCAGTGGGAAGGCCTTCGAGCGCGCGGCTGTCCTGACGGGGACGACCTACCAGGACAACTCGACGATCATCATCGTCCCCAGCCGCAAGTCGATGATCCACTACCGAGTGGTCTCGGCGTGGCAGAGCCTCATCGCGCCGATGAATCAAAAGCGACTGTGGCTGTTCGTGATCAACGACGAGGTGGGTGTCGCCTACACCAACACCATCAAGATGATCCTCGACAACCCAGAGCTGTCGACGTGGAAGTACATCTTGACCCTGGAGTCAGACAACCTGCCTCCACCGGATGCTCACGTGCGGCTGCTCGAGACGATCGAGGCGGGCAAGTTCGACGCGGTCGGCGGGATCTACTTCACCAAGGGCGACATCAACATGCCCATGGCCTACGGCGATCCCGAAGTCCTACGAGCGACGGGCAAGCTCGAGTTCACGCCTCGCGATCCTCGAGAGGCTCTCACGCGTGGGCTCATCATGCCCGTCAACGGGATCGCGATGGGCTGCTCGCTCTACCGCTTGCAGCTGTTCCGCGAGGTCCCTGCGCCTTGGTTCGTCACAGCCAACGACGTCATCCCAGGTAAGGGCGTCGAGCTGATGACCCAAGACTTGTATTTTTGCAAAACCGCTCTCGCTGCAGGCAAACGCTTCGCCATCGACTTTCGCGTACGCGTGGGTCACCTCGACGAGTCTACCGGCGAAGTATATTAGGAAGGATCGTTGATGCGGATTCTTATCACTGGTGGCGCCGGTTTCCTCGGATCTCACCTCGTCGAGCATTTCATGAAGAACTCGAGTGCCGAGATCGTCGTGCTCGACAAGCTCACATACGCCTCGAGCGGGCTCGATCGACTGCGCGAGATCTCCGCGCTCACCGCGGGGCGTGTGCACGTGCTCGGCTGTGACCTCAGCCAACCGATCCCTGAAGGGATCGATCGCGAGGTAGGCGCGATCGACTACGTTATTCACACCGCTGCCGAGACACACGTCGATAACTCGATCCGCGATCCGTTCCCGTTCCTGCAGAGCAACGTGATCGGCACACATCATCTTCTATGGTGGCTAAAGGGCCGTGCTCAGCCTCCTCGTCGGATTTTCTTGGTCTCTACGGACGAGTGCTACGGTCCAGCGGCATTCGATCAGCCAGGCTTTGACGAGTCGGCGCCGTTTCGCCCTGCCAATCCCTACGCTGCCGCCAAGGCTGGTGGCGAGTGCTTGGGCATGGCCTACGCGAACACGTACAAGCTACCCGTCACCATCCTCGTGTCGATGAACCTCATAGGTCAGCGCCAGCACGCCGAAAAATATGTCCCGCTCGTTATCCGTCATGTGCTGCAAGGCGAGAAGGTGTTCATCCACGCTGATGCCACCAAGACGTTCGCGGGCACTCGGTTCTACTTGCACTGCCGAACGTTCGCACATGCTCTCGGATTCTTGATCGATCGTGATCTGGATGCTGCGGGGGCATTGCCACTCAAGATCCACGTCTGCGGCGAGCGTGAGATCTCCAATCTTGATCTCGCACAGATGATCGCGAGCTTCATCGGCAAGCCACTCCTGTACGAACTCACCGATTTTCACTCTGAGCGGCCGGGGCATGACCTCCGATACGCGCTCTCGGACAAGTTGATCGAGACCCTTGGCTGGAAACGCCCGATGAACCTCGACGAGAGCTTAAAGAAAACGGTTGCATGGTACCTGTGCAATCAGAAATGGCTCGGGCTATGAGTGGAGCTGATCTCGTTGCGGCGATCCCGTGTCCTTGCGGCAGCGGCAAGCCGTTCCCTGAATGCCACGGCGCCAAAGAGCCTGTGAAGCTCGTGATGGCGTCCTCCTCCAAACTCAAGCTCGACCTGGGCTGCGGCCAGAACGTGCGCGAGGGCTTCGAGGGCGTCGACAACGTCCAAGGCCCCGGCGTCAAGCATCAGGTCAACCTGCTTCGCTATCCGTGGCCGTTCGCAGACAACTCGGTGGCCGAGCTGAACGCGTCGCACTTCATCGAGCACATCCCCGCGATCGAGGTCCATCAAGATGGCTCGCCAGCGCCGTGGGGCGAGGGCCAAGACGCGCTGTTTCGCTGGATCGACGAGTGCTATCGCATCCTCGAGCCTGGTGGGTGGCTGCACTTGATCTGGCCTTCGCTGCAGTCCGATCGCGCATTCCAAGACCCGACGCACAGGCGCTTCATCCCTCAGGCGACCCTGTCGTACTTCTCCAAGCAGTGGCGCATCGACCAGAAGCTGAGCCACTACAACATCCGAGCTGACTTCGTCGGGGAGTCGATGTTCAGCTACGACCAAGGCCTCAACGCGCGCGTCGACGAGGTCCGCAACCTCTACTTCAACCACTACTGGAACGGGAAGTTCGACTTCCACGCCAAGCTGAAAGCCATCAAGTAACGCGGGTTTGGTGATACACTCCAAGGGATGCTTGGAGACGACATCGCGACGGTGTGCGCCAATCTCGAACCAGGCGACGCGCTCTATAACGTCGTTGCATCAGCTTGCCAGCAAGCTGGCTACGCCACTGGCTCCTCAGTGCAGTCGTGCGTCGATGCCGGCAATCTGATCACCGCGCCCAACGATGCCAAGACAGCGGACGTCGCGGCGAACTGGAATCCACCGGACACGTTCACGTCCGATCAGATTCGAACGGTCGTGAGTGCCGTCCAGACGCTGACCACACAGGCATACACCGCTGTCCAGCAAGCGGCTGCACTCCCAAACCTCAACCAGACCGATCTGCTCAACGCCACCGACGACCTCGCCAACCACGGCCAGCAAGCGATCGACTACCTGAACGCTGCGAACTCAGCCGACGCATCGGGGACAGTCGTCTCGGCGCCAAGCTTCAAGCAGTGGGTGATCAACGCGATGAACTCGGCGAGTAACGCGATGGTCGTCGCGTACGTCGTTGGGTGCATCGAGCCCTGGTGGGTTGCTGCCCTCGCCGACTTCCAAACCGCATTCGACATCCTGTGGGGGCTCGTCAAGTCGATCGTGGGTGCGGCCGTCGCTGTCGGCAAGGCTGCCGTCAACGCGGTCGAAGGCATCGCGACAGCGGTCAACTGGACGGCGCGGATCCTGGCGTGGACGGCGAAGTGGTGGCCGCTCCTGGGCCTCGTGATCGTGGCAGGCGTCGGCTACGCGATCTACCGCCGTCGCAAGAATCTGCCGCTTCTGCCCAAGCTCCAACTCCATGGCGAACACGGTGAACACGACGACCACGACGAAGTAGCGGAGGCCGAGTATGCTGAGTGATTCGGTCATGCCCGGCGCTGGTGGCAACTGCCCGCCGGGCTACTTCCTGAACTCGTCAACGAGCCTGTGCGACTCGTTCCTCTTGAACCCGAGCGCCGCCGCGCTCACGGGTCTGTCGTGGCCGACGTGGCTTCTCTTCGGCTTGGGCGTGGGCGTTGGAGCCGTGCTCGCCAAACGTCACACGCAGGCCAAGCGCCGCTAGCTGTCAGACCCTCGTGCTAGGTTTGTCGGGTGCCGGCTGACCCACTTGCAGGGATCAACGTCGCGATCGTGATCTTCGCGATGCCCGGTTGCCCTGCGTGCCACGAGTATCTGCCGCGCGTCTACAAGCAGATCGAGGGCTATCAGCAGCTCGGAATCCCGTTCGTGGTCTATCAGGATGGCGTCGCGCTCTCGCCAGGTCAGATCCCGGTGTTCGTCTACGACTCGACGAGCAAGGATCCCGACGTGCAGGCGATGGCGGACAAGCACCAGATCCGCAACCTGCCCACGACGCTGCTCTTGCCCAAGGTTGGCTTTCCCGCGCGCTACGAGGGCTCGCTGCCACCAGGCGACATCTACAACTTGCTCAACGCTGCGATGGCGACCAACCGATGAGGTGCATCGATAGCGTCGTCACCGATGACACCACGATCATGGATCTGCAGGCTCGGCACGCCGAGATGGGGATGCCACATCTGCGCGTGTGGTGGGCGCCTGGTATCGGGCTCTACTGCGCGACGTTCGGGATCGGCGTGCCCGCCGACAAGCTCCATGGCCAGGCTGAAATCGAAGCGTTCGCGCGAAAACTCGGTCTCGATGCGACCGTGACTGCACAGTATGGAGACGACGACTGCGTAGGGCGTGGCGAGACGATGTCGCTGGCGATCATGGCAGCCGAGATCAAGTTCATCAAACGCTACGGCGATCGCATCTTCGGCGCGAAGCGCTGATAATCTACAACTTGCTCAACGCTGCGATGGCGACCAACCGATGAAGAAGCATTCCTGTAGCAACAACGCAGCTCAAAAATCTGCGGAGGTCGCAGAAGGAATGCGGCGGGTTGGTAACTACAACGGCATGACCGAGCTTTATCGACGCGGATGCTTCAGACACATCTTCGACGTCGCGTACGCACGAATCGCTCTTGAGAGGTTTGGCGACTCGATCGACAGAGTCGCAGCCCATCTGGATTCTCTTTACGAGGGCCCACAGAAGCAGATAGGTAGCCATCGCTGCGATCGCGTATTTCCACCGTCATGAACGAGCCCAACGTCGCATGTCGACGATGCGCAGTGCGTGTGCCTGCGAGCGAGCGTCTGTTCTTCGTCTCGACGATGACTAGGCTGTGCTCGTCATGTGGCGGGCGAGTCGATCCTGTCTACGCGGTGTATTACGAGGGAAGGATCCGGTAGCTCATTTCGTCAGAGCTGCGCGCTTGAGGCCATCGACGCTCTCGACGAGCGAGTCTTCGTCCTTGTCCCACGACTGCGAGGTGATGGCGTCGTGGATCGGCTCGGGGATGGGATCCTCGAGCTTGGACGCGACGTCTCGGAGCTGCTTGGTGAGACTCTCCATACCGGCGTAGCACTTCGCGGTCTGGCGTTCGATCTCCTCGAGCCGATCTTCGCGAGCGGTCTGTAGACGCGGGCGGGTGAGACTGGGGAGCGACTTCGAGACCGTCTCACGCGCGAAGGCAACCTCGTCACTCACGTCCATGGCCTTGGCCTCCATCCCCACGGTAGCGCCGCATGGCGGCATCCACAACCTGTGTTGCGGCCTTCGCAAAGTCTTCGTACTTGGACATCCAAGACTCTGCCTTGGTGACGTAACGCTCCTCGAGCGTCTTCAGTTCGTCCTGCAGCTTTTTCTCGCGTGACGCGAAATTTTCGCGCTCAGCGGACAACCGATCCTCGGAGTGCTTCCGCTCCTTTTCGCGATCGCGGTAGAGCTTGATACACGCGAGGACCGAGAGAAGGGTCATGACCCCCAGAGGGCCATACACCTTCAGTGTCGTGGTCAACTCGACAGGGTCCATGAGTACAACTTACCCTGTCGGACTGGCGCTTAGCGACCCTTGAGTCGACGCTTGACGCAGCTACCGAGCATCTTGCCCGACGTCGGGCCTTCCTTGAAGCACGCGCGCGCAGCGGCGCCGAACTTCCGGTTCCAGGCGGTGATCTTGCGCTTCTTGTGACGGCGACGACGGGCCATGACGTTCTCCTTGGAAGGTTCAGCGAGGACGGGCGATCGGTCGTGGAGTCACCGGCCGCATCGGCGTCTTCGGAGGCTGGGGACGCACGATGGGCCGAGTGCAGCACTTGGGTGAAATGGGCTTCGGCGTCATCTAGCTCGACACTAACTCACTTCCTTCGCTTTGGCCAGCAAAGGTAGGTGGTTGTGCCGGCTACCAACAACACGGCGAGGACCCAAGGCGCCCACTGGGCAAGATCTTCCATCAGACGGCATGCGCCACACGCTGGTGGCTGCGTCGTCTATACCACCAAACCCCGAGCGCCACGCCTCCGAGCGCCAGTACCCCAAGCATGACGCGGCCGAGCGCACTCGAGAACGGGCTCGTGATCTGGTCGATGAGGATGTCGGAGTAGTCGGCGAGCGACACACCGCTGGATGAGCCCCACGCGCCGACCTTCGACGCGTTCGACAGCCACGCGGCGGGCACACCGTTGGCACTCGCGAACTGCGCGAACGTGGCCCAGTCGGGTGGAGGAGCCCCGTTGACCGCGAGCGCAGCCTGTAGAGCCGGCGGGATCGTCGCGGGTGCCACGTGGTTCATCTTGACGAGCTTCCAGAAGTCGCCCGTGCTCTCGTCCCAGTCGATGCCGACAGCTTGCAGCTGCGCATGTGCGTTCGCGCGCATCGCGTTGACGTACGTGACCATCCCCTGCACTTGATCGTTTTGTTGCGACGGTGAGAGCGAGCTGTACGACGCGCTCGACGAGGTACCGGCGACACACGGTGGCACGGGATGCTGCGCAGCCTCGGTCGTGTGCGCGGTGTTCAAGTTGTCGGGGTACATCAGCTGTGAGATCCCCGACTCGCGAAGGCTGGTGTAGTCACACGGATTGCCGCCGCTCTCGACGTCGATCCACGCGATCATGAAGTCGGTAGGGAGATCGCCTGC
>Ga0335077_10004449_pt1 | contig 17099 bp, 14 predicted proteins | sample Lox_Sample_31_FD_207151 | JGI IMG/M metagenome (GOLD analysis project Ga0335077, IMG submission 207151) | Soil microbial communities from Loxahatchee National Wildlife Refuge, Florida, United States - Lox_Sample_3.1 | ecosystem: Environmental > Terrestrial > Soil > Wetlands | place: USA...
ACTCCTTGAGCGCTGGGTACCCGTCGGTTCCACCGCCCGCCTTGATGGTCGAGATCGCGCGATGGATCGCTTGCTTGTCACGGGCCTGACGCAGGGGGGAGTCCCATACGAACTCGGTGTCCCAGCTCATGACCCCGACCTCGTTCCGATCGTCGAGGAGGTCCACCACCAGGTGCGACGCCTCCTTGGCGATGTCGAGCTTGGTCACCTTCTCGTCCCCGGTCGTCATCGCCATGGAGCCCGAGCGATCGATGGAGAGCACGACGGCCAGGCTCGGGACCTCCAGCTTCTGCTTGACCTCCATGGTGACCGGCAGGGCTTCCTCGATCGGGGTTCGGTAGTAACCACCGAGGCCGAAGCTCTCCTCGCCCCCGATCATGATCAGCCCGCCACCCTGTTCCCGCACGTAGTCGCGGATGTTCGCCATCTGCTGCTTCGTCAGCTTGAGAGAGGAGACGTTGGACAGGATCACGCCGTCATACTTGCCAAGGCCGGCCAAATCCACCGGAATCCGGTCAGGCTCGACGACCGCCACGTCCACGTGCTGAGACCGCAGCGCTGCAGCCAGGGCCTGGGCCTGGTCGCGATTCTTCTCCGCCAGGAGCACCTGGGGCCGACCGCGCACCACTACGGTCCCGATGGCGCGGTTGTTCTCCTCGATCGTGTCGCCCTCCACCTCGATGGCGGCCTGGTACACGTGGATGCCGCTCTGTTCGAGCGACTGCCGATACGTGTAGACGTTCTTGCCGGCCGACAACCGCACCATCTGCGAGCCCAGGAACTCGCCGTTGCGATAGAGCGACAGGCGTCCCTGGGTGTCGGCCTGGCTCCAGGCGACGACCTTCGCCTGGAACGGCTCTCCGAACTTCACCTCCTGAGGGAGCACCAGGGATTCGACCACGACTTCCTGCGTGAACGTGAGCGGGGCCGGCACGTAGTAGATGTCGGCGCCCGCGTCCTTTGCCGCCTGCGCCACCGCGACCCCGTTGCCCTGGTTCTGGCGCCCATCGGTCAGAAGCACGAAGCGGTTGGCTTGCCCGTTGGGCGTGGTCGCCAGGGCCAGCTGGAGCGCCTGTCCGATGTTCGTCGCGCGGCCACTCACCGTCGCCAGGGGGCGATCGAGCTTGGGCGTCGTGTGCAGGGGCTGATCCAGTACGGCCTGCTCGCCGAAGAGAATGAGTCCCGACTGGTCCCCGGGGCGCATGAATGACGTGGCCTGGGCGGCGAACCGGTAGGCATTCTCGCGAGCCGCCAGGCTGATGCTGTCTGAAACGTCGAGCAGGAACATCACGTTGAGTCGATCGACCAGACGAGGCATCGTCGGCTTGAACAGCGCAATGAGCAGAACGGCCAGGAGCGCGCAGCGCAGGCCGAGCGCCCAGCGATCCCCGAGCACGCGCGGAAGCGCCAGGCGTCCACCCGTCTGACGTCGCCAGTAGAGCAAGCCCTCGAGCGCAAGCAGGGCGATGGCCAGGGCGACGAAGTAGGGCCAGAGCTCCCGCTGGATCGGGACCGTCGGCGATTCCGGCTTCAACCCCTCGACGAAGACCGGGACCGGTCGCGGCGTCAGGTCCGATTCCTCGGCGCTCATGAGGTTCACCGCGACGCGCGTCTCGCCGCGCGAGGTCACCACCGTGTAGATGCCGACCTCGTCGGTGTCGGCAAAGCTGGCCATCCCGCGGTTCACCTGGGCCTTCACGCGACGTCCGGACGGCGTGACCACGGTCGCGGTGGTGACGCCGTATTCCACGGGCAGCAAGATCGGCTGACCGGTCGCGAGCTGAAGGCTCGACTGGTCCAGCCCCGCCGGGTGGAGCCAGCGCAAGCTCTTGGAGAGAATCAGCGGAAAGGCGACTCTGAGCGGGAAGTCGGTCTTGAACAGGTCGAACCCGAAGAACACCGCCTTGCGGTCCCGCTCCTCCAGCGCGTAGATGAGGGGACCTCCCACCGTCTCCACCAGGCTCTTGCCAGCCGCCAGGGGGCGCACCCGCATGGCGTCCTCGATCGCCACCTTGGCGAAGTCGATCTGTCGCATGATCGGGTGGTTGCGGTCCCAGTCCAGGATGGTGGGGTTGTCCAAGCGGCCCAGCACCTCGAGCGGCACGTCGGAGGGCACCGTGTTCACGAGGACGAAGCGCCCGTTCCCGATCCGCTGTGGGCTGGCGCTGTCCAGCACGACCACGTCGAAGCCCTCCATGCCGCCCTGGTAGTTCTCGGGCTGGCGAACCTCCAGGGTGACCTGGGGATCGGTCTTGAGAACCTTCTCTAGGAAGAGATTGCCTGGACTGACCAGCAGGACGGCGATCGACCGCGCGGGTGGGATGACCGCGTAGGCGGTGTTGTCGGCGTCGAGATCGTCCGACACATTGAGCCTCGCGCGCACCACACCACCGCCCTGGTCGCTGAACGGCACCACTACCGAGCGACGCACCTCGGGATCGAGCGTGAGCGTCTTCTCGGCCAGCGTCTCGTTGTCGAGCATGAGCGTCAGCGAGAAGGTCTGGGGCTCGCGCGAGAAGTTCGCCACCGACAGGAAGGCCTGCGAGTTGTACGTCCCGAAGTAATTCCGGCGGACGGCCAGGTTCGTGATCCCGACGTTGTTGGACCGTCGGCCCACACCCACCCACCGCACCCGGACGTCGTTCCCCTGGGCCTGGATGGCCTCGGGATGGGCCCCGTCGGTGAACACGTGGATCTCGGCGCGCGGGTCCTGGCCCACCAGCGCCCTTGCCGTACGGATGCCCTCACCGAGCTTGTTCGGGAGATCACGCGGCGAGAGGCTCCTGATCGCCGAGGACGCCTGCTCGTGCTTGCGCGTGAAGGGCGCCACCACCCGCGGCTGCACGCCCGCCTCGATCACCATCACCTCGGCCCCTTCGCCCAGGCGGCCGAGAACGGAGAGCGCCTCGCGCTGCGCCTGGACGAACCGTGAGGGCCACACATCGGTGGCCTTCATCGATGCCGAGCTGTCGAGCACGAGTGCCACTCGCTTCGCGCCATGTCCCCTCACCGTGACCGCCGGCTGGGCGAGCGCAACGCTCAGGGCGACCAGTGCCAGGATCTGGAGCAGGAGGAGCGGGTCGCGCTGGAGCCGCTGGAAGAAGGTCGATGCCTCGCGATCACGAAGGGCAGGGTCCCAGAGCAGGAGGCTCGAGACCCTCATCTGCCGCCGTCGCACCTTGAGGAAATAGAGAAGGAGCAACGGCACCGACAAGGCCGACAGGAGCAGGGCCAGGGGTGAGAGGAAGCTCATGTGAGAAGCAGTCCCTTCAGCTGACCCAGGACGAACTCCTGCACGGGCGCATCGGTTACGACCCGGTAGTAGCCGATCTCCTTGCTGCGACAGAAGCGCTCGGCGCCCTCGAGAAACTCGCGCAACCGCTGGCGGTAGACCCGTTGCGCCTCGCCGTCCAGCGTGAGATCGCGCTGCTCGCCCGTCTCGGCATCGACCAGGCGCAGGTCGCCCCCGAAGCTCGGGTTCATCTCGTCCGGAGCGAGCACGTGGATCACGTGGACGTCGAATCGTCGTTCGAGCAGAGCTTTGAGCCCGCGCTCGTACCCGGTCGGATCCATCAGGTCGGAGATCAGCACGGCCACCCCCGCCTCCCGCGCGCGCAGTGCGTACTGCGAGAGGCTCTCACCGAGAGACGTGGTCCCGCCCGGACGGAGGCGCCCCAGGAAGTCCATGAGCGGCAATACCTGGTTGCGCCCTCGCGCCGGACTCCAGCCCTCGGCCATCCGCTCGCGGAGCACGCCCACGCCGACTCGTTCCAGGTTGACAAGCCCCACGAACCCTAGAGCCGCGGCGAGCCGCGCGGCGAAGTCGAGCTTGGAGGGCTCGCCGAACTCCATCGACGTCGAGGCGTCGAGCAGGAGGTTCAAGCACAGATCCTCCTCGTCGACGAACAGCTTCAGGTAGAGTCGGTCGAGTCTCGCGTAGATGTTCCAGTCGATGTAGCGGAGATCATCCCCGGCTCCGTAGGCCCGGTAGTCGGAGAACTCGACGCTGGACCCCTTGCGAGGGCTGCGGCGCTCGCCTTTCACGCGACCGCGGAAGGAGCGTCGCGAGATGAGCGCAAAACGCTCGAGCTGCGCCAGGAACTCTGCCGAAAGCAATTCCGGTCCCGAGCGGAGCGTGTCCATGACTACCGCGCCCGTCGGCGAGTGGCGATATCGGTTCCAGCCAGGGAGGTGCGCATCCGGCTACTTCTCGTCCAGCGCCTGGAAGTACTCCTTGACCTGTGCCTGGAAATCGCGCGGCACCTGTTCGCGGGCGATGGACTCTTCCATCATCTTCCGATACTGCCCCAGCACGCCGAGATACTGAAGACGCGACGGCATGTTCGCGCCCCGCCCGACCATGTTGGTGTCGAGCCCTTGCTTGCGACCCGGTCGCGATTCTCCCTCGACGCCGACGTCGTACGGGTTCGCGCGCAGGCGCTGGGTGGGATCACCCTTCGGATTGGCACTCTTGCCACGACCCGGCATGAGGCCCTCGCCCTCGGGGAATTCACCCTCGTCGCCAGGGGTGCCCGGGCCGTTTCCGCGGTCGCGCCCACGCTGACCGCCGCGGCGCTCGCTCTCCCGCCCGCCCCGAAGCGACTTGCCGTCCCGTCCCTTCTCGTCCATCGCGCGCATCTTGGACAGCGCGCGCTCCATCGCTTCCATCGCCTTGTCGGTCTGCCCGCCCTCGAGGGCTTCCATGCCCTCGTAGACGTCACCGCTCCAGTTGTTCGGCCCCCCTCCCTTGCGGCCGAGCCGTTCCATCTCGTTCAGCAACTCGCGGAGCTTCTCCGGCGAGACCTTGCTGGGATCGAGCCCGCCGCGCAGCGACTTGGCCCGCTGGAAGATCACCTTGGTCTCGCGCTGCGTGTAGTCCTGCTGGAGGTCCGGCAACCGGTCGACCTGCTCCAACATCCGGATGCGTTCGTCGCCCTTCTTCAAAAAGGAGTTGAAGTCGGGTGCCTTTCCGCCGAGCGAGGTGTCCTTGAAGATCGCCGACAGGTCTCCGGCCTGGCTCGGTCCGCCGGCGCCCGTCCGAGGCACGAGGTTGCGCTCCTGCATCTCGCCTCGCTGGACGATGTCCCGCGGACGCCCCTTGGGGCGGTCGGACGTTTCGAGTTCGCCGGCCCGGTCCTTGGATTTCGTATCCTCCTCCTCGCGCGACACGGAGAAGTTGGGCAGACTGCCCTGAGGCAGCGGGATCGGGGGCGCCACTGCCAGGAGAAAACCCGCAGCCAACGGCAATGGGATGAACCTGGCTTCGCGCGGCACCCGGCGCGGAATGATCCATCGCCGGCTCGCTCGCTCCACGTGGCCGATCGCATCCGTGACGAGTACGTCCACCATCGGAGACCGATCCGAACGAGGCGACCATTCCAGGGCCGTCGCCACCCGGTCCTGGAGTCCGTACCCGCGATCGGCGAGACGGGCCGCGTCACTCGCCGGGAGCTTCAGGTAGATGCCATAGAGAGCCCCGGCCAGCCCCCCGACTGCGAGCGCACCCCCTGCCAGCATCACTCCCAGCGGCCCGAGAATCTCCCGGAAGAGCAGCGGAACGAGGGCCGCAAGCGCGCCAAAAAAGACTCCACGGAGCCCGTAGTATTCCGCCCGCCGCGCGCGGATCTGCCGGACCACATCGGAGACCAATCGTTCGAGAACCGTCGGATCCGGCATCGGCGCCCCCTACGCCAAAAGGTTGGTACCCGGTCACGGACCGCTTCGTCTCGCGCGGTCGGGGCCGGGACCGCGCCCGATCGCCCCCGCGCGGGCCCGCACCCGACAAGCTATCTGAGGAAGACCTCTTTCTGCGAGATGCTCATGCTCTGCGCCGTATCGACCAGCTCGCCGATGAGCCGATCAACGTCCACGCCCTCGGCCTCGCCTTCGAAGTTGAGGATGAGCCGATGACGGAGCGCCGGCAAGGCCACCGCCTTGAGATCCTCCACGCTCACGTTGTAGCGCCCCTCCGCGAGGGCGCGCACCTTCGCGCCGAGGACCAGCGCCTGCGCGCCACGCGGACTTGCACCGTAGCGGACGAATCGCCGCGCCGGCTCCGGGGCCCGCTCCCATTGCGGGTGCGTGGACAGTACGATGAGCGACGCCAGATCACGGACATGGGAGGCGATGGGCGTCTCGCGCACCAGCTCCCGGAAAGCGAGCACCTGGGGTCCGGTCATGACCCGTTGCACCTGAACCTCGCGGACGTGCGTGGTGCGCTCGATGATCTCGGTGAGCTCCTCCAGGGCCGGGTACCGCACGCGCAGCTTGAACAGGAAGCGATCGAGCTGCGCCTCCGGCAGCGGATAGGTCCCCTCCATCTCGATCGGATTCTGGGTGGCGAGCACGAAGAAGGGCGAAGGCAGCGGATTGGCGGCGCCCGACACCGTCACGGAGCCCTCCTGCATCCCTTCGAGCAGCGCGGATTGCGTCTTCGGGGTGGCGCGATTCACCTCGTCGGCGAGCAGGATGTGGCCGAAGATGGGCCCCCGCTGGAACTCGAAGTGTTTCCGCCCGCTGGGATCCTCGACGATGATGTTGGTGCCGATGATGTCCCCGGGCATGAGGTCGGGCGTGAACTGGATCCGAGAGAAGGACAGGTCCAGGCTTTCCGCGAGCGTCCGGATGAGCAAGGTCTTGCCGAGCCCAGGCACGCCTTCCAGGAGCACATGCCCGCCCGCAAACAAGCCGATCAGGACGTGCGTGATGACCTCGTCGTGTCCGACGATGACCTTGCGCACCTCGTTGCGCAGGGTATGAAACGCGTTGACGAAGTCGGCCACTCGCTGTTCTTGGCTCTGGACCGCCCCGGATGGCTGCTCCATGCACGACTCCTTTCGCTGCAGATCGCGGCTCGCAACCAGAAATGAATTCATCATAGGGGTGGTCCCAGCCCCCGTCAACTGACTCCCGGAACACTTCGCTCCCACGCGCCGCTCCAAAGCTTCCGAGGTGCAGCCAGAGACGAGGAACACCACCTGCCCCATGGTCACCACGGCCGCCGCATCGAGCGACGCCGACCTCCTGGCGAGGAAAACTGGACGATGCGACGGCGGACGAGCCCGGCCCGAGCCTGCGTGATCAGAGAGAGAAAGAGAAGCTGCCCATCGATTAGCTTTGTGTTAAGGTTCGGGTACCTTGCGATGCCTCTCGGAGGTGGCGGAATGGGGGACTCGTCGCACGATATCGGATGTCGCGAGTGCATGGACCTGCTGTCGGACTACGTGGACGGCGCCTTGCCGCGCGAGCAGGCCGAGTTGCTCGAGTGGCACCTCGAAGGCTGTGCACCGTGCGTGGCGTTCGTCAACACCTATAAGGGCACCGTTGATGCGGCACGGCGGCTTCGCGAAACGACGCTCCCTCCGGAGCTCCGCGACAAGCTGATCGCGTTCCTGCAGCGCTCCAACGTCCGTCGCTAGCCCCCGCGGGACGGTAGTCGTCCGCGGCCGGAACGGTTGAACCTGGCCCGGGGCAGCGCGCGATCGCGCCCTCGTTCAGTCGACCGAGATTCGAGGCGTCCTCGTCACCTCGCCGACTTCCCAGCAGGACTCCCCGCGCTGCCTGAAGCCTTCGAGCACATCCGCGGCGTGACTGGGAGGAACAGAGAACAAGAGACCTCCCGAGGTCTCGGACTCGAAGAGCAGATTCACCAGCGGCTCCGGCAGCGAGCGATCGATGGCCAGCTGGCCTCGGGCGCCGAACGTGGCCTCCACGTGCTGCCGATTGCGCTTCACGCCTCCGCTCCAGTGGCCTTTCTCCGCCAACGCGAGCGCGCCGGGCAGAATCGGGAGCACCCGGGAACGGAAGGCGATCCCTGCGCCCGACGCCTCGACCATCTCGGAGGCGTGACCGAGCAGACCGAAGCCGGTGATGTCGGTCGCTCCTGTACACTCTGTCGCCTGAGCGACCTCCGCGGCCACGCGGTTCAGTCGCAGCATGCTCTCGATGGCGCCCTCCAGCACGCCCCGATCACACGCGTCGTTTTTCGCGGCGGTCGCGACGACGCCCGTGCCGAGCGGCTTGGAGAGAAAGACGGTCTGCCCTGCGACGAGGCCACCCTTGATCAGGATGCGTTGGGGATGGACCCGGCCCGTGACGCAGAGCCCGTACTTGGGCTCGGCGTCGACCACAGTATGCCCTCCCGCGATCACGCCGCCGGCTTCTCGGACCTTGTCGGCGCCGCCCTTGAACACGGCGGCGATGATCTCCTTGGGAAGGTCGCGCGGAAACCCGGCCACGTTGAGCGCGAAGAGCACCTGGCCGCCCATCGCGTACACGTCGGACATCGCATTGACCGCTGCGATGGCGCCGTAGATGTAGGGGTCGTCCACGATCGGAGGGAAGAAATCGACCGTCTGGATGATGGCGAACTCGTCGCTCACCCGAAAGACGGCGGCATCATCGCTCTTGCCGAGTCCAACGAGCAAATCGGGGTGGCTCTGTTCCTTGAGCTCCCCTAACACGTCCTGGAGATCTCCAGGACCCATTTTGGAGGCTCAGCCCGCGCATGCCGCGTAGCTGGTGAGCCGGATTTCCTTGCCGCTCGCAGGATTGGTCAGCTTGGTGTCCATCGCTCCAGGTCCGCCGAGCAACTCCTCGGCATCTGATCCTCCGTCATGGGACGCGGGGTCGCCCTCCCTCAGGCGACCTCGGCCTCGAGGAACACCCGAAACGTGTCGGCCAGCGGGGAGCGACTCCGGTCGCGATGCGTCGCCAGATGGAACGCGCGCGTGACCTTGAGGTCCTTGACGCGCACGCACGCGAGGAGTCCGCTTCGGCATTCTTCATCGACGGCGCGGCGAGAGACCAGCGAAACGCCCACGCCTGCCTTCACCGCCTGCTTGATGGCCTGAGTCGAGCCCATCTCCCCGACGATGCGAAACGAGCCGAGGTCCGTCCCGATCTCAGCCAGCGCTGCCTCGAGCGCGGCACGCGTTCCGGATCCGCGCTCGCGAACGAGCAACGGTTCTTCGCGCAGCTCCTCCAGCGCGATCTGCTTCCGACCCTGCCAGGCGTGCCCCCCCCTCACCACGACGACCACTTCGTCCGGCATCAGCTCCTTGTACTCGATGCTGCGGACCGAAGGACGAGCGCCCACCACCCCGAGCTCGGCGCGACCCTCCGCCACCCAGTCGATCACCGCCTGGCTGTCGCCGATCAGCAGCGTGATCGAGATGTCCGGATACTTTCCCTTGAAGCGCCCGATCAACGCCGGGAGCACGTACTCGCCGGGAATCGTGCTGGCTCCGATCAGCAGCTCGCCGCTCATCCGTCCCTGGAAGCCGTCCATCGCCTGCCGCGCCTCGCGCGAGAGGGCCAGCATGCGCTGCGCATAAGAGAGCAGCAACAGACCGCCGCGCGTGACCGCGGCGCCTCGACCCAACCGATCGAGCAGCCGTACCCCCAGTTCGTCCTCGAGGGTCCGGATGTGCTCGGAGACCGTGGGCTGGGTCAGGTAGAGTGCTTCGGCGGCCCTAGAGAAGGACCCGTATTCCGCGACCTTGACAAAGATCTCGAGCTGTCGAAGATCCACGTGCCCGAGTATAGGAGGCGTCCTCGAGGCTGTCCAGGACCCTCCTCGACAGGATCCACTCGCGACGCGGCCAGGCAACAGTGATGGATGTGCAGCCCAGGCCTGCGGCCGCCGTCAGTTAGTGGCAGCCGCACCCGCCTCCGCAGCATCCGCCGCCGGCCGGGCTTTCGCCGACGCCCGCAGCGCCCGTCTTGATCCCCACCAGCGAGATGCGCCGGACCACCCGGGCGCTCGCGCAGGAGGGACATGACACGGCGACGTTGGCCCCCACCAGCTTCTCGAACTCGACGCCGCACGCGGGACAGCGGTACTCGTAGATCGGCATGGCGCTCCTCGTCCTCGTGCTCTGAGTCAGGCGGCGATGTTACTGCCCGCCCCGCTGGACGTAGCTCTTGACGAACTCCTCGGCGTTCTCCTCGAGAATCTCGTCGATCTCGTCGAGCAGGTTGTCCAGATCTTCCTTGATCTTCTTTCCCTTTTTGGTCAGCTCCGCGCTTCCCGCGCCGCCCCCGTCCTCTCCCTCGGCGGGCTTGGTCGGTCTCGTTTCCTTCCGCTTCTGCTCAGCCATGAATGTCCTCCTGGCCCCATCGAGGGGCCGGGCCCCGGGGCGTGGTTAGACCGTCGGTAACACGATCCCCTGCTGGCCCTGGTACTTTCCCTGCCGGTCCGCATAAGACGTCTCGCAGGCTTCGTCGGATTCGAAGAACAGCACCTGCGCGATCCCCTCGTTGGCGTAGATCCTGGCCGGCAGCGGTGTGGTGTTGCTGATCTCCAGCGTGACGAACCCCTCCCATTCGGGCTCGAAGGGTGTCACGTTGGTGATGATCCCGCAGCGCGCGTACGTCGACTTCCCGACGCAGATCGTGAGCACGTTCCGAGGGATCTTGAAGTACTCGACCGATCGCCCCAGCGCGAACGAGTTGGGCGGAATGATGGCGACCGGCCCCTGGTAGTCGACGAAGGAGCGCGGATCGAACCCCTTCGGATCCACGATGGTGGTGTTGATGTTCGTGAAGATCTTGAACTCGTCGGCGATGCGGATGTCGTAACCGTAGGAGGAGAGACCGTAGGAGATCGTGCCCCGGCGGACCTGGCGGTCCTCGAAAGGCTTGATCATCCCCCTCTCGAGGGCCATCTGCTTGATCCACCGATCACTCTTGATCAAGAAAGACCGAACCTTTCCGGCAATCGTACCGCCCGGCGCGCGCGAGAGTCAAGTCCTGGAACCGCGCCGGGGGCATCATCGGGTCACTCCATGCGATCCCACGCCGCGCCGACGGCGTCGACCGCAAGGACGAGCGCGCGGCCCTTGACGCCCGTCGCGTGGAGAGCGCCCTCCATCGCCTGCACGACGCCCTCCACCGGATCCTGGACCGCGGCGAGGATGGCCGAGCCAGCCCCGCTCAGCACGCAGCCGAGCGCACCGGCCGCTCGGGCGGCGGATTCGACCGCGTTCATCCACGGAAACAGGCGACGTCGATAGGGCTGATGCAGGCGGTCGTCCATCGCGACTGGGAGCAGGTCCGCTCGGCCGGTGCCGAGCGCAGCCAGGAGAAGGCTCACGCGCTGCACGTTGAACACGGCGTCGGCGCGGGGGACCGTGTCGGGGAGGACGGCGCGCGCGTCGCGCGTAGAGCTCTCGATCTCGGGCACGAGCACGACCCATCGGATAGCCGAGGGCACGGGAAGGGCGACCGCCACGAACCCCGCGTCGGTCGAGGAGGACACCGCGAGTCCTCCGAGGACCGCGGCGGCGACATTGTCGGGATGACCCTCGGCGCGCGCGGCGAGGGTTACGATCGCATCCCGATCCAGAGGAGCGCCCAGCAGGGCGTTGGCGCCCACCAGGCCGGCGACCCACGCGGCCGCGCTCGAGCCGAGTCCGCGACTCAGCGGAATGCGGTTCACGCAGTGGATCGTCGCCCCATGGAAGGCCCGCCCTGCCGCCTCGAACGCGAGTGCCGCGCCGCGCGCCACCACATTCGCCGGCCCCCGATCGAGACGCCCGGCCCCTTCGCCCTCCACGGTGACCGATACGCGATGGGACGCCTCCATCTCGACCGTGTTGTGAAGGGCCAGGGCCAGCGCGAGCGCATCGAAGCCGGAGCCGAGATTCGCAGAGCTCGCAGGAACTCTCACCCTGACACGCATGGCGCGAGGATACGCGGTTTCCCGCGGAATGCCCCATGATTTTCGGGTTCGCGCGTCCGGACGCTGGCCCAACGAACCTTGGCGGGTGCGGTAGAATGGAAGTGAAGGCGCGATCATGCCGAGGACCATTCTCGAACCTCAGTTCGCGATCGAGCACCTGTCCATCCTGGATAGCGACGGTAACCTCGACACGCCCCTCGAACCCGACATCGCTCCCGAAGATCTGCGCCGCCTGTATCGCGCCATGCTGCTCGGCCGCCGTTTGGACGAACGGATGCTCCGACTGCAGCGCCAGGGACGGATCGGCACGTTCGCGCCCATCAAGGGTCAGGAAGCCTCGCAGATCGGCAGCGTCTTCACGCTCCGGAAGACCGACTGGATGGTCCCATCGTTCCGCGAGACGGCCGCGATGCTGTGGCGCGGATGGTCCATCGAGAAGATCCTTCTCTTCTTCGCCGGATACCTGGAAGGCGGCCAGGCTGCGCCGGAGCAACACGACCTCCCCATCACGATTCCGGTCGCCACGCAACTCCCGCATGCCGTCGGGCTCGCATACGCGGCGCAGTACCGCGGCGACGACGCCGTGGTGCTGGCGTACTGCGGGGACGGGGCGACTTCGGAGGGGGATTTTCACGAGGCCCTGAACTTTGCCGGCGTGTGGCACGTGCCGGTCGTGTTCCTGGTCCAGAACAACCAATGGGCCATCTCCGTCCCGCTCAAGAAGCAGACGCACTCTCGGACCCTCGCCCAGAAGGCGCTCGCGTACGGCTTCCCGGGCATCCAGTGCGACGGCAACGACGTGCTTGCCGTGTACGCGGCCAGTCGCGAGGCCGTCGAGCGCGCGCGAGGCGGGGGCGGACCGACCCTCGTCGAGTGCGTCACGTATCGCCTTGGCGTTCACACCACGGCCGACGACCCCACCAAGTACCGGTCGGCGGAGGAGGTCGAGGCCTGGGAGCGCAAGGATCCGCTCACCCGCTTCAGCGCCTATCTGGAAAAGAAGAACCTGCTGGAGCGCGACGTGGAACAGCAGGTGGACGGGGAGATCGCCCGGGCCGTCCAGGCCTTCGAAGCCACGTCCCCTGCCGATCCGCTGGCGATCTTCGACCACGCCTACGCCGAGAGACCGGCGCACCTCGAGGCCGAGCGCGCTGAGATGGAAGAGCGCCTGCGCGACCGCGAGGCGCGGCCCACGGACGAGGAGGCCCCCGCTCCCTCTCCGCCGATGCGCGGACAGCGCAGGACGAGTCGATGGCAAAACTGAACATGGTCAAGGCGCTGAATCTCGCGCTGCGGGAAGAGATGGAGCGCGATCCGGACGTCCTCGTCATCGGCGAGGACGTGGGGGTGGACGGCGGTGTCTTTCGCGTGACCGAGGATCTGCACCGCACCTTCGGGAGCAACCGCGTCATGGACAGCCCCCTCGCCGAGGCTGCCATCGTCGGCGCCTCGGTCGGCATGGCCCTCTACGGCCTCAAGCCCGTGTGCGAGATCCAGTTCTCGGGCTTCGCGTTCCAGTGCTTCCATCAGATCGAGAACCACGCCGCGCGCTATCGGATGCGCTCGCAGGGACGCTTTCATTGCCAGATGGTGATGCGCATGCCCTACGGCGGCGGCGTGCGGGCCCTCGAGCATCACTCCGAGAGCGAGGAGCAGTTCTACGCGCACATTCCGGGGCTCAAGATGGTCATCCCCTCCGGGCCGCGAAACGCGCGGGCGCTCCTCGCCGCCGCCATCCGCGATCCCGACCCGGTGATCTTCTTCGAGGCGAAGGCCCTCTACCATGCCGCCAGGGAAGACGTGCCGGACGAGCCCGAGGTTCTACCCATCGGGCAGGCTCACGTCGACCGCGAGGGCCGGGACCTGACCATCGTGAGCTACGGGGCGATGCTCCGGGTCTGCCGCGAGGCCGCCGACACACTCCGCGAGACCGATGGCGCGGAGGTGGAGCTCATCGATCTCCTCACGATCTCGCCGCTCGACCGCGCCACGCTCACCACCTCCGTCACCAAGACGGGGCGCGCGCTCGTCGTCCACGAGGCGCCCCGGAGCTTCGGGCCCGGCGCCGAGATCGCGGCCTCCATCATGGAAGGTGCCTTCCTTTCGCTCGAGGCACCGATCCGCCGCGTGGCCGCCTACGACGTGCCCTTCGTTGGATTTGCTCGCGAGAAGGTTCACGTCCCCGATGTGGCGCGGGTGGTGGCCGCCGCTCGAGAGACGCTGGCCTACTGAGCGTTCATGGCGCGCCCATTCCTGCTGCCCGATCTCGGCGAGGGGCTGACCGAAGCCGAGATCGTGGGCGTGCTCGTCCACGAGGGTGACGTGATCCAGGAGGATGCCCCGCTCCTGGAGGTGGAAACGGACAAGGCTCGAGTGGAGATCCCTTCCCCGATGAGCGGGCGGGTGGAGAAGATCCACGTTCGGCCCGGACAGACCGTGAAGGTCGGCGCGACGCTCATCAGCTTCGCCGACGCGGGCGACCGTGCCGCAGCCCCCGCGCCAACAGCGCCCGTGACGGTCGCTCGATCCACACCCCCTGAGACACGCGCGGCCGGACCCGTCGCCGCCACACCCGCGACGCGCCGGCTGGCGCGCGAGCTCGGGGTGGACCTCAGACTCGTGAAGGGCACCGGACCTGGCGGGCGTGTAACCGACAGCGATGTCAAGGGATCCGTCGACTCGTCACGGGCCACGGCTCCCGCCGCCGAGCCTGCTCCACCCGCGGTGGCCGTCCCGCTTGCAACGGCGGGCATCGAGCTGCCGGCCTTGCCGCGGTTCGAGCAATGGGGGCCCGTCGAGCGTCAGCCGCTGTCACACCTCAGACGGACCATCGCCCAGCGCATGACACTCTCGGCTTCCGTGATCCCCCACGTCACCCATTTCGACCGCGCGGACATCACCGAATTGGACGTGATCATCCGCAAGAATCTCGATCCGGCACGCGAGCGCGGCGTGACCCTCACGCTCACGAGCTTTCTGCTCAAGGCGGCGGCGCTCGCCCTCAAGGCCTATCCCGGGTTCAACGCGAGCCTCGATCCGGCCGCCGGAGAGCTGATCCTCAAGCGCTACTACCATCTCGGCATTGCGGTGGCCACCGAGCGCGGGCTCATCGTGCCCGTCATGCGCGAAGTGGACAGGAAACCACTCGTGGAGGTCGCGCGCGAGCTCGGCGCGCTGGCGCAGCGCGTCCGTGACGGCAAGGCATCGCTCGATGATCTCCGCGGCGGCACCTTCACCATCACCAATCTCGGGGCGCTCGGCGGCACCGGAGCCCTTCCCATCATCAACTACCCGGAGGTCGCCATCCTGGGCGTGGCACGCGGACGGGAGGAGGCGGTGGTGCGCGAAGGGCAAATCACGGCCCGCCTGATGCTGCCCCTCACGCTCACCTTCGACCACCGCATCGCGGACGGCGCCGACGGCGCGCGCTTTGCCGCGGAGATCGTCCGGTTGCTCGAGCACCCCGACCAGCTGCTGATGGAGCTCTGACATGGTCATGGGTGACCTCGTCCGAGAGGTTGACGTCGCCGTGATCGGCGGTGGACCCGGCGGCTACTCGGCGGCGTTCCGCTGTGCCGAACTCGGTCTGGATACGGTGATCGTGGACGAGAGGAAGCGACTCGGTGGGGCGTGCCTCTTCGAGGGCTGCATCCCGTCAAAGGCGCTGCTGCACGTGGCCGCGGTGATGCACGAGGTGGAGCGCGCTCGCGATTTCGGCCTCGACTACGGCGAGCCGCGCGTCTCACTCGACGCGCTCAGGACATGGAAGGCCGAGCGCGTGGTCGGCAAGCTTGCGCGGGGACTCGGCGCCACCGCCAAAGGCAAGGGGGTCGAGGTGATCGGCGGGCGTGCCGTCTTCGAGGAATCGCGCGGGCTCCGCGTCGAGGGCCCGGAGCCGCAGAAGATCCGCTTCAAGCACGCGATCATCGCCACCGGCTCCGTCCCGGCGACCTTGCCCGGGCTCCCCGCCCTGGGCGGCCGCGTGATGGATTCGGGCACCGCGCTCGAGATCGCCGACGTGCCCCAGCGATTGCTCGTGATCGGGGGCGGCTACGTCGGTCTGGAGCTCGGCACCGTGTACGCGGCGCTCGGCAGCCGCGTGACGCTCGTCGAGATGACCGACGGTCTCCTGCCCGGCGTCGACCGAGATCTCGTGCAGCCTCTGGCGCGGCGCCTCCGCACGCTGTTTGCCGAGGTCCATCTGAGCACGAAGGTCGCGACGCTCCGCGAGTCGAGCGACCATGTCGACGTGGAGTTCGCGGGGGTCCAGAGCTTCGAGCGCGTGCTGGTGGCCGTCGGGCGCCGGCCTCAGAGTTCCGGCCTCGGGCTGGAGACCACCCGCGTCCGGACGGACGAGCGCGGCTACGTCGTCGTCGACGACCACTGCCGTACCAGCGACCCCCACATCTACGCCATCGGCGACGTGACCGGAGAGCCCCTGCTCGCTCACCGCGCCATGCGTCAGGGCAAGGTCGCGGCCGAGGTGATCGCAGGGCGACCGGCCGCCTTCGACAACGTGGTCGTGCCCGCCGTCGTCTTCACGGACCCCGAGATCGCGTGGTGTGGACTGACGGAAGGCCAGGCCGCGGAAGCCGGCCCCCCGGTGAAGGTGGCCAAGTTTCAATGGGCGGCCTCGGGTCGCGCCGCCACCCTGGGGCGCTCGGACGGCCTCACGAAGCTGATGATCGATCCGGATTCAGGGCGCGTGCTCGGCGCGGGCGCCGTCGGCCCCGGAGCCGGCGAGCTCATCGCGGAGGCCGCGCTGGCCGTGGAGACCGCGGCGCTGGCCGAGGACCTCGCCGCAACCATTCATGCTCACCCGACCCTGTCGGAAGGTTGGATGGAGAGCGCCGAGACGCTCCTCCGGTAAACCTGCGCGCAACGGCGGCGCCTCGCGGTCACGCTCCCTACAGACGCTTCAGCAGCCACTCCGGCGTCAGGCTCACCGCCCACGAGTTCAGCACGAGGTAGTAGTTCGTGGCGACGAGCACGCCAACCGCGACGAGGAGCACGCCCGCCAGGCGCTCCACGGTTGGAATGAACGGGCGATACCTCTTGAAGAACTTGAGGAATCCGCCGAGCGCGATCGACGAGAGCAAGAACGGCACACCGAGCCCAGCCGAGTAGGCCAGCAGCAAGGCGATGCCCTGCTGGACCGTCTTGTCGTTGCTGGCCAGCGTGAGGATCGACCCGAGGATAGGACCCACGCATGGGGTCCAGCCGATTGCGAACGTGAGGCCGACGGCGAACGAACCCACGTACCCGGCCGGTTTGCTGCGGATCTGCAGCTGCTTGGTCCGCGCGAAGATGCCGACCTGCAAGACCCCGGCGATGTAGAGACCGAACACGATGATGAGCGCGCCGCCGATGACGCGGTTCCAGTCGCGGTATCCGAACAGGAACTGACCGGCCGCGC
>Ga0335077_10004450_pt1 | contig 17099 bp, 16 predicted proteins | sample Lox_Sample_31_FD_207151 | JGI IMG/M metagenome (GOLD analysis project Ga0335077, IMG submission 207151) | Soil microbial communities from Loxahatchee National Wildlife Refuge, Florida, United States - Lox_Sample_3.1 | ecosystem: Environmental > Terrestrial > Soil > Wetlands | place: USA...
TCGCCCGCCGATTAGCACCATCCGCCCGCACCTCGGTACGCTGCTCGCCGGTCACGGAAGCCGGTCGCCGCCACCTCGCCGCTAACACGAATCCCGCATCCGTGTGGGCTCCTGCACGGGCCGGGTGGCGTAAACGCGCTCATCGGGATCCTCACGGTCTCGCCCTCAACAGCTGGCGGCGAACCGACCGGCCAAGGTCGAATCGCGTGCCGAGGGTCTTGATGATACGCGGCTTCGCACAGGATCTTGATCGTTGGATCGGTAGCCCGTCGACGTTCCGCGAGATCCGTGCACGATGAGCCGGTGATTCGGTGTGTTGCTCACTTGTGCCTGATGTGGTCGTAGATGTTGAGGTAGTCCTGGGCCGGGCGCGCCCACGAGCGGTCGGTGCGCATGCCGTTGAGGATCAGGTAGCGGAACTCGTTGGGATCGCCGGACCAGAGGCCGATCGCCCGCGTCATCGCAGATTCCAGCGCTTGATGATCGCAGTGGTCAAAGACGAATCCGTTGCGCTGGTCGGGAGGATCCCGGGAGTAGTCGCGGTCGCTGACCGTGTCCCCCAGCCCGCCGCACGCGCGCACGATCGGAACCGTGCCGTACTTCAACGCCGCCAGCTGCGCCAGCCCGCACGGCTCGAACATGCTCGGCATCACCAACATGTCCGCCCCCGCATACACCAGGTGCGCAAGCTCGGGGCTGAAGTCCAGCTCCAGGTGCACGTCGGGATCGTCGTTGAGGTAATGCTTCAGATGCCAGAAGTGGCCATCGATCCCCGGGTCTGGACTGGACCCCAACAGCACGAACTGCGCGCCCTGCGCCAGCGCGTAGAAGATCGCGTGGTGGATCAGGTGCACACCCTTCTGGCCGTCGAGACGGCCGACATACGCGACGATCGGCTTGTACTCATCACGCAGCAAGAACCGATCGCGCAGCGCCCGCTTGTTGAGGTACTTATCCTCGATCGAGTCGGGGCCGTAGCGCTGCGGGATCCACCGGTCGACCTCCGGGTTCCACGCCTCGTAATCGACGCCATTCAGGACCCCCCCAAACTTGTGCCCGTGCGTATACAGGATATGCCCCAGTCCCCGCCCCAGATCGGAGTTGCACACCTCCCAGGCATGCCCCGGCGAGACCGTCGTCACGAAATTCGAATACACGATCCCGCCCTTGAGCAGATTCAGCGCTCCCGGATTGAAGTCGTGACGCAACCGCTCCGGAACGAAGAACCGGCCCGGATCGCCTAGCCCCGTGGCCCACAGGATCGACTCGCCCGTTACCCCTTGGTAGCCGAAGTTGTGCGCCGTGAAACAGACCCGCTGATCGCCCATCCCGATCTGCTGATAGAGCTCATACAGCAGCACGGGCACGAGCGCCGTCTGCCAGTCGTGGCAGTGGATGATCTCCGGGCGTTTGCCCGCCTTGAGCATGAACTCGAGCGCCGCCTTGCTGAAGAACGCAAACCGCTCGTCATCATCGGGCGACCCGTACAGGTGACCCCGATCGAAGAAGCTGTCGTGCGAGTGCGGCTCGATGAAGAAACACTTGCGGCCCTCGACGAACCCGAAGAACACCGTGCAATGAATCGCGCCGCTGTACCACGGCACCCACAAGTCGTCGTACACGACGGTGGGCCCGTGGATCCGGTCATAGCGCAGACAGTCGTACTTCGGCAGGATGATCTCGACCGCATTCCCGCGGAGCTCGAGCTCGCGACTGAGCCCGAACACGACATCTCCCAGCCCTCCGGCCTGCGCGACCGGCGCGCACTCGCTCGCGACCATCACCACAAACACACCATCACCCCAAACACACGGCGCCTCCGAAGCGAATTACGCGGATCGCTCTAAGCACAATCGGTCCGATCCCAGATCGCGAGCCGGGATAGGCACATTCAGGTCGCCTAATCGTGCGCCCTCGCGGGCGGCCAGGTCAGACGATTCGCTTCAGGCGGCTTTACCTGCCGCGCCATCATCGAAAACTGCCGCCGCCACGCGCCCTCGCGAGCGCGTGGCGGTCCGGCAGCGGAACCTATCGCCCCACCCGCCGCTGCCCCAACCGTAGTTTCCCCGGATCCTGCCGCGCGCAGCCCTGCGTCCGGACCGTGCATGTTGCAAACGTTGGTCAAGCCGTCGCCAGCTCGCGCTCGGCGCGAAGCCAGTTCGCGACCTCATCGCCTCCCCCCTGTTCGAGGGAGATGAAGTAAGCGCGCTCACAGATCTCGTCGTAACTTGGTGGCCGCCTGTTCGTCCCCGGCGCGCTGACGCTCGCTTGCCGAACGGCCGGCTTGGCTCGCGTGGCCGCCGGCGCCCTGGGCGCGCGCTTGGCGGGTTTGGCGGCCGTGGTCGTTGTCGCACGCTTCGCTCGCGTCGCGGGCTTGGCGGATTCGGCGGCCGTGGCCGCTGCCGCACGCTTTCCTGGCTTGGCCGGCTTGGCCGGCTTGGCGGGTTCGGCGGCCGTGGCCGCTGTCGCCCGCTTCGCTGGCGTCGCGGGCTTGGCGGGTTCGGAGGCAGTGGCCGTTTTCGCCCGCTTTCTTGGCGTGGCGGGCTTGGCGGGCTTCTGCGTCATCGCAATCCTCCGAGGTACTCGGTCGCCGTGGACGGTGGCGACGATGCGTTGCTGATTGTCAACCGACGTGTGTGTGCTTGCACGCCACCATTTATCCCGATCACGCAGTGCGGATGTCAAGCCCCGCCGCCCCGTGGCAACACCGGACAACAATCGGCGCCTACCGCGCGCCGTCCGAGGAGGCCGTGGCGGGCGTCCATCTCGTCCGCGGGCCGCGCCGAGCGTCAGGCGCACTCAGGGCGCGCCGAGCTTGAGCGTCGGGTGGAGCGCATCGAGGCGCGCGCTCGCCGGCCATCCCGATTCGAGGGTGGGAAGGTCCCGCGACGCCGCTCAGTGGTACTTGCACGAAACTCCGAGCCGCTCGTACTCGAGCACCCGGTGATACGCGTCGCGGATGATTACCTCGTAGGGGCGACGGCCGATAGACCGTCGCGCTTGGTCCTTGGCGTCGGCGAGCGTCCCGCAGATGATCCCCGTGCGTTTGGTAGATAGCTTCACCTCCCACGCGCCGCGGGGGATCATGTCGATCAGCACGATGGCGATCCCGCGATCACGGGCACCATTACTCGGGCCGGCGGGAGGTGAACGCATGCTCGGACGCTAGCCGTGGTCGCCTGGCGCGACATCGTGGGAGAGCCCTGATCTGGCTGCGGAGACTCACGGGCGCTCGCGTGCGTGGAGCCGAAGCGTGCCGACCGCCCGGCGACTTGCGGATCTCTAGGCATGGGCGGATCGGCCGCGTGCCAGCTTTCTTTGGGACGAATTTCGATGGAGGATGCTGAGTTCTCGCGCGCCTACCTCACACCCGCCGGACGGGCACAGAGCCAGACAGCTCAGGCTTTGTCGCCCATGCGGAGACTGCGGAGGCTGCTTCTGCTCCAGCCGGCTCCGAGAAGAAGCCTCCGCGCGACGAGCGGTCAGTCGGCCTGCCCTGGTGCTTCGGCATCGCGCGCGGGCGTGGCGCGTCGGCGCGCTGGCCGTCGAGTCAGCTAGCGGGTTGGCGCGAGCCGGTGCTGGCGCAGGCGCGCTGTCGCGCGGCGTTTGGTCGCTGTGATCGATGCTGCCCGGAGCTGCAGATGGTCGCCGACGGCCGCGGTGGGCGCGAATGGGTCGGCGACCAGCCGCCCGTCTCGGAGCGACAGGGCCGCGACGGCGATCCCGTCGAGCTCGGCGATAAGGGCGTCGCCTTGGAGAGGCGTTTGTGAGTCAAGCGTCGCGAGGCCGTTGAGCACGCCGCGATCGCCTGAGCCCGCGAGCCGGATGCGCAGCTCGTGCTCGGCACCGAGTACTGGGTTGGGTGGTTGGCGGCGGGCTTGCATACACCTATTGTGAGCGTCCGGAGCCGTCACGTCCAGCACATGTTGTTGTGCTTTATGCGTAAGCTGAACTTAACGATGCTCGATGTGCGAAAGCTCGTGCTGTTGCGGGAGCTCCGCGCCCGTGGCACGATCGCGGCGGTTGCCGAGGCGCTCGCGTACACGCCCAGCGCGGTGAGCCAACAGCTTGCGCAGCTGCAGCGCGAGACGGGCGTGGCCCTGACCGAGCGGGTCGGTCGCCGGCTGCGATTGACCGACGCCGGCGTGCGCCTGGTCGAGCACGCCGGTGTGCTGCTCGGTCGTCTCGAGGAGGCAGAGGCCGAACTGCAAAACGCGGCGGGTGAGGTTCACGGTCGCCTCAAGCTGGCCTCGCTGCAGACGCCGTTGCTGTCCCTGGTCGCGCCGGCGCTCGAGCTGCTCCAGCACCGACATCCGCACGTGCGCGTCGAGCTGTTCGAGATGGAGCCCGAGCGCTCGTTGCCCGCAGTGGTGCTCGGCGAGTACGACGTCGCTCTCGCGGAGGAGTACACCGACATGCCGCGCCGGCGCTATCCCGAGCTTGAGCGGACCGAACTCTGCCGCGATCCGATCGTCGTGGCGCTTCCGCGCGATCACCCGGCGGCTGCGCGCGCGGCCGTAAGCCTGCGCGACCTTGGCGGTGACGCGTGGCTCTCGGCGCACGCTGACACGCAGTTTGCGCAAAGCGCAGCTGCGCGCCTGCCGCCTCGTCGGCGGCTTCGAGCCCGACGTCCGGCACTGGGCCAACGACATCGCGATCTTGATCGCGCTCGTGGCGGCCGACCAGGGGATCGTGCTCCTCCCCGGACTCGCGCGCGCCGAGCACGACGAGCGGATCGCGGTTCGGCCGATCGCGGGCGCCGACCTGGGACGCACGATCTACGCGCTCAACCGGGTCACCGCAACCTCACGGCCGTCAGTCCGCGCGCTGATCGACGCCCTGCGAGAGATCGGACAGACAGCGCTGCCACCCGCCAGATCCTCTCACTCCTACCCAGCAGGATCGGGCCACCAGGCCGCGACCAACGTCTCAGCATCGGCGCGACAGCGCGAGCGCGTACCGGTGACGAAGAAACGGTCGGAGCGTGAGCAGCCTGGATCGGCGTGACCGGACTGTTGATAATTCGGTTCGGTGACGCTCGTTGAGACTCAGCACCGTCTGGCGCTCGATCAGCTGCGTCGCGCCGGTGAGCGGCCGGTGTCGCTCACCGAGTTGCGCGCGGCCGGGATCGACTCCCCAGCGACAGTGATCAGCGAGCTGGAGCTGAACGGCCACGCCATCCAGCGAGTCTATGAGGACGGGCGACTGGTCGGCCTGCGCCTGATCGAACCGCAGGACGCCGATACCGGCCCCCGGCGTCGCCGCGGTGGATGGTCCCGGCGGCATCGATAGGGGGCCGCGGTCACCGGCCCAGGCTCGTTCGCCCGCCCCAGCCAGCCCGCCGCGGACACGCTGACCCGTGGTGGCGGCGGGGTTTCTGCGTCGTGATCGGTCACAAGTCGCCTCGACAGCGGCGGCGATGGTGTTAGCGTCGCTGGACGGCTTAATTTAAGTGGGAGTCTCAGTCCCCTGACCGGCCCGACCAGATCTGACCGGCCGCGCCGAGGCTGAACCTCCCCGAGTGGTGAGCCTTGCCGGACCAGCGAAGGTGCTGGGCGGCAAGGGGATCCCGAAGGAGGAACTGATGTCCGATTCGACGCGCGCTTTTGCCTCGCCGGGGCCTGCCGCGCTCAGCACTTTTCGAGGGCCTATGGTGGGCGAGCCGTCGTTGCGCGCCGTGGCCGAGCGCCCGGATCGCGAGCGGCGCCGGGATGCGGAGGAGCGCCGGCGACGCTTCTTGGCGGTCTGCCGGCGCGAGCTCGCGCGCCGCGACGCCGAGCCACGACGCGGGAGGTGAGTGATGGCGACCGAAGCTCGCCCGGCTCCCGAGCTGCATGTCGAGCCTACCGAACGTGGACGGTGGGTCGCGTGCTACGAGCACCGCAAACAGCCGCTCTCAGAGCACCTCACGGCGAGCGAGGCCGAGGCGTGCGCGCAGCGCCGCGCGCGCACCGAAGGGATCGCGCACATATTTCTGCACGACAGCTACGCACGGGTCCACGAGGTCTGACCTTCGGCCTGAGCGAGCTGTTGCGGCACCGTGAGCTTGACCACCACCGGCCGGCAGGTGCGGTCGAAGACGTCGCACGATGACAGGTGAGCGTTGGCTGAGGCTCGGCGCTTTACCGCCGTGGGTTTCGCCTCCTAGCGGTCCAAGGCGGGGCTGCCGGCGTCGATTGCGCGGCGAGATGCGGCCGATTCTGCTGCCGGGTCGCAGGACGGCTGGGGTGGTTACTCGCGCGCGGAGGAGCTCGCCGGTCGGGCGCAGCGCGTCGTAGGACCACGCGTACAACCACAGGGCGTCGGCCAGCTCGTCGTCGCGCTCGCCGCGGGTCGCGTCGGTGGCGCCGGGCGCTGGCGGCGAAGGGGGGCGGTCGAGCGCGGGTCTGATCGCTGTCGGGCGTTTTGTTGTCATGTGCTGTCTTGACGCGCGCTGGCGAGCGGGCGTGTGAGCGTGCGGCTGCAGTCCGTCTCGCGCGAGGGCCGGGTCGGCGCCAGGCCGTGGTGCTCGTCGACGTTATCGCCGTCGGTCAGCGATTCGAGACGCTCGGCGTCGATCGCGGCCCACGTGAGCCGCTCGATCAGCTGCGCGGCGTAGTGGTCGTCTTGTAGGTGGGTTGCGACGACGCGCTCGTTGAGTGTCACGCGGTCGGCGTCGTTATCGGATTGGTTGGCTTGAATGATGATTTTCGGCATTTGCTGTTCCTTTGCGGTCGTGATCGTCGGGTCTTTGGGTGCGTCCGAGCACGCCCGGGCGGGAATCGAGCCCGCGTGCGGTGGGCCGCTGTGCGCCACTTGACCAGATGGCGGTGGGGACCCGGGTCGGTTAGCGGTCTGTCGGGCGTTTGAGCGGGTACTCGCGGCCGCTGCTTGCGCGCCATGCGGTCGGGAGCAGGGCGCGGCGTGCGGGCAGGCCGATGAGCCCGACGATCATCGCGGCGAGCGTTCCAGCCACGGCGGACGATCCGAGCGCGATCAGCAGCAGCGCGAGCACAACCGCGGCCGACACCAACGGTGATGTGAACGCGCCCGTCTGAAGTGCGCTCGTGACCGCGAGCAGCAGCAATCCCGGAAGCCAGCTTGCCGCCAGCGACGAGCGATGAGGGCAGGCTGCGATCGCCGCTGACGTTGACAAACCTGAGGAGCCGTGGCCCAACCGCGATCGCTGCGACAACACGGGAGCCATGCGGGTCCGTGGCTGGCTTTCGCCGCGGCGGCTTGGGAGTTGCGGCGACTGGGCCACCGGGGGTGTCGATCTCAGTGCTTTCGCCATCTCAGATGGGCTCGTGTGCTCGCGATCTAACATAACAACCGGGAATCGGACACCCAGCTCCCCGGTGTTTGCGGGGCCTTCGGCTAGCCGAGGTTGTTCGCTGGTGGGGCCGTTGGCCGCTCGCCACGGGCTTCCGGCTTCGTCGCCGTCGACGCAGTCGACAATCGCAAGCGCCATTCGCGGCGGCTGGCGCTGCGGCTTGGGTGGCACGAGCGGATGGCTGGCTCTCGCGAAGGTCGACGCCGGCGCCGGCGATCGCTACCGTAGCCGCCAAGCAGTAGTGATCCGCGCGCGCCAGCTCGCTCGGGTGCAGCTGGAGCACCTTGGGCCCGTTGCCGAAGACTCCAGGTCTCGTCCTGCGAACCGGGTGGAGGTCGATTGGCTCCGCGCCGGTACGAGTCCGCATCCACTACCGGGCTTGAAGTCTCCCTCTGTCTACTTCGCGTCGTCGTCAACTAAGGGGGGCGGTTCGTTGATCATCAGCCAATAGATCCCTAGCTTAATCGCCGCACCGATAGCCACACCTAGCGCGGTGACTGGCGTCGGTCATCGGATCAACACGCACGTTCGTCGAAGTCGGCGGCAACCACGCCGGCCGGCGATCGGCTGGACGTCGCTGGTGCTGCGGATTGCCCAGTAGCGTTCCCGGGGATCTTGAGCGGTCCTTCTCACGGACGGCTGACCGAGAGGGCGCGTCCGTATGTCAACGGCGATTGATGCCCAAGGGTTCAGGCGCCGCCGAAGGCGTCGGCGACGGCCGCCGCCCAGCTCCCGTACAGATCGATCACAGTCGAGGGCGCGGGCCATTCCCCGGTCCGTAGTCGTTTGACCGCTTCGCCGCCGCGCCGACGTGCGTGGGTGCGCGACCAGTCGTAGGAGGACGGCGCAGCGCCGAAGCTCGCTCGCCAGGCTCGCATCGCCTCACGGACCCGCTCTCGTGTCCATTGCCGCTCGATCGCCCCGGGATGGCAGCGCTTGCAATAGGCGTACGCGTCGCCCTTGCCGTTGCGCGCGCTGGTCGCCGCGCCGCACCCTCGGCAGACGCCCCGGTAGCGCGCCTTGACCTCGCGCGCCTTTGCGCCGAGCGGATCGTAGAGATAGGCCTTCACGGTGCCCTCTGCGCGCCCCAGCCGGCGAGCGATCTCGGCGATCGTTAGGCCCTCCTGGTCGCGGTAGTGGCGCGCGAGTTGCGCGGCGCGGCGTCGCTCGCTAACGCGGTCTGTCATGAGCACCTGGGCCTTTTGTTAGCCTAAGAGACGGGTCGTAGAGGTACGCCTTGACGGTGGCGTCGGCCCGTCCGAGCCGCCGGGCGATCTCGCCGATCGAGAGCCCCTCCTCGTCGCGGTAGTGGCGCGCGACAGCAGCAGCCTTGCCGGTCACGCACACGATCACGCGCGGGCATCGCCGTCGACGATAGCGGTCGCAGTCGACGGCTATCGAACGTGCCGGATAGTCACCGGTGGTACTCCGAGACGATGCTCGGCACTGCGGTTAGATCCAAGGCGGAGCATGGTCGCTTTTCGCGAATCCGAAAGTCGCGTCGCGTCTCGATTCACGATTGAGCGCTTCCGGCTGTCGTCCTCGGCGGCAGCGAGCGCGCCGATCGGTGTTGCGTCCGCTCAAGCAGGCGAAGCGGGAGCCGAGCGGTGGTCCTGGCGAGGAGCAGACCTCGCGAGTCGCCGGCGTGGACGCCTCGTCGCGGGGAACAGCGAATACTGGAGCAAGCGTTGGACGCGCTCGAGTGCATGCGCCCGAACATGGCCGTCAACATCGAGCACGAAGGCCAAGAACTCGACCAGCTCGAGCAGTCCGTCACGCCGCTGGCACGTACTACGAGCCGCCGGATGGCAGGTGGCGGCGTGGGTGCCTGTTGCCAGTCCACGACAGCGACGAAGCAGACGCGAGACGGTGACCGGCGGCTTCGGTTGACCCGCGCGATGTTTGCCGACTGGCACGGATGCGTCACGGCTGGGCGGTGCGCAACATGTATAGCGTGGAATGTGCACGGGAATCTGTTGCTGTTGTCGCTTGGACGTCACAGCCGACGAATGCCCCGTTAGTGGAGGGCTGGAGGCGTCTGGGGATCCCGGCCGAGCTGCTGTGCCCGCCCGATGCTTATCGCTTGCTTGCGCCCGGTGACGTCGCGGTGGTGCGTCTGGATGTGACGCCCACGCTTGACAGCGTCGAAGGGGGCCTGGCCGAGGTGGCTGCGTTGGAGCGGCGCGGCGTGCGGCTTGTGAATCGACCACGGGCGTTGCGGGCGGCCCACGACAAGCTCGCGGCAGCGCGGCGGTTCGCGGCTGCCGGGATTGCGCATCCGGGCACGCTGCACCGAACGAGACTTGACGAGGTGCGGGCGCTTCAGCCACCGTTCGTCCTCAAGCCGCGGTTCGGCAGCTGGGGGCAGGATGTGATGCTGTGCCGCGACGCAGGCGAGCTCGAAGCGAGCCTGGCGACGATCAGTCAGCGAAGCTGGTTTCGCCGTCATGGCGTGCTCATCCAGGACCTGGTACCCCCACTGGGCTACGACACCCGGGTCATCGTCGCGGGGGGGCAGGTCGTCGGAGCAGGACGACGAGAGACGGCGCCCGGCGAGTGGCGGACAAACGTTACCCTCGGCGGCCGGTTCATCTCGTTGTCGCCAACCGAGGAAGAGGCGGCACTCGCGATTGCTGCTGCTCGCGCGATCGGTGCGGAGCTCGTGGGAGTCGACCTCCTACCAAAGCCCGATCACGAATCAGTCGTGCTCGAGGTCAACGGGGCCGTTGACTTCTGGGAAGACGACGAGTCGCTCCGCGGGCGAAGCGTCTACGCAGACACGGCCGCCGCGCTCGCGCTCGGCCAGCCGCAGCTGGTTTCCGCCTGAGCCAAGCGGGACTCATCAGTTAGCGCCACCCCACCTCCGTCGCGACAATGCCGCGCCACCGCCAACAAGGAATTACCCGCGTCCCCCGAGGCACATATCCGACCGGATACCGCCCGTCAGCCCTCCCGCGCGCCGGCCAGGCCGCCACTCCCGCTTCGCCTGCTTGACCGCCCGCAACGTCGACTCCCGCGTCGCTGATGCTCTCATGCCAAGCGGCCGGTTATGCCGAGCGGAGGTATTCGCCCGACCCGTTTCTCCTGCGTAACCGGAAATCGTGCAGTCGCGGTTACTCGGCATAATCGCCGGCGTTCGCGAACGCGACGGCGTCGGCCTCGAGGGTGATAGCGGCGATGCCCAACCGTGGCGGACGACGACAAGCGACCGGAGAGCTCGGCGCACAAACGCCACCGCGTAAGGCGATAGCAGCCTAACCCCGGTTCAAGACAGGCGCAGTCCGATCGCGGATACGAGCCTCGGACCCGCGACAGCGCAGCACGGAGCGGCGACACCAGCGCGTCCGATTATGCCGAGCACTTCGCGTGGCTAAATCGCGCTGAGCAGCGAGATCGTTCGCCGCCAAGTCACGACTCGGCATAACCGGCCGCTCGGCATGACTGGATTTAAGTCCCCCCGCAGATCGGGTGTTCACGACGTTCACGATGGGGACGTTTTGACGTCCGGACCCACCGTTATGTTCCCCGCGCTTTGCACGTTCACGACGTCAACGAGTCAGGGCCGCGCTTCACGGTCCGCCGGGTGTTCTTGCCTGTTCGCGCGACTGAGTCGTTCACGGTCATCGGCCCGGATCTGCGGCCGGTGGAGCTGGTTGACGAGTACCTGGCCTGGCTGACCGACTGCGAGCGCTCGCCGAACACGGTCGAGGCGTACGCGTATGACCTGCGTGCGTTCTGGACGTTCCTGACTGAGCGGGGGCTTTGCTGGGATCGGGTGGGGGTGCTGGAGCTGGGCGAGTTCGCCGCGTGGGCCAGGCGGCCGGCCGAGAACGTGGTGGTGCTGGCCGAGGAGGCGGCGCGGCTATCGGCGCGCACGGTCAACCGGATGCTGAGCGGCGTGGTCGGCTTTTACGAGTTTCAGGCCCGGCGCGGGTCGACGCTGGCAAGGGACCTGGTGGTGAAGACGCGCTCGGGCCGTGGCGGCTATGAGCCGTTTTTGCATGGGATCGCGCGTGCCCGCCCGCGTGGCCGAGCGGTGCGGCTGCCAGAGCGTCGGTCGCTGCCAATGACGCTGTCGCTTGAGCAGGTGGCGGCGGTGATCGACTGCCAGCGGCGGCTGCGCGATCGGTTCCTGTTCGCGCTGCTTGCGTGCACTGGGATGCGGATCGGCCAGGCGCTGGGGCTGCGCCATGAGGACGTGGTCGCGTGGGAGCGGCGGATCGTGATCCGCGCGCGCGAGGATGCGCCGCGGCGGGCTCGCAGCAAGGGCGGAGGCGAGGGCGGGGTGCCGGTCCCGGCCGAGCTGATGCGGTTGTGGAACGACTACATGCACGAGGAGTACGGAGGCCTCGATTCCGACTTTGTGTTCGTGAACCTGTGGGGCGGCCTGGTCGGGCGGCCGCTCACCTACAAAATGGTCGACAAGATCGTGGAGCGCACGGAGCGTCGGGTCGGCTTTCACTTCACGGCGCACCGACTGCGGCATACCTATGCGACGCTGGCATACCGCGACGGGGTGCAGCTTGAGGTGATCGGCGCATTGCTCACGCACCGCTCGCCGCATTCGACGCTGATCTACACGCACCCGACGGCCGAGGATCTGCGCGCGGCGCTGGCTGAGCGCGGCGTGCTGGACAGAGTGGCGGATCTGGTCTGATGGGCGCTGAGCCGCTGCGGTTGATCGAGGGTGGCGCGCCGCCGCGCGGCTGGGAGAAGCTGTGGCCGCGTGATGTGTGGTTTGGCTCGGACCTGCCGCACGGCGACCTTGCGCCTTCCTATCGGGGCGAGGTGCTGTTGCACTTCGAGCGGATCGCCCAGCCGTGGTTGAAGGAGGCCGCCAAGCGCTGGGCGCGGGCGCGTCTTTTGGCCGACACGTCGGGGGGGGGACGGTGAGCGCATACCTGGTCAGCGTCCGGCACTTCAGTGCTTGGCTGGCGGAGCATGCGGGCGAGGTGAGCGGGCCCGCGTTGCTGTCGCGCTCGGTGCTGGAGGACTATATGCTGTGGGTCCGCCACGAGACCGAGTGGAAGCCGGCAACGCGCAACCAGCGGCTGTTGGCGGTGCGCCTGCTGTTGGAGGAGCAGCGCGAGGACGGTCTGGCGGGGCTGCCAGCCGGTGCCGTGATCCACGGCGCCGAGCTGCCGCGGGTTGACCCCGGGCTGCCCAAGACGCTCCCGGGCGGCGTGTTCGCGCAGTGGATCGATCCGGCGAACCTGGCCCTGATTGGGGAGCGTGACCGGACGCTGGTGCTGGTGCTGGCGTTCACCGGATTCAGGGTCTCGAGCGTGGTCACGCTGATGCGAGGCTGCTTGGAGCTTGGCTCTGATGGGCACCCGTATCTGCGCTACTTCTATGTCAAGGCCAGCCGCGAAGCGATGCTGCCGATCCCGCCCTTGCTCTCCCAACAGCTCGAGCGGCACGAGACCTTCCTGGCCGAGCGCTATCCGCAGACTGAGTGGCTGTTCCCTTCGCCGGTGCACCGCGGCGCTAAGCGCGGGGCGTTTCATATCAACCCGAGCACGGTCGCCAACGTGATCGAGCGCTACGTGCGCAGCGCCCAGATCCGCACGCCCGGGGGGGAGTTGGCGCTTGACGTGTATCCGCACCTGTTTCGCCACAACGTCGGGACGAGCATGGTCAACGAGAACATCCCGCTGACGGTGATCCAGGACGTGCTCGATCACGGCTCGATCGAGATGACCGCCCGCTACGCGCGGATGCGCGAGGAGACGGTCAGGCGGGCGGTCAATCGCTGGCATGAGCGGGTCAATATCCGCGGCGAGCGAATCGCGGTCCCGATCGACGGGCCGCTGGGGCAGGCGGCGTGGATGAAGGAGCGGATCGCCCGCGCGAAGCAGGCGCTGCCCAACGGCTACTGCGGCTTGCCGCTGGTGCAGACCTGCCCGCACCCGAACGCGTGCCTCACCTGCGAGAGCTTCCTCACCGACGGCTCGTTCCGAGCCGTTCACCAGCAGCACCAGGCCGAGACCCGCCGGCTGCTCGGAAAGGCGCGCACGCAGGGCAACGTGCGGCTGATCGAGATGCTCGAGCGCGACGAGCAGAGCCTGGCGAGGATCCTCGAAGGGCTCGACCAGATCGAGACGGGCCACGACGACGGCGAGCTTGACCTGCGCGACCTCGCCCAGGGCGAGCCGGAGGGCGCGTGAGCAGTCCAGAGCCCGGGCCTCGGTCGCTCGCCGAGGCTGCCGCCAACCGCACGCTCAACGCTGAGCAGCGTGTCCACGGCGCGCTACGCGAGCTCGATCGCCAAGGAGCAGCGATCACGTTCGCCGGCGTTGCCCAGCGTGCGCAGGTGAGCCGCGCGTTCCTCTACCAGCATGCCGAGCTGAGGGCAGGGATCGAGGCGCTGCGCGCCGCGCACGCCTCGGCCCCGGCGTCGCTGCCAGCGCGTCAGCGCGCCAGCGACGAGTCGCTGCGCGCCCGGCTGCGCGCGGCGCTTGATGAGGGCCAGCGCCAGCGCGAGGAGATCGGCCGGCTGCGCGAGGAGCTGGCGCTCGCGCACGGGCGTGTGCGCGAGCTGGAGCTCGACCGCCGCGTCCGCCGAACGTGAGCGCACTGGCGCGTTCCGCAGCGCGTCCGCCGCAGAGCCAGTCGGTGCTGGAGGCGGTCCTGGAACGGATCACCTACGCAAACGAGGACACCGGCTACACGATCGCGCGGGTCGCGACCGACCGCACCGGCCGGGATCTGCTGACGGTGGTGGGGCCGCTGTTGGGCGCCCAGGTCGGCGAGAGCCTGCGGCTGACCGGGCGGTGGAGCAGCCATCCGAAGTACGGCAGGCAGTTCCAGGTGGACTCCTTCACCACCGTGCTGCCGGCCACGATCCAGGGCATCCGCCGCTACCTCGGCTCGGGGCTGATCAAGGGGATCGGACCGATGATGGCCGAGCGGATGGTGGCGCATTTCGGCACTGAGGTCTTGGCGATCATCGAACAGCAGCCGGGCCGGCTGATCGAGGTGCACGGGCTGGGACCGAAACGAACCCAGCGGATCGCCGACGCGTGGGAGGAGCAGAAGGCGATCAAGGAAGTGATGGTGTTCCTGTCCTCCATCGGGGTCTCCACATCGCTGGCGGTCAGGATCTACAAGGCATACGCCGACGACTCGATCTCGGTGGTGCGCAGCGAGCCCTACCGGCTGGCCTCGGAGGTGTGGGGGATCGGGTTCAAGACCGCCGACACGATCGCCCAAGCGGTCGGGATCCCGCACGACAGCCCGGAGCGGATCAAAGCCGGCCTGCAACACACGCTCTCGCAAGCCGCCGACAACGGGCACTGCTATCTCCCCGAGCCTGACTTGATCGGGGAGGCGACGAAGATCCTGCAGGTCGACCATGAGCTAATCGGCCCGTGCCTGGAGCAGCTCGTGGCCGAGGAGGGTGTCGTCCGTGAACAGCTGCCAGTCAGCGAGGATCCCGCCGGGAGCACAGTTCCGGCGGTATATCTGGTGCCGTTTCACCGCGCTGAGCGGTCCCTCGCTGGCGGGCTCACCGACCTGCTGAGCTCAAGCCAGGAGCGGCTGCCCGCGTTCACCCACCTCGACTGGCGCAAGGCGCTGGGCTGGCTTCGGAGCCGGACCGGCCAGGATCTCGCGCCCGGCCAGCAGGAAGCGGTCACGCTCGCGCTCGCCAGCAAGGTCGCCGTGCTGACCGGCGGGCCGGGGTGCGGCAAGAGCTTCACCGTCCGCTCGATTGTCGAGCTCGCCACCGCCAAGAAAGCGACCGTGATACTGGTCGCGCCCACCGGCCGGGCCGCCAAGCGGCTCGCCGAGCTGACCGGCCACGAGGCCTCCACCGTCCACCGGCTACTCGAGCTGCAGCCCGGCGGCGAGCCCAAATACGACCGCGACAACCCGTTGGACGCTGATCTGGTCGTGGTCGATGAGTGCTCGATGATGGACGTGATCCTGGCCAACAAGCTGATCAAGGCGATCCCCGACGGAGCGCATCTACTGCTCGTCGGCGACGTCGACCAGCTCCCCTCGGTCGGCGCCGGCGAAGTCCTGCGCGACCTGCTCGCCGCCAACACCATCCCGCGGGTGCGCCTCACCCAGATCTTCCGCCAAGCCCAACAGTCAGGCATCGTCATCAACGCCCACCGCATCAACCACGGCCAACCCCCACAGCTCACCGACTTCCGCGACTTCTACTGGTTCACCTGCGACCCCGCCGAGGACTCCGGCCTACACCCGGCCGAGGAGACCGCGAAACTCGTCGTCGACATCGTCGCCCGACGCATCCCCGCCAAATTCGGCCTGCACCCAGTCCGCGACGTCCAGGTCCTCACACCGATGCACCGCGGACCCGCCGGAGCCGGCAACCTCAACGGCCTCCTGCAAGACGCGCTGACCCCGCAACACGACGGCAAGCCGGAGAAACGCTACGGCGACCGCGTATTCCGGGCCGGCGACAAGGTCATCCAGCTGCGCAACAACTACAACAAAGGCAAAGCGGGCATCTTCAACGGCACCGTCGCCACCGTCACCGGCATCTCCCTCCAGGAGCAGACCCTCACCATGCTCACCGACGAAGACGAACACATCGACTACGACTTCGCCGAACTCGACGAACTCGCCCACGCCTACGCGATCACCATCCACCGCTCCCAAGGCAGCGAATACCCCGCCGTCGTCATCCCACTCACGACCTCATCCTGGCTGATGCTCCAACGCAACCTGCTCTACACCGGCATCACCCGCGCCAAGCACCTCATCGTCCTCGTCGGATCCCGCCGCGCGCTCGCCCAAGCCGTCCGCACCCCCGGAGCCGGCCGCCGCTGCACCGCGCTCACCCACCGACTCGATCCCGCCAACCGATAGCTGTCCTTTACATGTCAACGACGGTCACCCTCAGCACTGTCGACGTCGTTGACACACCCGGGGGGACTTAAGTCCAGTTATGCCGATGTCGGCATGACCCCTCGGGACGACAGCCGGAAGAGATGCCGGCGACTCTCGAATTCTCACGGCATTGCGGAGCGACTGAACCGTCTCCGTCGATGCCGTCGCCAGGAGGAGCCCACGATTGTCGCGGTCGGGTGCGTGGACCTTGGCGTGGCTACGGCGTGGCTACGGCGTGGCTACGGGTTGAGCTGGACAGCCACACTGCGCGAAAGAAGAGGCCGGCCGCGACGACGGCCATCCCTCACCGCCGCAAATCGAGCAAGCGACCTTTGTCGGGCTTGGCGCGCGTCCGCCTGATGACGCGAGCGGGTGCTACCGCGAGGCGCCCCCATTTGACGCGGCAAGCCGCCGCCGTGCCTTCTGCACCGACGGAATCGCCGCCTTCGCTTTCGCGAGCGGTCGTGCTCGGACGTCGACGCTCGCGGGCTTGGCCGCGATCGTGATCTCCTCGCCGGTCGCCGGGTTGCGGCCGGCGCGCTTCTTGGTGGCGGGCTTGACGCGCACCGTCAGTTGCACGAGCCCGCTGAGACGAACCTTCTGGGCATTCCCGAGCTCCTCGAGGACGATCTCGTCGAGCGCGTCGAGTGCCCGCTTCGCGTCGGCTCTGCTCATATCGGCGCGGTCTGCGACCGCGGCGACCATCTGGGATTGGGTCAGCGCCACGGCTGCTCCTCCTCACGTGGGGTTGCGTGAACAGCGGTATTCAAGCTACCGCCGCAGACATAGCGCACCGCCGCACCCACCAGCCCGGCACCGAAACCGGGGCTGCGCCGCGATGCCGACCGAGGCGGCCACGGCTTAGAGTTCCTGACCGCCCCAGTGCCCAATGCGGTGCGGCCTGGTGTGGTGCGTCTATCCAGAGACT
>Ga0335077_10004452_pt1 | contig 17096 bp, 17 predicted proteins | sample Lox_Sample_31_FD_207151 | JGI IMG/M metagenome (GOLD analysis project Ga0335077, IMG submission 207151) | Soil microbial communities from Loxahatchee National Wildlife Refuge, Florida, United States - Lox_Sample_3.1 | ecosystem: Environmental > Terrestrial > Soil > Wetlands | place: USA...
GTTTTTTCGCGCAGCGCGTCGAGCATGTCGATCACCTCGCGCGCCCCCTCCAGATCGACGTACGCTTTGCCCGTCTGCGGATCGGCCATGCCGCCCATCATCGCGGCGGCGTTGCGCGTGAGGAAGTCCACCAACATCTGAAAGCTGCGCGATGAAGCGATGGTTTCGGCGGGCACGTCGGCGGCCTTCTGTCCCGCTTCTTGCTGCGCAGGAACGCCCGCCAGGTGCGGTCCCTTTGCGGCAGCCTGCGCGTTCGCCGCCTTCGCCGCAGCCGCTTCTTCGTCGCGGCGCTCCTGCTCGACGGCGTCCTTGCGGAGCTCGCCCTCCTGGTTGAAGAGCCGCCGGTCTACGACCTTGAAGCCTTCGTCTTGTTTGGGGTCGGCCACGCGGGGCGTCCTTGAGACTCAGAATGGGTGATGCAACTCGGCCGCAAAACGCAAGTCTAGCATCGGCATGCGTTTGCGACAAGGCGGCTCGCCGCAGCGCCGTGGGGTCTGGTCGTGCGGAAGGAAGCGCTCTTACTTGGAGCTTTTGGCCGGCGCCTGGCAGACGAAATTGCCGGCGTCGTTCGTGTCGCCGGTTCCCTTGTAGTGCGCCTCTTTCGGATACGGGCACAGCGGGCGCGTCATGGCGACACCCTTGGCCGGGTTGCCACCGACGAAGCCGGTGGCGATGATCCGGTCCGGCGCGACTCCTTTATCCACCCAGCGGTCGAGCGCCATGACCACGTCGCTTGTGGCGTCGGGCTGCGCAACCGAGACTCCATTCCCAAAGACGTTCGCGCCGAGGCCGCCCCCGCAGTGCGACATTCCCGGAACCATGAAGAGACGGTAGAAATCGGGTGTCTTCTTTCCCATCTTGGCCAGCACGCTCTCGTAATAGTCGACGCTGCTTTGCGGCGCCATCGCGGCGTCGGCCCAGCCGTGATACTGGATCAACTTGCCGCCGCGCGCCTTGAACGGCCCCATGTTCGGATTGATGGAATCCAGAACGGCCGCTACTTTGTCGTCGGCCTTTTTGACGTCGCTGTCGAAATTGAGCGTGTGGAAATCCCACTTTAGATTTTCGAATATCATCGCAGCGAAGAACGAATTCGCGAAGAGCGATCCGATGGGCAACCGGCCGGGTCCCGATCCCGTGATCCAGAGCGGCCAGTTCGCCGGGACGGCCTCGGCGCCCATCGAGTAGCCCGGAAAGATTGGCGCTCCCGTGCGGGGATTGCGTGCGCCAGAGTAAATCTTCCTCGCAGCCTCGACTTGTGGAGCGGTCAGGCAGTTCGGCGCGTCCGCGTCCTTGCACTGGGTCACCGCAGGATCGAAATGGCAGCGCGCGGGATTTTCGATGAGGCCGTCCTTCACTCCGTCGAGCAAATCGCACGCGGCCACCGCCGCATTCTGCAACACGGGCAACTTGCTGGGCGGAATATAGCTCGCCGGATCGTCGTTCAGAGCCCGCTCGTTCCACACGCCCGCGAATTGCAGATGCGTCCAAGCGTTGACTGGGTCGCCGGCGACGATGCCGATGAAATCTTCGGGGAAGCGCTGCGCCTCCATCAGCCCTTCGCGGCCTCCGTCGGAGCAGCCGACGAAATACGAGCGGGCAAGATCCATCCCGTAAAAAGCTCGAACGATCGCTTTGGCCTGCACGGACGTCTCATGCACCGCCCGGTAACCGAAATCGGCGACCTTTTCGGGATGGCCGATGGCCCAGGCGTTGTCCAAGCTGGCGGCGTGGCCGTCGTCCGTGCCCGCCGTGGCGTAGCCGCGCAGCAGCGGCAGCGCCATGTTGGCGAGGGGAATCGTGCCGGCGAATCCGCCGTTGCCGACTTGCAGGAACTTGCCGTTCCAGCCGGCGGCGGGCAGCCAGACTTCAAACTTGATTTCGGAGTCCGCGGTCGGCCGCGCGATGCCGGCCACGCGGCAGAACGCGGGCAAATCGAAATTCGGGGCAGGTTGGCCCGGCCCGGCCGGTGGTTTGAAGCTGGCCGTCGGAACCGACTTAGCATAGGTGACCGTGGCATTCGCGAGCGTGAGAGACGCAAGGCTCTCGCACGACTGCTGCGCGGCCAAACGGCCCGGAAAGAGAACGATGGCCAGGAACGAGAGCAGGAACGAAAAGACAAGGACGCGGTATTTCACGGATTTCCCCCTGAAAAGCTCGACGCCGATTGCGCGCAACCTTCCGCCCGAACAGCGCGCAAGTATCCGACGGCGCGGACACGCGCGTCAACACTCTCCCGCGCATGCGCGGTCGCCGATGGCGCGCATCGACTCCGCGCTTGTCACTCGGCATCCGCCACTGTAAATTGACGTGTCACTCAGGAGCCGGCTCTCGGTGTCCGCGCGGCGCAAGAAATCAACAAAGCAGCCTCGAAAACTCGTTCCCCGGCGAAAGAGCGCGGGTCGCGCCCAAATCTCCGTCGGCAAGCGCGACCGGCTCGCCGGCCAGTGGTTCGCGAAGCTCGTCGCGCTTCAGGCCCGGCTGCGCGCCCCGAACGGCTGCCCCTGGGACCGCGAGCAGACCCACGAATCGCTCCGCAAGTTCCTGATTGAGGAAGCGTACGAAGTTCTCGACGCGATGGATTCGGGCGACGCCCAAAAGTTCGCCAGTGAACTGGGGGACCTGCTTCTCCAGGTCGTTTTCCACGGAATCCTGGCGGAAGAGGCCGGCAGCTTCACGATCTCGGACGTCATCGAATCGGTCCACTCGAAGATGGTCCGCAGGCATCCGCATGTGTTCGGCGACGTGTCGGCGAAGACGTCCGCCGCCGTGTTGAAGAACTGGGAGCAGATCAAGCGCGAGGAGCGCGCGGGAGAGGGCGCCGAGGATTCCGTTCTCGCAGGCGTGCCGCGATCGCTCCCCGCTGTTCTCGAAGCCTATCAGCTGACGCGCCGTGCTTCGCACGTCGGATTCGATTGGGAGAATCTGGCGGGCATCCTAGACAAGCTCGAAGAAGAGAAGCGCGAAATCGAAGCCGCGTTGCCATCCCGGCCAGTAGGGGCAGGTTTGAAACCTGCCCCTACCGGTGCCGATGCGGCGACGCAGCACCTCGAAGAAGAAATCGGCGATCTCTTCTTCGTTTGCGTGAATATCGCGCGGTTCCTCGGCGTCGATCCCGAAATCGCGCTCAAGAAATCGAACGCCAAGTTCAAGAAGCGATTTCAGTGGATGGAGTCCGCCGCGGCGCGCGACGGCCGCCGCTTCGCGGATCTTCCCCGCGAGCGCATGGAAGAGCTCTGGAACGAATCGAAGGCGGCTGAGTGAATGGAGCAAGCACGCGCCACCAGCGAAATCGAAATCCGCCACTGCTCGACGCTCGCGGAATACGACGAATGCGTCCGCCTCGAAAAGCTCGTGTGGGGCGGAAACATCGTGGTGCCCGCGCCGGTCTTTGTGGTCGCGCATCACACGGGAGGTCAGGTGCTGGGCGCGTTTGAAGGCGCGACGCTCGTCGGCTTCACGCTGGCGCTCGCCGCCGTGCGCGACGCCAAGCCGTATCTCCACTCGCACATGACCGCCGTGCGCCCCGAGCTGCGCGACCGCGGCGTCGGCCGCCGGCTGAAGCTGTTTCAGCGCGAGGACGCGCTCGGGCGCGGCATCGATCTGGTCGAATGGACATTCGACCCGCTCGATCTCAAGAACGCGCACTTCAATCTCAATATTCTCGGCGCGGTGGTGCGGCGGTTCATTCCCAATTGCTACGGCGTCACCGACAGCCCTCTGCACGGAGGCCTGCCGACCGATCGTCTGGTCGCCGAATGGTGGGTCGGATCGCAGCGCGTGAAATCGGTTCTCGCAGGTGAATCGCGCGCGCCAAACCGGCGCGCCCCGCGTATCGCGCTGCCGGAGAACATCGAAGCGATCCGGGCGAGCGACCGCGCGGCCGCCGCCCGCATCCAGCGCGAAACTGGCGAACAGTTCCAGCACTGGTTCGCCAAAGGCTACGCGGCCACGAGCGTCGAGACCCGCGACGCCGAAATCGCGTACGTCCTGGAACCTGCGGATTCGATTGAAGGCTTGCGCCTTCCGAATTCGGCCGAGGGCTGAGACATCACGATGCGAATCCGCAAAATCACGCTCCGCGAAATTCACCTCCGGCTGCTCGCGCCGTTCGAGACCAGCTTCGGCAAGTCCGAACTTCGCCGCATCCTTTTGCTCGACGCGGACGTGGACGGCATCCCCGGCTGGGGCGAATCGACGGCGGGAGAGACTCCGTTCTACTCCTACGAGACCGTCGAGACCGCGTGGCTGATCCTGCGCGACTATCTCTGGCCGATCGTGCGGGGCAGGGAAATCGCCTCGGCCGCCGATGTGTGGGAGATGCTCGCCCCGGTCCGCGGGCACAACATGGCCAAGGCCGCGCTCGAGACCGCCGTGTGGGACGCCGAAGCGCGTCGGAAGAATGTGCCGCTCGCGAAGCTGCTCGGTGGCACACGCGAGGAGATTCCGTGCGGCGTTTCGATCGGCATCCAGCCGTCAATCGCCGTTCTGACAGCGAAGGTGGAAGAGGCGCTGGCGGCGGGGTATCAGCGCATCAAGATCAAAATCAAGCCCGGTTACGACGAGGAACCAGTCCGAGCCTTGCGCGAGCGGTTCCCCCGCGTTCGGCTGATGGTTGACGCAAACTCGGCCTACCGTCTCGAAGACGCGCCGCTGAAGCGGCTCGACGCCTTCCATCTCATGATGATCGAGCAGCCGCTCGGCTGGGACGATATCTATTCGCACGCGCGACTTCAGCGCCAGCTCGAGACTCCGATCTGCCTCGATGAATGTATTCACGACGTGGAGCACGCGCGCGCCGCGATTGAAACCGGCGCGTGCCGCATTATCAATATCAAGCTCGGCCGCGTGGGCGGTCACATGCCCGCACGCCAGATTCACGATCTCTGCCGGGCGAAGTCGGTTCCCGTATGGTGCGGAGGCATGCTCGAATCGGGAATCGGCCGCGCGCACAATATTGCAATGTCTTCGCTCGAGAATTTCTCGCTTCCCGGCGACGTGGCGGCCAGCGCCCGCTATTGGGCGGAAGACATCATCCAGCCGGAAGTCGAAGTGACGCGCCAGGGCACGATCCGCATTCCCACCGCGCCGGGAATCGGCTACGAGCCGCGCGTTGACCGGATCGAGTCGCTGACGCAGCGCCGCGAGGTCCTCGAATAGAATTTGCCTCCCGTTTCCTCCACGAACGACGGCGCACCCGAAGCCCGTCCCAGTTCCTTCCTGCTAGCCACGGCGTTGGCGGCGGTGCTCCTGGTCTGGTCGCTCAACTATGTGGTCGCGAAATTCACGCTGGCGCGGCTCGACGCGCTGACTCTCGCGGCGCTGCGTTCCGAGCTCGTCGCGTTGATTCTGCTGGGAATCTACATCGCGCAGCGCAAGCGCACGCCGCTGCGCGCCCGCGACGTGTGGACGTTCGCCTATCTCGGTTTTTTCGGGTACGCCCTGAATCAGGGCTGCTTCGTGCTCGGCCTGGGCCGCACGACGTCCGAGCACTCGGTGGTGATCATCGCGTCCGCGCCGATCGTAATTCTGTTGCTCGCCAGCGCCCTGCGGCTGGAAAAGCTGACGCCGGCCAAGATTCTCGGGATGGCGATCTGCTTTCTCGGCGTCGTTCTACTCGAGACCGAGAACGGCTCTCCGGCGCATTCGCCTCTCCTGGTGGGCGACCTGATCACGCTCGTTGGCATCCTCGGTTTCTCGATGTACGCGGTGCTGGGCAAGAAAGTGGCGGCGGCCTACGACACGGTGTCGATGAACACGTTCAACGCCGTCGCGGCCGCCTTGCTCTTTTTCCCGGTGGCCGTTCGGCAGGGGATGCGCCTCGATTGGAAGAGCGTGGGATGGGTTGGCTGGACGGGATTGCTTTACATGGCGGCGCTCAGCGCCGTGGCGGGCTATCTACTTTTCTACTGGCTGCTGCGCCACATGGAAGCTTCGCGTGTCGTGGCGATCAACTATTTTCAGCCCGTGGTGGTCTTCCTGCTTTCGATTCCGCTGCTCGGAGAACGTCCTACGATGCGATTGCTCGAAAGTGCCGGACTCGTCCTGCTGGGCGTGTATCTCGCCGAGCGCGCGGGCAGGTGAAATCGAGGCTGGAAAAGAAAACGGCCCGGAAGTTTTCGCCTCCGGGCCGCAAAAGTTTTTCGATTGCAGCCAGAGAACTACTGTCCGGCCGGCTTCTGTAGAACCATCTCGAGATCGATCGTAATCGCGACTTCGTCGCCGACCATCAGCGAGCCGTTGCCGACTTTCATGGCGCCGTACGTGATGCCGAAGTCCGAACGGTTGATCTTTGTGGTCGCCTCAGCGCCGCGTCGTGTCCCGCCCATCGCCTGGAGGGGCGCGGTCGGTCCGGTCACGTCGAAGGTGACTTCCTTGGTGACGCCGTGAAGCGTGAGGTTTCCCGTCATCTTGAGGCTGCCGTCGGCGGCCTTCGTGATCTTCGTCGATTGGAAAGTCATCGTGGGATATTTCGCGACGTCAAAAAAGTGCTCGCTCCGGAGGTCGTTGTCGCGCGCCTCGACGCGGGTGTTCACCGACGCGAGATCGACGGTGGCGCTCACGCTCGACTTCGTCATGTCCGATTCGTCGAGCTGCACCGTCCCGCTCAGTTTCGTGAACTGACCGTCGACATTCGAGATTCCAAGGTGCCGCACCACGAAATGCGCGTTCGAATGGTTAGGATCGAGTTGCCAGGTGGTCGTATCCGCGAGCGCCGGCATCGCCAGAAGCGCCGCCGTTCCAAAAGCCAACATCCATTTCTTCATCGGTGATCTCCTCAGTCAACGAACGCAAATTGAATTTCGGTGGTCTCGTATAGCCGGGTTGAGCGTGCAAGAAGCCCGCCGGCCCAGCCGGCAGGCCGGAAGTGTCGCGGCGTCCCCAGCCCGGCGGAAGTATATACCGGTTTCCCCATGCGTCAACACGCGGGACTTCCGTCGTGTTGGTCTGCCTTGGAAGCGCCTTGCCGCCTGAAGTTTTCGGTTTTGCTCTTCTCGCGGTTTTTCTTTATGCTGTGGAGGCTTCGAAACTCTTATGCGCCGCATCGCGCGGAGGACCCCATTGATGTTCGGAAGAGCAGCCGTGCTGTGTGCGGTGGCATTCCTGGCCGGAGTTATTCCCGCCAGCGGGCAAACCTCTACGCCGCCCGCCGCGGCCCCTGCGCCCGCGCAAGCTTCCGCGTCTCCTGAGCAGGCGCGGCTCCTCAAGTCCACCGAGGCCTTCGTGCGCAGGCTTTTCGGCTGGGCTCCTGACGTCCAGGTAACGCTGGGTCCCCTCGGCGCATCGACCGCCGCGGAGTATTACGTCGTACCCGTGGTCATCAAGATAGACGGGCAGACGCAGTCCGGCCAGGTCTTCGTGAGCAAGGACGGCAAGACGCTGCTGCGCGGCGAAGTCTACGACATGGCCGCCGATCCTTTTGCGGAAAATCGTGCGAAGATTCATCTCGAAGGGAATCCCTCGAAAGGCCCGGCGAGCTCCCCCGTCACGGTGGTCGAGTACGCGGACTTCCAGTGTCCGCACTGCCGCGAACTGGCGGAGGCGATGCCGGCGATCGAGGCGCAATACCCCCAGATGCGCGTGGTCTACAAGGATTACCCTCTCACGCAGATCCATCCCTGGGCTGAAACGGCCGCGATCGGGGGCCGGTGCGCCTACACGCAATCGCCGGAAGCGTTCTGGAAGGTGCACGACTCGATCTTCGAGAATCAGGACGTGATCTCGACGGAAGACATCTGGGACAAGCTGGTGGAATTCGCCACGCAGGCGGGCCTGAATGCCGACACATTCAAGGCTTGCCTTGCCTCGCCCGAAGCGCAGAAAGCCGTCGCCGCGAATCATGCGGAAGGCGACGCTCTGGGCGTGAGCAGCACTCCGACGCTGTACGTGAACGGCCGCCCGCTGGTCGGCGGCGATCCTGCGACGCTCGTACAGTATCTGAATTTCGAAATCGCGGCGTCGAAGAAGTGACGCGCTAACGGCCTCGCGCGCCCGGCAAACTACGCCGGAGTTTCCAATTCCGCCCTCAGCTTTCGGACCAGCCTCTCGATTTCCGGCACCGGCGCTTCTGCGCCGCTAAGATAGATTTTCCAATCCACGTCGGGAAACCCCATGCGCGTTGTTTGCGCAGGCAACCGCGCCTGCAATGTCTTGGGATCGTTGCTTCGAATGCGCGTGAGCGCTTCGAAGACCACCTGATGCTCCGGCTCGAGCCAGCGGTATTCGCGCAGGCCGCCGACAATGCGATTCCACTTCGCGCGAGCAATGCTGCCGCCGCAAAGTGCGCCCAGGACGCGTCTCTCAATTGCGGCGAGGTTCTCACGATTCTTCGGCTGCGCAGGCCTCTGGCGTAGATTGGCCATGCCGTATTGTAGCGGTTTGCGGCGAGAGGAGGCACACGGACGGCGTACAGGGAATTGCAGAGCTGAAGATGGGCCTGAACCGAACGCTGCACTGGTGCGGCGGGAAGGGGTGAGCAGCCGATCTAAGCTGCCGCGTTCGCCACGATAGGACGAACGAAATCGATTCGGTCAATCGTAGCCGCCACGCCGTAGACCGCCGTTGCCTCGCCCTTCAGGGGAGACACGCGGAGAGCCTTCGCGCTGGCTCGCACCAGAACGGAGTTGCCCTTGTCTTTTTCAGTGGGCAGAGCGAAGGTCAGCTCCATTCCCGTGCCGGGCTCCATGGCTACGGCGGAGTGGAAGTAGACTCCGGACCGCGAGATATCCCGAAGCTGCGCCGTGTAGAATTCCGCGGGCCCCTGGCTCGAGGAACACACCTGCAACGGCAGGTAAAGGTCATACCGTCTTGCTTTTCTGCGTTCTCCCATAGGTCCCCCTAGAACTATGAAATTGCACGACCAATGCCACCCATCACCGGCATCGGGTTGTTGATTACAAGTGAGTTAGATGCCGGAGGGGATGTAAATGTGCACCCAACCGAGGAAAAACTTCCTGGTTTGGGAAATAGCTGCACGACGCTAGCCCGATCCTCGTTCTACAACTACTGCGTTTTTCGACTTGGGATGTGCAGTGCTTTTCCGCTCAAATGAACGGTTCGAACAGGACGGAAGCACCCTCCGCGTCTGTCAGCATCCCTTTGCTGACCAACATCTGAACTAGGCGGACCAGGGCCGCATGGTCGATGCCGCGCCCCCCCGCCGGCTGCTGGGATGCGCGCGGGTTTTCCGGGAAAAGGCCGTGCCGCCCGCCCGTCAGCTCGTGAAGCCATGTGTCGAGCGCTTGGCGCTGTTGCGGTTCGAGCGTGTCGAACGCGATGCCCATTCCAAGTCCGGTCTGCGAATAGACCACCATGCCACCGGTTTCGAACTGCGTCTTGCCCTTCTGGACATTCACTCGAACCTTGGCCCCGACTGGAAACGGAAGCATGGTGTCGACGAAGCATCCGCCTGGCCCGAGATCGGTGGTGCGCGTCGCGAACCGGGCCCCTGAGCTTAATTCGACGACCTCGGCCGAAGCCGTGAAGACGTGGCGGTCCGCGTTTCGGCGGTCCGCCTCACCGGTCGAGGACTTCCCGGTTACGTCGTCGCGCGAATACTTTTTTTGGCCGTGGTCATACATGATCGGGGATACCCACCTTCCAGACAGATTCTCTGCGTGCGCCCCAGGCTCCGGATATCGCTAGGCTCCTGGGTGATACTGGATCATTGTCCTCGGCAGCGCGCGCGACTGACAAGCGCAATCCCGCGCACCTTGCCCAAAAGCCAATCATTCCCAGGGCTATCGCGCAGCTTTCGACGTGCGAGGAACAACCAGCGCGGAAACCGCCCTGTCGAACGCGAGCCTGAGGGCCGCCCTAGAGCAGGAATCGCACCGCGATGCCCCGGCTGTCGTTTCCGAGGTGTTCGAGCCGGACCACCGATCCGAGGAATTTTCTGTGAGCGGAGATCTTGTCCCCGTAAGGGAACGTCACAATCAAGCGCATCCCCACGAAGTAGTGAGGCATGCAGGTCTTGAAGAAAAGGCCGTCGCGCGTGAAGTCCACCACCTGGCCAACGTCCTCGATCTCCGCATAGCGCGCGTCAAACGGGCGCAAGTGCACCGGAAGCGATACTTTGAGCCGTTTCCTGGCCCGAGCCTCTGCGGACGACTTCCGCACGCGCGTAGCCGCCGGCTTCACTCCATGCCACGTGGCCGTGCCCATCTCCGACCTCCGATTCGCACTCATGGTCCTTTCCCACTCTACGGAGCCTCTTTGGGCGCTCCAATAGGACGGGGGTACTACCGGGTTCCAACCTAGACACTCGGCCAAGGCCCGGGTTTGCAACGAAGCACCACCCGAAGACTTCCTTGACAGACCGAGCGTGCGGGGGTTAACGTAGCTTTTGTCGAATGCCTCTGTAAAAGAGGCACTCAGCTGCCAGACGCGAGCGCATGAACACATTCATCAACTTGAGCCTGATTCACCTTGAGCTTGTAGTAGTACGGCTCGTAGTCGCGTCTCGGCCTGGAGGGCATCACTGAGCTGAGTGACAAGGAACCTGAAAAGCTCATGAAACCCACCTGCCAGAGACGCTGGTACGGTGGGTTTTGACGTTTATGAGGGGCAAGAAAGGGAATCCGATGGACAGCAAAAAGCCGACGATGACCGGTGCAAGAATTCTTTGGGAGTGTCTGGAGCGCGAAGGCGTAAAGACCGTCTTCGGCTATCCGGGCGGAGCGATTCTTCCCGCCTACGACGCGCTCCAGCACAGCTCGATTCGCCACATTTTGGTGCGCCACGAGCAGGGCGCCACGCACATGGCCGACGGCTACGCGCGCGCGACGGGCGGCGTGGGCGTCGCGGTCGCCACGTCGGGTCCCGGCGCCACCAACATGGTCACCGGCATCGCCACCGCCATGATGGACTCCTCGCCGATCGTCTGCATCACGGGCCAGGTCGGCAGCAAGCTGCTCGGCTCCGACGCGTTTCAGGAAACCGACATCACCGGCGTCACGCTTCCGATCACCAAGCACAACTATCTGGTGACGCGCGCAGACGAAATCGCGCACGCGGTCCGCGAAGCCATGTACGTCGCCAAGTCCGGGCGGCCCGGACCGGTGCTGATCGACATCACCAAGGACGCGCAGCAAAGCTCCTGCGAGTTCGACTGGGAAGGCGCGGCGCCCCGCATGCGCGGCTACCGCCCCGATCTTTCGCCCGCGAAGGAAGAGTACGAAAAAGCGCTCGAGCTGATTCGCTCTGCCAAGCGGCCCGTGATTCTGGCGGGACACGGGATCTCCATTTCCGGCGCGGAGCACGAAGTGCAGGCCTTCGCCGAAAAGACATGCATTCCCGTGGCGATGACCCTGCTTGGGCTTGGGCACCTGCCGGCGTCCCACGTGCTGAACCTCGGCATGATGGGCATGCACGGCGAGGCATGGGTCAACAAGACCATTCAGGAAGCCGATCTGCTGCTGGCGTTCGGCATGCGCTTCGACGACCGCGTGACCGGCACGCTGAAGACTTACGCTGTGAACGCGAAAAAAATTCACGTCGATATCGATCCGGCAGAAATCAACAAGAACGTCAAAGTGGACGTCGCGCTCGTCGGCGACCTGCGCAGCATCCTGCTCGAGCTGTTGCCTCGCGTCGAGTCGGCCAACCGCTCGGAGTGGATCGAGTACATCCACAGCCTCAAGGGCGATACGGCCGTCCGCGACATCCAGAATCTGCCCGACAACGGCCACCTCTACGCGGCGCACGTGATCAACGACCTATGGCACGAGACGCGCGAGCGCGAGACGATCATCGTCACCGACGTCGGCCAGCATCAGATGTGGGAAGCGCAATACTACAAGCACGAGCAGCCGCGCTCGCTGATCACGTCCGGCGGCCTGGGCACGATGGGATTCTCGCTTCCCGCGGGCATCGGGGCGAAAGTGGCGCGCCCGGACGCGGACGTCTGGGTCGTCGTCGGCGACGGCGGATTCCAGATGACCATGGCCGAGCTTGCCACCATCGTGCAGGAAAATCTGAAGGTCAACATCGCCATCATCAACAACGGCTATCTCGGCATGGTGCGCCAGTGGCAGGAATTCTTCTACGAGCGCAATTACGAGGCCACGCCGCTGCTGAATCCCGATTTCGCCAAGCTGGCGCAGGCGTACGGAATCCTCAGCATGACGGTGAAGCACCGGAATGAAGTGGTCCCCGCGGTGCGCGCGGCGCGGGCGCACGAAGGGCCCGTGCTGATCGATTTCAAGGTCGAGCAGGAAGATACCGTGTACCCCATGGTCGCAGCGGGCGCGGCGCTCCACGATATGATCCGCCGGCCGAATCCACTGGTCGAAACGGCCGAGGACGAATAGGACAACCATGCTCCATACCATCGTCGTTTACGTGGAAAACAAGCCGGGCGTGCTTTCGCGCGTGGTGTCGCTGTTCCGCCGCCGCGCCTTCAATATCGACTCGCTCACCGTGGGCCGCACCGAAAAGCCCGAAGTGTCGCGCATGACGATTGTGACGGATGCTGATGAAGATCAGGCGCGGCGCATCGTCGCCAACGTGTACAAGCTCGTGAACGTGCTGCTGGTGGACGACGTGACCCACCAGCCGGCCCTGCTGCGCGATCTGGCGCTCGTGAAGGTGGTCGCCACGCCCGAAACGCGCTCGCAGATCCTCGAGCTCGCCACCGTGTTCAAGGCTCGCGTTCTCGATATCGCCATGGACTCGATCACCGTGGAGCTCACGGGCGGCGAGGAAAAGGTCGATCGCCTGCTGGAGCTGTTGAACCCGTTCGGTCTGCTGGAGGTTGTGCGCACCGGCATCGTGGCGATGCGCCGCGGCGCCAAGTCGCCCGACGTCACGACGAAGGCGAAGCGCATCGGCCCGGTGGACGACAGCGCGGTTTCGTACTCGGTCTAGCTCCGTGGCTAAGCGGATTTCCGCTTGGCGGCGTGCTTCTTTGCGGCATGCGGCTTGGGCCGCAGCGCTGCGAGGAATTGATCGAGCGGCAGCGTGTTGATCACGTCTTTCTTCTCAATCCATCCCCGCCGCGCGGTTTCAACTCCGTATTTCATGTAGAGCAGATGTCGCGTCGAGTGCGAGTCGGTCGAAATCACGATTTTCACGCCGCGCTGTTTGGCTATCCGCAGGTGCACGTCCTTCAAATCGAGCCGGTCGGGAAACGCGTTGCACTCCATGGCCACGCCGTGCTTCGCCGCCGCGTCCAGGATGCGCTCCATGTCGTACTCAAACGGATCGCGGCGCAGCACGAGCCGCCCCGTGGGATGCGCGATGATCTGCGTGTAAGGATTCTCGATGGCGGCCAGCATGCGCTCGGTCATCTCCGCGCGCTCCATGTTCATGTAGGAGTGCACCGACGCGACCACCACGTCGAGCTCGGCGAGCACCTCGTCTTCCAGATCGAGTGAGCCGTCCTTCTTGATATCCACCTCGCTGCCTGCGAGGAGGCGTATGCCGGGCACTTTCGCCGCGTGAATTTTCTTGATCTGCTCGAGCGTGCGCTTTTCGTCGAGGCCATTTGCGACCGTCACAGCCTGCGAATGGTCGGTGAGAGCGATGTATTCGTAGCCCAGTTCGCGCGCGGCCCCGCCCATCTCTTCGATCGAATTCTTGCCGTCGGACGCGGTCGTGTGCATTTGCAGGTCGCCGCGGATTTCTTCGAGCGTGACCAGCTTGGGCAATTTGCCGTGCTCGGCCGCGGCGATCTCTCCCGTCATCTCGCGAAGCTCCGGCTCGATGTAATCGAGCTTCAGCTTCGAGTAGATTTCCTCCTCCGTCTTGCTCGCAACCACCTTTCCGCCCTTGAGCGTGGTCAGGGCGTATTCGTTGAGCGTCCAGCCCATTTCGTTCGCGCGCCCGCGCAGGGCGACGTTGTGCTCCTTAGAACCCGTGAAGTACAGCAGGGCCGCGCCGAAGCTTTTCTTCTCGAGCAGCCGCACGTCCACTTGCAGGCCGCTGGTGAGCAACACGCTGACCTTGTTCTCGCCGTGCGCAAGGGTTTGCTCGATTTCCGGGTATTTCAAAATGTGCTCCGCGACGGCATCCACGTCCTTCTGCTTGTCGTGCCCCGGCTGCATCGTGACGAGCAAATCCAAATCGCCGACGGTATCTTTCCCGCGGCGGAGCGATCCGGCGGGCGTCACGGATTCGACCGCGGCGCCGGCTTTCGTGATAAACGCTCCAAGCTTCTCCGCCTCTTCGTCCGCCACGTTGATATGGAATCGCCCCGACCCCGAGAGATGCTTGAACTGCCCGGCGGCCTTCAGAATGTTCTGCTCGCTCTTTTCGCCGAACCCGGGAATGTCGTGCAGCTTGCCCTCGCGCGCGAGCTTTTCGAGGCCGTCCACCGTGGCCACCTTGAATTTCTTCCAGAGCAGCGCCACTTTCTTCGGCCCCAGCGAGTGCACTTCGAGCAGGTCGAGAATCGTGGGCGGATATTTCTTCAGCAGCTTCTGGCGGAGGCTGTAGTCGCCGGTCTTGAGAATTTCGTGGATGTGCGCGGTCATCCCCTCGCCGACGCCCGGCAGCTCCTGGAGCTTCTTGTCGTCCTTGGCAAGGTCCTCGATACGGTCCGTCAGGCCGTCGAGCAGCTCCGCGACTTTCTCGTAGCTGCGGTAGCGGCCGATAATCGCGCCGTCGATTTCGAGCAGTTGCGCCGTCTCGCGCAGGATTTTCGCGACCTCTTTGTTTTCCATGATGATCCTATGCTTTTCGCGCGACGAACTTCGCGTAGTAGAGAATTCCCGCCACCGATTTCGAGTCGATGATCCTTCCGGTGCGTATCCACCGCTCGGCCTCGCGCAGCGTGACAATCTTCTGCGTGATCTTTTCGTCATCCTCGGGGCGCGCTTTGCCCTTCGTCAAGCCGTCCGCCAGAAATATTTCCATGCGCTCGCCCAGCAGCCCCGGAGAAGGGAAGACGTCGAGCAGCTTCTTGATTCGCTTCGCGCGGTAGCCGGTCTCTTCCTGCAACTCGCGATGTGCTCCTTCCACCGGATCCTCGCCCGGCTCCTTGTGCCCCGCGACCAGCTCCCACATGTATTGTCCGGCGGCGTAGCGATACTGGCGGATCAGCACGATGCGCCCGTCGGGCAGCACGGGCAGCACAACCACCGAACCGGGATGCACCACGACCTCCCGCGTCGCCTCGACCCCGCTCGGCTCGACCACCTGATCGCGCCGCACCTTGAACACACGGGCCGTGCACAGTTCCGTGCTGCTCAGCACCCGCACTTGCCCGGAATTTTTCGCTTTCGGCATTCTCGCGCTCGCTCCCTGCCTCGCGGCAGCCGCAATTCTACCCTATGCCCTCGCCTGGCGTCCCTCGTTCCGCGCCGGCTACCTCCGGCAGCGCGCACTCGTCTATACTGGCTTCAGGGCATTCATGCCGATCAATACCATTATCGTTGACGACGAGCGTCCCGCGCGGGACGAGCTTGCCTTCCTGCTCAAGGGTTTCCCCGAAGTGAACGTCGTCGCGCAGGGAAAGAACGGGCTCGAGGCGGTCGCGCTGATCAAGGAACACGATCCCGACCTCGTCTTCCTCGACGTGCAGATGCCCGGCCTCGACGGCCTCGGCGTGATCAAGAAGCTCGTCGAGCGCAAGCTGCGCCTTCCGCAGATCGTATTCGCCACCGCTTACGACCACTATGCGGTCCACGCGTTCGAAGTGAACGCTGTCGATTACGTCTTAAAACCTTTCGACAAGGCCCGCGTCGCCAAGGCGATCCAGCGCGCGAAGAAGATGGTCGATGCGAACACGTCGCCCGTCGAGCGCCTGGAAACGCTGGTCGGCCAGCTGGGCGCCGGTGCGCCCCGGCGAGGCGCCGCGCATCCCGTAAAACTCCTCGTCAAGTCGCAGGCGCGCATGATCCTGATCGACGCCGACGACATGATCTACGCCTCGATCCAGGACGGCGCGATCACCATCTTCTCGCGCGACACCGAAGGCGTCTCGAACTACCGCACGGTGGAGGAGATGATGGAAGCCCTCGACCCCGCCGTCTTCTGGCGCCCGCACCGCTCCTATCTGGTCAACATCAATCACATCAAGGAAGTCGTGCCCTGGTTCAAATCGAGCTTCATGCTCAAGATGAACGACAAGCGCGCGAGCGAAATTCCCGTCTCCCGCAACCAGACCAAGCGCCTCCGCGAGCTTTTGAAGCTGTAACTTGCCGGTGCCGGGAACGCAACCGAAGGCACCTACCCGGCGAAGTCGATTTGCGCAACGCGCGGAGCAATGTGACAATACGCCCATGCAAAAATACTCGACTGTGAAGATCGTCGCTCTCATGGTGGGCCTGATGCTGTCCGGCAGCGCCCGCGCGCAACAAACTCCACCGGCGAAGACTCCACCGAGTCCCGCCGCAACCGCGCCAAAGGCGGCGACGCCGCCGAAGAAGGCAGCCGCACCCGCGGCGAAGAGCACGACTGCTCCGGCGCTCACCACGCCGAAACAAAAGGGCAGCTACGCGCTCGGGATGAACATCGGGCGAAGCCTTAAGAAGCAGTCGGACGACCTCGACTCGGCCAGCCTGATCCTCGGCATCAAGGACACGTTGGCCGGCGGCAAGATGCTGCTGACGGATGATGAAGCGCAGACGGCGCTCGCGCAGCTTCAGGCCGAGGTGCGCGCAAAACAGGATGCCGAGATGCAGGCGGCCGGGGAGGCCAACATGAAGGAAGGCGCAGCGTTTCTTGCGGAGAACAAAACGAAAGACGGCGTGGTCGTGCTGCCCAGCGGCTTGCAGTACAAAATCCTGACGCAGGGTACCGGTCCGATGCCTACCGCGAGCGATACGGTCGTCTGCAACTATCGCGGCACGCTCATTAACGGCTCTGAATTCGACAGCTCATACAAGCGCAACCAGCCGGCGACGTTTGCCGTTGGCCAGGTGATCAAGGGCTGGACGGAAGCGCTCCAGCTGATGCCCGTGGGATCGAAGTGGCAGCTGTTCATTCCGCCCGATCTGGCGTATGGCCCACGAGCAGCTGGCCCCGTAATCGGCCCCAACTCCACGCTCATTTTCGAGGTGGAGCTTCTCTCGATTAAGGGGAAGTGACGGGCTGCATTGCGCACATGAGAATGTGCTAGCATCGGCTTTGCCAGTTTCCCTTTTCACTTTTCT
>Ga0335077_10004454_pt1 | contig 17091 bp, 5 predicted proteins | sample Lox_Sample_31_FD_207151 | JGI IMG/M metagenome (GOLD analysis project Ga0335077, IMG submission 207151) | Soil microbial communities from Loxahatchee National Wildlife Refuge, Florida, United States - Lox_Sample_3.1 | ecosystem: Environmental > Terrestrial > Soil > Wetlands | place: USA: Florida...
TGTTAATTCCTGTATTAATTGTTTCTTTATTAGTTCATTTCTATTCTGTTGGGTATATGGATACAGATCCACATCAACAACGGTTTTTCTCTTATATTTCATTATTTACAGGTTTAATGCTAGGGGCGTCCGTTCGAATGTTTATAGAATTTATCTATATGATACGTAAAGTAGATTTTAATGAAGAGTACGTAGCTCACCTTGCTAGAGTTAATAATTTAAAAGTTCGCAAGAACAAAGGGACAATAGCCTGCTACGAAAGGGTGGATGCGAAGGTTTTAACTATTGAAACTTGTTTTCAATACTTCAAGATACCATCCAAACTCATGAGTTATTTAGGGTTGACACTGTTATTGTGAAATGTGAATTTCTTTTGGTACAAGGCGACCGCTGGATATAGAGAGTTAAACTTACACCAGTGATGGGGTAGCTTATCAACGACTAGCAGTGATCAAGTATATCTATTACCCCATAATTACCTATTAGCACTAGGGACAGGAAATGAAAGCACAACCAAGAATAACATTTGAAGTTTTGGAATCTCTCCATCTCCCGGGCCTTTAGCCTGGGAAATGGTAATAAATGAATTCCAAGACTTCACATCAGCTATAAACGTTACCGGAGAGGTCCATTGTTTAAGATTCGAATTATCTAGAACAATGGGATTCAGAGGATCCATAGTAGTAATTAATAATTTATATAAATTACGAATTGCAAAGGGATCTAAATACCGATTAGCACTAAATCGGTCATACACTACTTCTTCTACTAAACAATCAAATTCCTCGCAGACTATCACGTCTGAAAATTGTGAAAACAATTTAGGATTTGAAAGAATAGCTAGATTATGAATTTCCAATTATAAAAAGCCTACCAAGATATATAAAAGTCTTAAAATCATTATGAATACTAAAGAACTTTGATATGCCAGTTATATTAAAGTAAGATCAAGTAAAGGTAGTGAAACACCAGGTATTGATTTTAAGACATTAGACGGAACAACGAAAACATCAATAGACGCCTTAAGAGATAAGGTAATGGGAATGAAGTACAGTTGAAAGCCAATAAAAAGAGTGGAGATTCCTAAAGGTTATGGTAAAACAAGACCTTTAGGAATACCCACTTTAGAGGATAGAATTGTACAAGAAGTCCTCAGAAGTATATTAGAACCTTTATTTGAACCTTTATTTTCAGAAAGAAGTCATGGCTTTAGACCCGGACGTAGCTGTCATACAGCTTTAAAATATGTGAATACACAATTTAAAGCTGTATCATGGTATATAGAAGGTGATATAAGCAAATATTTCGATACCATTAATCATAATATTTTAATGAATCTATTGAAAAGGAAAGTAAGAGATAAATTAATTTTGAATTTGATTGAGACAGGATTAAAAACAGACATCATATTCAAAGGTAAAACTATTGAGCATATAAGTGGTACGCCACAAGGGGGGATATTATCACCCCTCTTGTCAAACATATATCTCCATGAACTGGATAAATTTATAGCAACTCTAGAAGATGAATACTTAGGGCCAAGTGAGAGGCCTAGAATAAATCCAAAATATACTAAACTTGTTAATAGAAAAAGAAAAGGATGGGATCCTAAGAATCCTAAAAAAGCAAGGAAACTTAGTTATAAAGATCCATTTGATTCTAATTACAGACATATACGGTATGTTAGGTATGCTGATGACTTCTTAGTTGGAGTAGTTGGCCCTCGGAAAATAGCACTAGAAATTCGAGAGAGAATACGAGAATTTCTAGTTACTAAACTGGCGTTAGAACTTAATTTAGAGAAAACAAAAATTACTCACATATCCGAAAAAGTCCCATTTTTAGGTTTTTTAATAGGAAGAAGAGTCATTTGAATCAAACAACGGTGTGGTCGAAATAGACGTCTTGTAACTAGAAAAATGGTGATACCTATATTAGACGGGAATGTGGAAAAAATGGTTAAGAGTTTAGCAAAAAATAATTTTTGTGATATCACGGGTTTTTCTAAACCAAACTTTAGTTTGTTAATGTTACCTCAATCAGAAATAAATCTGAGAATTAATAGTATTATATTGGGGATATCTAATTGATGAGCAATAGCTGGAAATAGAAGACAAGGGGTAGCACGTATAAGTTATATTTTGAGATACTCAGCAGCAAAGATATATGCTGCAAAATTTAAATTAGGTTCAATAGCGAAGGTATTCAAAAAAGGAGGAAAAGGGTTAAATAAACCTTTGTCTTCTAATAAAGGTTCAGTGGCAGGTGTGACTGATGAAAGAATAATGAATTGATTCAATCAAAATAATATGAATAGTGCAGTAAATGATAAAATTAGAAAAATTCAACCTATTCTCTATGTGAAATATAAGGATATTCCTACCCATGTGGGTAATAAACTGAAACCAGATTGAAAACCCGAATTTGCTAATAAGTTGGAGGACAAAGAATTAGTTGAGTTATTGAAGAACAACAAATTAACAACAATAGATAGGAACCCTTTAACTTTACTAGGTTGACGTATGAGTAAAGGTATTAAAGTTTTAGGAGAACCCTGTTTTGTATGTGGATCTAAAGAAAATGTAGAAATGCATCACGTTAAAAGTCTAAAATTATTGAAACCATTAAAAGATATGATAAAAGATAGACAACGTGCAATTCTTAGGAAACAGATACCTTTATGTAGGCACCACCATTTACAAATTCATAATTATAATTGGAGAAATCCTGCTATTCCTTTTAAACATAATATCATCGAGGACTTCATTATTAAGCCAAATGATGGGTAATCCTGTAGTTAAAATTCAATACTCGAAATACACATTGTCAAACCAGGTAATGATAATTATGCGATGAGTTATATATGTTTGGAATTTTCAGGTCTACGTTATCAAACCAGGTAACGGAGAAAGACATAAATTTAAAAGTAGCGGTTGGAGAGCCTAGTGATGGGTAACTATCTCGCTGGGTTCGGAGGGGGCTTAGGTGTTGTAATAGAGTTGAACTATTACACCATTCGATTCTACCCTATTACTTGTTACTGGTAATAATTTCTTAGTAATGTTTATTGGTTGGGAGGGCGTCGGGATCTGTTCGTACCTTTTAGTTCAATTTTGATACACAAGAATAGCAGCAGTGAAAAGTGCGTTGAACGCACTTTTTACAAATAGAATCGGAGATTTTTTCTTAACTCTAAGTTTCTTTGCTATATTCTTTACTTTTGGTAGTTTAGACTATGCCACCGTATTTTCATTAGCTCCTTATATTAATATTAATATTATAACTTTTATTGCTATACTTTTATTATTAGGGGCTACTGCTAAATCAGCTCAAATTGGACTGCATGGTTGGCTTCCATACGCGATGGAGGGTGATTACTTGTCCTACTTTTTAGGTTTATATAATTTAAAATATAATAACAACATAGAAATAAAAAATTTCTCTTCTATTAGTGTTAAGAAAATATGAGTATATGACATTAAAGATTTATCTTTAGTATATAAAGCTCCTTTTTATTCTAAAACACAATGTGCTTTAACATTACAAATAAGTCGTAATACTATAAGAGCTTATTTAGATAAAGATAAACTTTTTGACAATAAGTGGATATTTAGTTCTTTTCCTTTGAATAAAAAAGAACTATCTAAATGATCTATTCCCGAAAAAGTTTGGGATATTATAACTGGAGAATTATTAGGAGATGGTCATATAAGATATAATCCTATTAAATTTCCCGGTAGAAAGGGGAGATTAGAATTTACCTTTTCATCTAAGGCATTGCATTATATTAAACACTTAAAATATAATGCCTTGGCCTCTATTTGTACTAAATCTAAACCTACACCTTGACCAAATCCTAAATTAACAGGTAAAGAACCCACACAATATTGATTTTCTACTAAATGCTTGACTAGTATTACTTTATTACATAATGTTTGATATAAACAAATAAATAATAAATACATTAAAAAATTACCTTTAAATATAGAAGAATTAATAACTCCAATAGGTTTAGCTCATTGAATAATGGGGGATGGCTATTTTGCGTGAAATACAGTAAAAATATGCACAGATAATTTTTCTAAAGAGGAAGTATTAAATTTAATAAGAGTTTTAGATAAAAAATTTGATATTAAATCTAGTATTATTAAACGTAATAACCCTAATAATACAGTTGTTTGAAGAATTAAAATTAATAAGTTAAGTATGGAAAAACTAAAAACTTTAGTTTTTCCATATATAATACCTGAAATGTTATATAAATTAGGTATTAAAAATTAAAAGGTAATATAAAGGGCTCTCCTTAAATTTCACTATATGCTGAAACATTTACTTGTTAATAAGCTCGAGCAGTGCTCGAGCTTATCTGATATATTAATACAATCAGCAGGAAACCCTAATATGTATAATAATCTTACTAGGGTCCTCAGAGGCTATGCGTGAACAAAAAAAAATAATTTATTTATTTTTTTTTTTAAGATATAGTCCGAACAGCTATGTAAATAGCTGAGTATTTTAATAAATATTTATTAAAAATCTACGGAATTGCCAACACCCGTTTCCGCTTTAATTCATGCAGCAACTATGGTTACTGCAGGTGTATATCTACTAATACGTTGTTCTCCTTTAGTTGAACAATCTCAATTAGCTTTAAGTATTATTTTAATTGTAGGTGCGATTACTGCATTTTTTGCAGCATCAGTCGGTCTATTTCAAAATGATATTAAGAAAATTATTGCATACTCTACTATGAGTCAATTGGCTCATGAATTAAATCCTGTTCTCTTATCTATTTTCCCCGGGGCGTGCCCCGGGGTTCCCCTTGATTTTTATTTCCCAGTTTTCCAAGACAATATGTCTATTCCGTGACCTTCGGTCACGGAATCTCTTTCCCCACCCAAGTTTCAACCTTCGGTTGAAACTTGATGGGGAAACGCGAAGCGCCTGGGAAATTAGTAAAAAGGTTTAGGGAAGGAAGAATTATGCTTATGTAATTACTGTAAAGGGGAAGAATCTTAGATTTATATTCATATATCAAACTATATGCGTAAAACTATATTAAAATAGTAATTCGCAGATAATTTTTTTTTTATTTAAATATAATATTAAAACGATTTTCAGAGACCATGCGTTTGATATTAATTCTTTATTATAATATATCGAGGCCCTTTCTATGTTCCCAGCCTTCGCCATTTCCCACTGCTTTGCGTTTCCTCCTTTTTTTATTTCCCCAGCTTCTTTATTTCCCCGAGCGTAGCTCGGGGAAACCCGAAGGGCTGGGGAAAGGCCGAAGGCCGAGGAAAGAAAAAGTGTAAGAAATGAAGAGAAGGGAACAATAAAATAGAGGTTCCAACAAATATATTAGCTGTAATGATTAATAAATAAATGGTCCAAATTATGATATTATCATAATATAGCAATTGGGTATGATGGTTATAGCTGTTGGACTAAGTCAGTTTAACGTTGCTTTAATGCATCTTGTATTACACGCTATGTATAAAGCTGGATTATTCTTAGCTGCTGGTTCAGTTTTACATGCGTTGGGTGATCAACAGGATTTAAGACGTTTTGGTGGTTTAGTTCAATTATTACCATTAACTTACACAGTTATTTTAATAGCTTCTTTAAGTTTAGCCGCTTTACCTTGATTAAGTGGTTATTATTCTAAAGATCTAATAATTGAATTAGCTTATGGTTCATATTCTCCTTTAGGGTATTTAGTTTATTTATTAGCTGTTATTGCTGCATGTTTTACAATGTTGTATTCAGTTAAGTTAATATATTTAACATTCTTAACTATAGCTAATGCACCTAAAGGAAATTATGAGAAAGCTCATGAATCTCCCTGAGTTATGAGTGCACCTTTACTTATTTTAGGTATACTAAGTGTGTACTTGGGTTATTGATCAAAAGATTTCTTTGTCGGTTTAGGTAGTTTAGGTTTAGGTAATAGTATTTTTATTCATCCTAATCATTTTATTTTAATTGACACTGAATTTAGTGTTCCTGTATTTTTTAAATTATTACCATTAATATTAAGTATAGGATTAGCTATATTAGCTATATCTATCTATGAATATAAACCAAAATGATTATTATATGTTATTAATACAAATTTTGGTATTTATCTTTATAGATTCTTAAATCAGAGATGATGATTTGAGTTGTTATATAATAATTCTATTGTAAAAGGTTTATTATATTTAGCTTATGTAACTAATACTATAATTGATAGAGGTGCTTTAGAATTTATAGGGCCTCGAGGTGCTGTTGCCAGTATTTATAAAATTAGTCAATTTTTCTCTTCTTTTGATTCAGGGTCTATTACTAGATATGGACTTGTAATGTATTCTGGATTATTAGTAACTATTTTACTTTGACTTATATTTTAAAAAAAGAACATGCGAAGCTACTATACCTTTATCCATTCTTTTTCTACCCCCGGGCCCGGGGTTATCCTTTTATTTATTCCCCGGCAAAGCCGCCCATGCCGAGCCGAAGGATTTCCCAACCGGCCCCACGCCCAAAGGGCGTGGGGACGGCTGCGCCGTAGGTTGGGAAATGCCGTTTTTGAGGCGAGGCGGTCGCTATGCGACCGGGGAATCATAGTAGTGGAAAAAAAAATCTTATAAACACGATGGACAGTTTATTTATTTGTTCTTTTATAATTTTACCTGGCCCTCATTTCCCTTTTTTCTTATTTCCTCGGCCTCCTATTCTATTCCCCGACCGAAGGTCGGGGAATAAATAGAGGGGAACCGATGAAAACAAAGTAGGGTAATCCGTAGGGGCTAGGGTAAGTTTTGCTTGCTTTTAAGTAATTCCCCGGGCCCTCCCGCAGGGGGCCCGGGGAATTATATAAATAATATGTTAAGTTTATTTGCTTTATTAATAATACCTTTATTGTTTATAAGTTTTATACTATTAGTATCAATTATACCTAATAATTTTAATTCTACTTGAAAATTAAATAATAATTTAAGTTTAGTTACATTAATTGGAACTTCTAACAAAACCTTTTGAACTAACATATGAAACAAAAATTTATATAATAATAATTTAGAGTATAAAGAATATAAATATTCTATATATAAAAGATTAGGTATGATGTTATCATTAGTATTATATTTATTAATAATTATATATTGATTAAAATATTCTAGAACAACTATTAATTATCAATTATTAGCTGTACCCAGTAATGATTATATATGAAATTTAGATATTTCTTTAGGTTTAGATGGAATCTCTTTGCCTTTTGTATTATTAGTAGGATTTATTATGCCTTTAGTTTTTTTAAGTAATTGATCTACGATAGATAGTTTAGATATATATTATGTGATAATTATTATTTTATTAGAGTTATTTTTAATAGTAGTTTTCTTAGTATTAGATTTAATTATGTTTTATGTATTTTTTGAAAGTACTTTACCTTTATTATTTATATTAATAGGATTATATGGTGCATCTCAGAAATTTAGAGCTGGCTTTTATATATTCTTATATACATTATTTGGTTCATTATTTATGTTATTAATATTTGTAAAAATCAGTGGAGACACTGGTTCTGCTTTTTTTGATAATTATAATATAATAAATGTTTTTCAATCTTTTCAAGATTTAATATGAATTGTTTTATTAATATCTTTTGCTGCTAAAACACCATTAGTCCCTGTCCACATTTGGTTGCCTTTAGCCCATTCGGACGCGAATGTCTCGGGAAGCGTAATATTAGCTTCCATAGTATTAAAATTAGCGCTATATGCCTTCATAAGAGTTTTATTAGGTATATTTTATTTTGCAACAGCACACTTAATACCATTCTTTTTAGGAATATGTTGTATCAGTATCGTCTATTCCAGTTTGACTACTATAAGACAATTTGATTTAAAGGTATTAGTAGCTTATTCATCAGTCGCACACATGGGTTCCACGTTAATGGGAACATTCTCTGATACATTATATGGTTTAGTAGGTAGTGTACTATTTGGTTTAGCTCATGGTTTTGTTAGTCCAGGACTATTTTTTGTAGTTGGTGCCGTCCTATATGATAGATGTGGTTCAAGAATAATAAATTATTATCGAGGACTTAATGTATTATTACCTTTTTTATCTTTAATTTTCTTAATATTAGTTTTCGGTAACATCGGGGTACCTTTAACTGCTAATTTTATTGGTGAGTTTATGTCTTTGTTAGGAGCATTCCAACAAAATATATTTATTACTAGTATTGCTACTACTTCTGTAGTTTTAAGTGCGATATATTCTATATTTATGTATAATAGAGTAACTAGTGGTTCATATTCACGATATTTACACGTAATCCCTGATTTATTTAGAAAAGAATATTATACATTATTACCTCTAGTAGTGTTAACATTACTGGTGGGTGTATTTCCTTATTTTATAATAGCAGACATTGAATATGCATTGAGTAATTATCTATTATTTAGTTGATTTTTCTGCTTATTTTTCATATCGGGATTACACCGGGGAAAACTTAATATACTTAATTAAATGCCTCAATTAGTTCCTTTTTATTTTGGACATCAAGTATTTTATGTGTTTCTAGGATTAATATTATTATTGTCTTTTTTAAGTAAATATATGTTCCCTAATATGCTATCAAGACAATTAGGTCGATCTATAATGTTTTTTATTATATAATTATATTTATTATATATAGTGGGTGGATTAAAAGTTTCTTCAGGGATTTGAACCCTGATAATGATATTAGAAGTATCATGTTCTACCTGTTGAACTAAAGAAACAAGTATTTTTACCCTCAACTTTTACTTTTTATTCTTAATAAGGGAATACCTTATTTCCCATCGCATTGCGATGGGAAAATGTGCATTGCACATTTTATCCCCGGCAAAGCCGCCCATGCCGAGCCTACGGCTCGGCGGGGCGGTCGTATTTTTCATTTCCCAAGCCCGAAGGGCTTGGTAAATCGAAGCGACCGGGGTATCTAGAAAGGGCCCGGATATACTAATTAAAGTGTAAATAAGTAGGGGTAATTAAATAGTTGAATTTCTTCATTTCCCACACTCTGTGGGGGAAATAGGGTAAAGAGGGAATTGAACCCTAGGATCTAGATTTGCAATCCAGACGCAGTACCAACACTGCACTCTACCCGTGATTTAATTAAATGGTATTTTGTTAAAATTTTATTTTTAGCGTATAAATCATATTAAGAGAGAAAAAAAATATATATCTTATTCCCGGTCGCTCCGCGACCGGGAATAGCCAGGGAGTATAGTTTAATGGGTAAAATATGAAGCTTCAACCTTCATTTTGGAAGTTCAAATCTTTCTACTCCTGACTATCCTTTTTTTTACCCCGGTCGCTATGCGACCGCCTCGCCGAGCCTTCGGCTCGGCATGGGCGGCTTTGCCGGGGTAAATATAAGTTAGGGATATTATATTAGGGAACGAGAATTAAAAATAATGGAATTCCTTTATGATTTTTATATATTATGGATGTGATGGCCGAGTCTGGTTGAAGGCGTAATATTTGAACTATTAAGCAAAATAATTGCCGCGAGTTCAAATCTCGCTCCATCCGATATTAGCACTAAGTTAGTAATCCCCTGTAAATCACAGTGTGGGTTACTCCAAGGGGGTTTAGTTTAATTGGTTAGAACACTGAGTTTGCAACTCAGTAGTATGGGTTCAAGTTCCGTAGTCTCCAGTTCAGATTGCTTAATGGTAAAGCGTGGCACTGAAAATGCCCTCATGTAGGTTCAAGTCCTTCTCTGGACAGGCTCCCGAGTCACTATTCCCCAGTCGCTATGCGTTTCCCCATCAAGTTTCAACCGAAGGTTGAAACTTGGGTGGGGAAAGAGATTCCGTGACCTTCGGTCACGGAATAGACATATTGTCTTGGAAAATTGGGGAAAATGCACTGCGTTACAGAATTATTATGGGAACAGGGAATTGGAACATTAGGGAAAGATAATAGCATCTTATAGGATTTGAACCTATGTGTCCGGAGCCGAAATCCGTAATTCTACCAATTAAACTAAAGATGCATATAACAGTAATGGTGAAATGGTAAACACGGAGGGTTTAGGTCCCTCTTCTTGGGGGTTCAAGTCCCTTTTACTGTATTTTTATCTTCTTTGTACATTTATCTTCTTTGTTCATATCTACATATTTCCCGGTCGCCCTGCGACCGGGAAATATGTAATGTAGGGTAGTGTCCCTACCTACTAAAGGTACAACTTTAACAAAAATCGTTACAATTAATAAAGCGAACATAGGTTAATTTGGTAGACTCGAGGATTTCCATTCCTTATGTATTGGTTCAAGTCCAATTGTTCGTAAAAGGTGAAATAATTTAATAGCTATTATAACAACTATTATTGTAGTATAATAATTATTATTGTTAATATAACAATAATTAATACTATTAATAATCTTAAACCTTTAATTAATGTTATAGGTAATATAAATGTTATTAATATAACTGCTATTAATATAAATATAATAATTAATAATATATTTATAATAACTGTTAATATAATTTATATAAAAACTGGTAATAATAATATAATAACTAAAATTATAATTATTAAAACCTCACCCTATCTCTAATTCCCCAGTCGCTATGCGACTGGGGAATAAAAGAAGCGAGGGTAATGTTAATAGGGCCTGTAGCTTAACGTAAAGTATCTCTTTGTCAAGGAGGTGGATGTCAGTTCAAATCTGATTAGGCTCGTATTTATTTAATTACTTTATTCTCTTTTCCTTTATATCCCATGTCGCGCTGCGACATGGGAACTGTGAGTATAATAACCAAGACTTCTCTTTCTTTTGCGTAGAATGAGTAAGTTCCCCCGCCCCCTGGGCGGGGAACATAAGAAAACAAGGTAAATTCTCTTACATTACTTAGCCTCCTGGATATACCCCTGGTTTTCTTCGCCCTTCGGGTTTCCCCGCGCGGAGCGGTTCCCCGGGCCCGGCGCAGTGCGCCGGGCCCGGGGAAAGATGGAAAGTGGGGAAGAAGAAAATAGAGGAAAGAGATTCCGTGCCCTTCGGTCACGGAATAGACAAATTGTCTTGGAAAAAGGGGTATAAAAGAAATATAGGTAAATTATAAAAAAGAAGGTAAATACAGGAAAAAGTAATGAGTGAACCCCTGGGCGCGCCCCGGGGGAAATGAAATAAAAAGGAAGTTAGTTTAATGGTAAAACTTTGCTTTTACACGGCAGGATTATAAGTTCAATTCTTTTACTTCCTAAATAATAACGGTATCATAATATAATACCTAAGCATTAACCTTTACTGATTTACCCAGTAGTGAAGCTACTGGGTAAAAATAAAGTAAGTACATGTCCCCAGGCGCTTCGCGTTTCCCCACCCGAAGGGAGGGGAAAGAAGGAAAACTGGGGACATATAAGAAAGGTTAATGCCGAAGGTAGGATAAATAACTGTACTGTAAGACGGTATATAATTAAGGAAAGGTTGCTATAGGTAGGGCGAGATGTTTGCTATACATTAGGTTATAAACCTTATGGGTTCGAGTCCCTTTCTTTCCGAAAATAAAAATAATAATATGAAATGTATAATGAAATATATTTAATATTATATTAAGTATATTAAAGATGGAGTTGAATTATTAGGGAAGCGTAAGCTATTATATCTGGAGATTTAATAAAAATAAACTGAATGTAAATCAATGTATAATATTAAGTTACACTACCCCCGGCCGTCCAACTGGACAGCCGCCCCCGCCCAAGGTTGGGCGGGGGCGGCTTCGCCGGGGGGATGTAGGGAATAAAAGATACTATGTGTAGTTTTTTAATAAAATATAACGAATTGTTTAACCAAACCTGAAAACAGGATAACATATAAACAAAGCGAACTGAATCATCTTAGTAGCTTTAGGAAAAAAAATCAACCGAGATTCTATGAAGTAGTCGTGAGCGAAAATAGAATAGTCGTATTCTTATTAAAAATACAATTATCTACTTGTTATGTACCTAGCCTTCGCGGATTCCCGGTCGCATAGCGACCGGGAAAAGAGGAAATAAAACAAAGTAAATTAAAGAAAAGTGTATAAGAAGAAAATATAATTCAAAAAAATTTTGAGTTATATAATTATATAATTCAATTAATAAGAAAGAATAAGTAAAATGGTCAAGAAACTGTTTGAATAAAGGGGAACTTTCCTCTAAGACTAAATATGATATAATGAGCGATAGTGAACGAGTACCGTGAGGGAATACGCTGAATTAGTAATTTATGGAGCTATAGGAGACCAAAAAAATGATGGTTTAACTATGTACCTTTTGTATAATGGGTTAGCAAGTTTATGTTAGTAGCGAGAATGAAATAATTCTAAGATAAAGCAACTATTTAAATAGTTTTGATATGGTAAGTTATTAACATAAGACCCGAAGCCTAACGATCTTGCCCAGTCTTGGAAATAAGACCGAACAAGTGAATGTTGCATAATTCTTTGATGAGGTTGGGTAATGAGAAATTCTATTGTTGTTAGGAGATAGCTGGTTTTTCGTGAAAACTATTTATGTAGTTATGTCATAAAATATTCCACTAGGTACAGTACGTAAATTCATTATAAGTATCTACTAATATATAATATTCCCCCGGCCATAGGCCGGGGGAATAAAAGTAAGTAAAGTAGATATTTATTAAATTCGGGGGGTCATTGAGACTTTACCGATGAATTTGGGTCTCGGAATTAGTAAAAATATTATTGGCAGGTCGGACTTTCGGTGATAAGGTCGATTGTCAAGAGGGAAACAGCCCAAAGCAAGAAGAAAAGGTTCCAAAATAATCGATTAGGGCGGGCCCGCTTCGCGGGCCCGGGTCAAATCCCAGCCCGCAATGCGGGCTGGAGCTTAGTGCCTTTATGGTTGTCCGTCTATCACACATAGAACCAGGACTTGGGCTTGGAAATTGCCATGTTTAACGTGTATGTAACAATACGCTGGTTGTATAAGGTTGATGGGCACTGATAAATGTATAGGAGCTAAAGCGAATTACCGTATTCTTGCGTTCAGTTTATTAACTTTCCCCACGCGCGCCCGCCTTGGCCGCGCGGGGGGTTCCCTTAAATATCCCCGGTCGCTATGCGACCGGGGATAATATAAACAAGGAAAGTAAAAAAATTGGGCGGTAACGAAACATTCGGTATAAGGTTGAAAAATAGTGGTTCATTATTTTGACTTATCTGAAGTGAGAATGCTAACATGAGTAACGTTAAAGGAGGTTTACGTACCCCGGGCCCGGCGCGAAGCGCCGGGCCCGGGGGATTGATCTAAATCCTCCTCGCCTTAAGCATAAGGGTTTCATTCTTCTCGCTTATCGAAGTTTGAGTGATGTAACGGTTTCTAATGTTGATACGAAAGGTTATACTAATGATTATATCATTGAAATAAACCAATTATTAACCCCAGGCATTACGTTTGGGTAAGTGAATAATAATTCTGGAAATATTTATTTCTATTTTAATTTTAACTACTCGATATTTATGTGGTTCCGGGCAGAATTGCCCGGAACCACACTAGTAACATCGTTTTATTAATAATTTATGATTATTATAAAGTTCCACCGCCCGTAGGGCGTTGGAACACTCCTTTCCCTAAAGCAAAAGGGAAGGAAGTTAAATTAAGTATTTAATTATATATGATTCGATATATTTCTTATTATATGTAATTATTGAACCGTACCCCAATCCACCACTGGTATGCAAGTTTAGTAAACTAAGGCGTATGAGTAATCTATCGCAAAGGAACTCGGCCAAAATATTCCATAACTTAGGGAAAAGGAATACTAAACCTTTATTAAAAGAATTATTGAATCGAAAAATTAGTATTAAAAACTCTTTTTTTGAAGTATATTATATTACAATGAATTCTTATTATTCTTATTATTATTCTTTGTTGGAGTAATGAATGGTAGATTAATTATATTTGTTTCAAAAGACTTATTCCCCGGCGCTATGCGCCGGGGAATCAAGGATTGTAGTTTGAATATTATTTGATATTCACCTTGCTTTTAACTTAAATATATTACTATACTAATAATAGTAGTTAATCCTAATTATTATAATTATAAGAAATGTATAAGGAAAATAAAGTATAATAATTTTAATTAGATATCAATAATACAATATATATAATTTAATTTATATTATCTTGATATTATTTAATTTCAAATCGCCGTATTCTATTTTTTTCTTCATTCCACAGACGTAATAGTATGGGGATTAAGAAGAATAAGGTAAAGTAATAGCCCAGGGGCGCGTATAATTATATACTACATATGTATTATATTACCCCCGGCCAACCTTCGGTTGGCCGGGGGCGGCTTCGCCGTGGGGATGCGGTTAATTACATATATTATGCTGTTACACAGCATTTTGTTTGGATATTTAAGTATTCAATAGTAAAACAGTAGAACTGTGGAGAATATACAAGGGTTATGCCTGAGGTATAATCCATACTCTGATACCTCTTATAAATATCCCAAGCCCAATGGGCTTGGGATATAAGGAAGCAAGGTAACAGATATAAATTCTCTTTTAATAAAGGATAGTACTATAAAAGCGCGTTGTACAACTGTTTACTTAAAACACAGCACTTTGCGAAGAAATACTTCGTTGTAAAAGGTGTGAGGCCTGCCCAGTGCCAAAAGATGAATTATGAGTTGACCATTTTATTATTTAATAATATATGGACAAGTTCCATAATCCTTTGGTTAAAGGCGGCCCTATTCTTGAGGGTCTACCATAAGGGCCCTCTTTAAATTTAGCTAGATACTAAAAATCGGTCCACCCTATTTCCCCGTTTCCCCGGCGCAATGCGCCGGGGAAAGAAGATTAAGCGTAGCTCGGGGAAATAAGAAGAGGAACCCCGGGGGCGCGCCCCGGGGGAAATGAAGGAAGAGGATAATAATTAGTAGTAAAATAATAAAATTTTCCCATTCCACATGATATAATTACTCAATTATCTTAATTTTCCCGACCGTAGGTCGGGAAAAATAATAGTGATAAGGAAATGGATTCCCCGTGCGGAGCTGGCCCCCGCCGAAGGTTGAAACTTCGGCGGGGGACGCGTAGCACGGGGAATAGGCTTTTAGCTAGAAAAGTATTATTAAATAAAATCTGCAGAGACCATATGCTAAATGATGTAAAAAAAATACATTGATGACATGGTCCATTATAACATAATATGTTATATTGCCTAAGGTAGCAAAATTCCTAGGCTAATAATTGTAGTCCCGACTGAATGGCGTAATGATACAACGACTGTCTCTGCGGTAGGCTCAGTGAAATTGTAATGATCGTTAAGATACGATCTTCACCCTTAGAGGGACGGGAAGACCCTAGCAGCTTTACTACTATTAATTATGACTTGTTCTATTTATATTCAAATTATATAGATCGAACCCCCGGCCGTCCGGTTGGGCGGCCGGGGGGATGTTTTTTTTGAGGTCCAATAAACAATCTAATTGTTTATTGGACCTCGATAAAGGATTTATTTGAAAAACAGAATGAAATTCATCCAAAAATACTTAAACTTTTCGAGGGCTTCCGCCCTTAATATATTTACATATAAATTAGTATTACGGCCCCCCCGCCCTTCGGGCGGGGGGGCCGTGATATTAAAGTAGTGCATATAAATAAAAATTAAGATATTAGGTGTACATTGATTATAAGGTAGTTTATGTGGGGCGCAGTACCCAAAAATAGTATCTGGGTAGTCTAATTCCAATGAATAAATAGCTAAATTAACTATACAACTGTATTATAATTAAGTTTAAATAGAATTATAATAAGGCCAGGTAGGTAATTATCAATTATACAGCGCAATAGCGCTGTATATATCGAAACATTCGATTAGCTAAGGATATGTTATTTGTATAACGTATTATTAAAATATTTATTAAAGCTAAGTCTTTAGCTCTAATTTTGAGTAGAAGGTATGCTTCACCCAATTAGATTTGGGTACTTGTAAAAATAATAGTAAAATATTATAATATAACTTAATCTATTTATGATATTATTTATTTTATTACCCCCGGCCGCCCAACTGGACGGCCGGGGGTATTACGTTAAATAAAGCAAATGTTAATATTATTATTACTTACCCTACTGTTCCCAGCCTTGTTCCCAGGGCGGTAACACTGGGAACAATAGTAAATAAGATTAATGATAAATAAATAATAATAAAAGTAAGTGGTCCCAGGCGCTTCGCGCCTGGGACCCCGTAAGTAGAAATGATTGAATATGTTTTAGAAGTTTAATGGCATAAGCTTAAAGCCTAACTGTGAGACTAACAAGTCATACAGACACGTAAGTGGAGCATAGTGACCAAGGGCACATATAAGGATTGATGGCCCTGAAAACGGATAAAAGTTACGCTAGGGATAACAGGCTAATATTGCAGAAGAGATGAAATTAGATGCGATGTTTGGCACCTCAACATCGGGGGTCGCTACATTTATCGTTATTTTTTATAACCAAAGCCCTTAGGGTAGCCACCATAGGAATAGGGTAATTAAAGAATATTTAGATAATTAGTGTAAAACAACTTTAATTCTAGGACAACCGTACCCTAATGTGGTTAATTGTATTTTCCACGGCCATAGGCCGATTCCCCAGACCGTAGGATTTTCCCCACGCAGTGCGTGGGGAAATGAGTTATCTGGGGAATGAAAAAAGGGAACCCCGCGCGCGCCCAAGGCGGGCGCGCGCGGGGAAAGATTAAAAGTATTTACCGGTACCCAAGCCGCAAGCGGCTTGGGTAAAAAAGTGGTATATATGTACATGAAGGGTTGTATATTTATATTTTATAATTTTTTAAAATATAAAAGCGGTCAATTAGAAGGTATATAATGTAATAAAATATATATAGACCTCAACGACTACTAAGTTATGCAATGAATATCAGTTGCATGGTATAGTCTGAACCAATTTGAAAAAATTGGAATTACAATTGAATTAAGAAAACAATTGTAACCCTATATTATATATATTTATTTTATTAATAAAATTAACATCCCCAGGGCCGTCCAGTTGGGCGGCCCGGGGGATAATAAAATTGCAGTAACCCAGGCC
>Ga0335077_10004456_pt1 | contig 17090 bp, 13 predicted proteins | sample Lox_Sample_31_FD_207151 | JGI IMG/M metagenome (GOLD analysis project Ga0335077, IMG submission 207151) | Soil microbial communities from Loxahatchee National Wildlife Refuge, Florida, United States - Lox_Sample_3.1 | ecosystem: Environmental > Terrestrial > Soil > Wetlands | place: USA...
ATTATTTCCTGGGGCGCCCGCTGCGACATAGTGGCGCCAGCTTCTACAAGCTGTCTCTGTTCCGCCACGGCAAAGGCCGCTTCGAGTGCCGCCTGAAAGACCAGGACAGCTCGATGGCCGACATGGAAGTGCATGAGCACGTCATCGTGGATGGCGCAACGGCAAAGCTAAAGAATCCGCTGCTGCATCACAACGTGGAGTCGCTTTCGCGCTACATCAGGAAACACGATGAATACTCCAATTGGGACGCGCGGGTATGGATGCAAGGAGAGGCAGGTTCCGGCGAACTGCCACCGGCACTTTTCGGCACTCAGGCGCAGCGCCGCCGCTGGCTGAGGAAGAAATTTCTCTCTGTGCCGGGATCACCGCTGGCATATTTTCTTTACAAATACTTGCTCTGCCTGGGCTTTCTGGATGGTGTGCCCGGGCTGATTTACTGCTGCTTTCATGGCGTCCAGTTTTTTCACATCAAAGCCAAAATGTATGAACTTAGCGTAAAGCGGGAGAATTCTCCTGGCAACACCAGCAACACCTGAAACGGGCCACGCAGCCGCGGCCCGAGTCTGTGACGAAGCGGTTGCCTACCATGGGCTGCTTGCAGCCGATTGGGAGCGGCGGTATCAAAAGCGCTCCTTTCGGGCGCGCCTGACTGTGCTTGAAGAGTGCCTGCGCGGCAGAAAACTGCGGGGGCATTGGCTGGATGCCGGTTGCGGCTCGGGCGTGCTTTCCCGTTGGCTGGCCGGGCAGGGGTGCCGGGTCCTGGGGGTGGATGCTTCTCCGGAGATGGTGGATGTTTCTGCGAAGCTGGGTGGCTCGCATGCAAATGCCGACCGGCTCGACTTCCGGCGAGTGGAGACTATCGCCCGGCTACCGTTTGGCGCGGAGGAGTTCGAAGGCATTCTGTGCTCAAGCGTGCTGGAGTATCTGCCCGATCCAGCAGCATGCTTGGCGGAGTTTTTCCGGGTGTTGAAGCCGGGCGGCCTATTGCTGGTCTCGGTTCCAAACGCCAGCTCCGTGGTTCGGCAGCTGCAGATGGTCTGCCATCGTGTAGGAGGGTTCTTCGGCCGCACCTGGGTGAAGTATCTCGCTTACTCGCAACATGAGTATCGTGGAGCGGAGTTTGCGGAGCTGCTCTCGCTTGCCGGATTCTCGGCCGCGAAGCCGCTGGCGTTTGGAGGGCCACTGCCGCGTGGATTGCAGCGCCTGCAGTGGAGCGGGCCGCTACTGATGTTCCTGGTAGAGAAGCGTGTTGCGCGGAGTTCCTAGGAATGAAACAAGTCCTGCAAGACGCACGTACGGGAGAAGTCGAGGTTGCGGAAGTTCCCGCGCCGCGGCCATTGCCGGGCTGCGTTCTAGTGCGCATCGCAGCATCGCTGGTTTCTGCCGGGACGGAGCGGGCTTCGTCCGAATTTGCTAGCAAGAATCTTCTGCAGAAAGCAAAAGCCCGGCCGGACCTGGTGCGCGAGGTAATCAATAAAGTCCGCCGGGACGGACTGTTCTCAGCCATCAGCGCCGTTCGCAGCCGGCTCGATCATCCCAGCGCATTGGGCTACAGCAGTGCGGGTACGGTCATTGGCGTTGGGGAGGGTATCACCGATATCAATGTCGGGGACCGGGTAGCTTGCGCCGGCGCCGGTTACGCCGTCCACGCGGAGTTTGCCTGCGTACCACGACTGCTTGTCGCCAGGATTCCGGCGGAATCTGCCGTGAGTTTTGAGGAAGCCGCCTTCACCACGGTGGGTAGTGTCGCCATTCACGGCGCGCGCACTGCTGATGTGAACCTGGGCGATGTAGTAGCGGTGATCGGCCTCGGCTTGCTGGGACAACTCACTACTCAGATTCTCAAGGCTGCAGGCTGTCGGGTGCTCGGCATGGATCTGGTGGCGGACCGTACGGAACTCGCTGCCCGCCTCGGGGCAGATGCGGTAAGCACGTCGGCCAGTGAATTCCGCGAAGTTTGTCTACAGCAAAGTTTGGGGCACGGCGTCGATGCCATCGTCATCACAGCAGAAACGGCCAGCAGCGATCCCGTGAATCTGGCTGCAGAAGTGGCACGCGAGCGTGCTGTTATCGCGGCGGTTGGTACCGTCGGAATGGAACTTCAGCGCCGGTTGTACTACGGCAAGGAACTTGACTTCCGAGTCTCCCGGTCCTATGGTCCCGGGCGCTATGATGCGGCTTACGAACAGAAAGGGCGCGACTATCCCATCGGCTACGTACGCTGGACTGAAAACCGCAACATGGATGCCTTCCTCCAGCTACTAGCTGAACGCAAGCTGGATGTACACGCCCTGATCACGCATCGCTTTCCGGTTTCGCACGGCACTGACGCCTATGACCTGATCACGGGCAAGACCGGAGAACCCTCTCTCGGCGTGCTCATCACGTATGCCGAGGAGGCCGACGTTCGAAGCTACGTTGAACTGGCACCGAAGGGAGCCGCGATTGCGGTTGCCAGGCCTAAGTCACTGTCGATTGGAGTTCTCGGAGCCGGAAGTTTTGCTACCAGCACGCTGCTCCCGGCAATCCGGAAAGTGGAGGGAGTGGAGTTGGTCGCGGTGTGCGCGACCAACGGGTCGCACGCTCGCCATGCTGCTGAGAAATTCGGGTTCCGCTACTGCACAACCGAGGAAGCGAAGATTCTTAGCGATCCTGCGGTTAACACCGTAGCCATTGCCACCCGCCATCATCTACACGCCAGACAAGCTCTTTCGGCGCTTGTGGCCGGCAAGCAAGTTTTTTGCGAGAAACCGCTATGCCTGACCGAGGGCGAACTCGCGGAGATCATCTGCTCCTATAGCCAAGATGTGCGTGCGAACTTTGTGCTCACGGTTGGATTCAACCGCCGCTTTGCTCCAATGGCGCAGCAACTGAAGGCCTTTACCGGCGGGATTCGAGAGCCCCTCTCGGTTCAATACCGCGTCAACGCCGGCCCGCTTCCGGCGGACCACTGGCTCAATGACCCAGAGCAAGGCGGAGGCCGGATTCTGGGCGAGGTTTGTCACTTCGTGGATTTCCTGATTTTTCTGACCGGCTCGCTGCCGGTGGAAGTGCATACGCGCAGCGTAGGCAACGCCGGCCAGTACTCGGGCGACAATGTGACGATCTCGCTGCAGTTTGCTAACGGATCGCTGGGAACCATCAGCTATCTGGCCATCGGCGACCGCTCGTATTCAAAGGAGCGGATTGAGGTCTTCGGCGGGGGCGCCGCCGCCGTTCTGGAAGACTTCCGCCGGCTGGAACTCGTGCGGCATGGGCGCAAACAGGTGATCCAGTCTCGGTTGCGTCAGGACAAGGGCCATCAGGGCGAGTGGGAAGCACTCGCCAAAGCAGTTCGAAATGGAGAGAGTCACATTCCGTTTCTTGAAATCGTAGCTGCGACGCTGGCGACGTTGCGCGCAGTCGATTCGCGGTCCAGCCGCCAGCCCGTCGCCATTGACGCTGAGCAATTCATCAGCGCAAGCACTCAAATACCTCGCCACGGCGAATAGCCACGAAGAGCCTATGGATGAGCAAAGCTGACAACTCGCCAGCACATGATCCGCAGTTTCGAACCCATGCCGGCTTGGCAGATCACGGCCCGGTGACTTCCTTACAGCCCGAGACGACCCAAGAGCCAAACCCTGAGCGCAGCAAGGCTGCCAAAGTGATGACTGAAGCGGCGGGTTTACTGCGCGGTCCCCTCCGGGTGTTTCCACTCCTGTTGAAACTGGGCTCGGATAAGCTGCGGCTATCGTTCCAAGCGCGGCATCTCTATGCTTACGCCAGTACGTTAGTGCCGACTGAGACTGCGCTGCGCTCGACGATAGGGTGGATTCACGCGGCGCGGCGTCCGGATGGGGGCATCGCGGCCTACTACAGCCTGCTCACCGGATATTCGGAGTCCTATCCCGAGGTGACCGGGTATATCGTTCCGACGCTTTACGATTTCGCTCGCTTCGCGACCGACCAAAGCTCCAGGGCGATCGCCGAACAGGCCACTCGCTGGCTGGTTTCGCTGCAGATGCCCTCCGGAGCTTTTCCGGGCGGGTTGCACGGCGACAACGCGCGGCCTTCGGTGTTCAACACTGGCCAGATCCTGTTTGGGCTGGTGCGGGGTTTCGCCGAAACCGGTGACGCCAACCTCCTGAACCATGCGGCGGCAGCTGGCGATTGGCTGGACAAGGTGCAAGGCCAGGATGGTGCATGGGCCGGCGTCAACGCATATCGGGGATCGCCCCACACCTACTACAGCATGGTTTCCTGGGCGTTGGCCCAGCTAGCACGGGGCGCGAAGGACGACCGTTACTCCAGAACTGCAGAACGAAATCTGGACTGGATCCTGGCGCACTTCCAGCCCAGCGGGTGGATTGATGGAATCAACTTGCGCGAACATCCGACCTATTTGCATTTTATCGCATACGCAATCCAGGGGGTACTGGAGTGCGGAGTTCTGTTGCAGCGAGACGACGCAGTGCGGGCAGCGTCCCGGTCTGCATGGGTCTTGTTGCGAAAGTTCGAGAGCCACAAGCATCTGCTAGGCGCATATGAGCCGGATTTCAGTCGCGGTCTGCGGTTCACCTGCCTGACAGGCAACGCGCAAATGTCCTGCGTATGGCTGCGGCTGTTTGATGTCACCAAAGACCTCCGCTATCTCAATGCCGGGCTCAAGATGAACGAACTGGTGAAACGCCTGCTCCCGCGTCACGGGCGGCGGGGCGTGATGGGGGGCGTGGCAGGATCATTTCCCGCCTGGGGCGCGTACCAACCGCTGCGCTACATCAGTTGGGGATGCAAATTCCTGGCGGATGCCCTGATGCTGGAGGAGCGCCTGGTGCACGAGTTTGAGGCAGCGTCATGCGGATCGTAGTTCTGTGCTCCAGTCCGTATGGAGAAACCGGCTGCGCAGTAGCGGCTCGCATGGCCCAGTCGGGCTATGTTCCGGCGGGCGCGGTCACGCTGCCTGCGGGCGATAGGGGCACTCTGCTGCGCAAGCTCGGACAATGGGGAGTGCGCGGTTCGTTACGTTACGCATGGTCGAAGCTGGCGCCAGGCCCAGCAGACCAGGGTGGGGTAAGGAATCCGCATCTGGAAACTGCTCTCAAACACGCCGGGAAGGCCTTGCGCAACCTGCACGAAGTTGCACGCGCATACGGCTTTCCGGTGTTCACCTGCGCAGGCCAGAATTCTCCGGCGGCGATCGCGCAGGTTCGCCAGTGGTCTCCTGATCTCCTTATCTTTACCGGAGGCGATATCCTACGAAAGGAATTGCTGGCGGTGCCCCGGTACGGTGTTCTCAATTCCCACCTCGCCCTGCTGCCGGAGATACGCGGCATGAGCAGTCCCGAATGGTCCCTGCTTTACGATGTTCCCCTCGGGGTAACAATTCACTATATGGATGCCGGCATCGATACAGGACCGATTTTGCTGCGGCGCAAGTTCCCCCACGCCGCCGATTGCAACTCGCTCAACGACCTGCGCAATCGGATGATTGCCTTCGGGATGGAGCTGTTGGCAGAAACCGTGGCCGCACTCGACAAAGGCACGATCTCGCCACTAGCGCAAGCCGACCATGGCAAAGACACCCAATTTTTCGTCATGCACGAACGCCTGAAGGCTGAAGCCGCTCGCCGGCTGGAGCGGACACGACAAACATCGCTGGCGGGCAAAGCCAATGCCTAAGATCACCACGCTCATCGAGATCGGCCGCACTTTCGGAGCGCGAGACGGGGCACTCCGTCTGGGCTACGAACTGGAGCGTGGCACGGGCCTGATGTCGCGGCGCATGCGCTCGGTCCAGGGATGGGAGCGCTGGACATTGCAACAGATTGCTCCCCAGGCTGAGGCTTCTGAAGTTCTGCGGTCGAGGCGCGCCGGGGAGCGTCCGTTCTTCTTTGAAGATGTACGCGAACTTGCAACTTCTCTCAGGGACATCGCCGGCCCAGATGGAGAAGAAAGAGCACGCGCGGAGGCTAACCACGTCCTCGAAGGTAATCTGCCGTTCTTCGGGAGCTTGTCTTACGCCTGCGGGTTTCCTCCGAACTGGTTCCAGAATCCGGTCACGGGGCAGAAAGTGTCTCCGGAGCGCGGGTGGACCACGATGCGCTTCGCTTCGCCCGACTACGGCGATCTGAAGTTTATTCTTGAACCTTCGAGATTCCTGTTCGTTCATCCCCTTGCTCGTGCATACGCCCTAATTGGTGATGAGAGTTTTCCGGAGGCGTTCTGGCATGCGCTGGAGGACTGGGCCCATAACAGCCCACCGATGGCCGGACCTCTCTGGATTTGCGGGCAGGAATCTTCGCTGCGGATTTTTGCCTGGTCGTTCGCACTACGAGCATTTCTCCACTCGCCAGCTACTACACCCGAGCGTTGCGCCCTGTTGTTCTCCATGATCGCCGCTCACGCCTGGCGGACGGAGCAAACGCTGGGATATGCCCGCTCGCAACGCAGTAATCACCTGATCAGCGAAGCAGCGGGCCTCTGGACCGTCGGCGCACTTTATCCGGAGCTAGCCAGTGCGGCTGCGTGGCGCGACCTGGGAGCGAGCCTGCTGCGTGAGGCGGTTCTTGATCAGTTCACGGCAGACGGCTTATATCTGCAACATTCTTTCAACTACCAGCGCATGGCCCTGCATCTCCTGTTGTGGACTCTGCGGCTCGCGCAAGTTCTCAGCCTGGAACTCCCCGCCCAGATCACCAGTCGAACTGCTGCGGGCCTGGACTTTCTTGGCAGCGTGGTTGATCCGATCTCCGGCCGTGCTCCAAACCATGGCGCGAATGACGGAAGCCTTGTGCTGCCGCTTGCCGCGTGTGACTACCGCGATTTCCGGCCACTGCTGCAGCTGGGCGCGACGGTGCTGGACCGACCGCCCCTGTTCGAGCCTGGCCCTTGGGATGAAACGTCACTATGGCTCTGCGGCCATGCTCCCGATTCCGCGTCGCGGCGACCCCTGCGCGTGCCTTCTGCGTCAACTGGTTATTACCGGCTCGGCGACGAAGATTCCTGGGCGCTGGTGCATGCCAGCCGTTACGCCAGGCGTCCTTTCCAGGCCGATCAACTGCACGTTGATCTCTGGTGGAATGGGTTGAACCTGGCACGCGATGCGGGCACTTACCTCTACAATGGCGCCCCCCCCTGGGACAACGGATTGTCTCGCAGCCTCGTCCACAATACGGTGACACTCGATGGCCGCGATCAGATGCGTCGCGCCGGCCGCTTTCTCTGGGTGGATTGGGCGCAGGCTTCGGGGATTTCTTCCGCCACTTCAAAGTCCGCCGTACCTGATTACTTCGAAGGCGAACATGATGGCTATCGTCGGCTTGGGGCGACGCACCGTAGAAGTGTCCAATATCTCCCGCACGCTGGTTGGGTGATCTTGGATGATGTGCTGGGAAACGGAGAGCATGGGGTGCGCCTGCACTGGCTTTTGCCGGATTTGCCGCTCGAGATAATTTCGGAATCACCCCTTGTGATCGCGTTGACCACCCGGGACAGGCGCTTTCGCTGGAGTATATTTGCAAGTAGTCCTCCTGCAAGCGTGATAATTCGGGAAGGCAGGACTTCGCAGCCAGACCCTGACACCTGCAACATTCCGCTGCTTGGTTGGGAATCACCCACCTACGGACTGCGTCGCCCTGCGAACTCCCTGGTTTGCTGGACACGCGGACAGTTGCCGGTGCGGCTTATCACGTCGATCCTCGCTGCCGAAGAATTCCAGGCGGAGCTGGCGAGAGACACTTTGATCGTGTCCAAAGATGGCGTTCCCATTTATGAAGTGAAGATCCTGCCCGGAGACAAGCCACGACGGGTGTCCGATTGAGTTCTGCGCGCGGCAGCAATCCAGTGATCATTCCCCTGCACTGTGCTACAACGGTATTGTCTCAAGCTGAACTTGCGTGAAGATACTCTACCTATCCCAATATTTCCCGCCCGAGATGGGTGCACCCGGTGCGCGCGTGAGCGAGCTCGCGAGGCACTGGGTACGGTCCGGGCATGAAGTCACGGTTCTCACGGGTTTTCCCAATCACCCCACCGGCATCGTTCCGCCCGAATACCGGAAAAAACTGTACCGCCTGGTAGTCCACGAAGATACCGAGGGAGTCAAGGTCGTCCGCACATGGCTGTGGCCGCTTCCCAACCGCAAGGTGTATGAGCGGATGCTGACCTACAGTTCCTTTTGCCTGTCATCTGCGATCACGGGACTCTTCACCTCCAGTCCAGACGTTGTGATTGCCAGTTCTCCGCAATTGCTGGTCGCGCTTTCCGGCTGGTGGCTGGCGCGGAGCAAAGGAGTTCCCTTCGTCTTCGAGGTACGCGATCTGTGGCCCGAATCGCTGGCTGCGGTGGGAATGGGGGCCGAAGATTCAGTGCTGCACCACTCATTAGGAAAGCTTGCCGGATTTCTCTACCGCAAATGCGAACGCGTGGTGGTTGTGACCCCTGCCTTTCAGGACCACCTGACACAACATTGGAGCGTGCCGCGGGAGAAGATTGCGGTAGTGCAAAATGGAGTGGAGACGGATCTGTTCAGCCCGCGGAACCGGGACAGCCTGAAGCGCGAACTCCGACTGGAAGGCCGCTTCGTGAGCTGCTACGTCGGCACGATGGGAATGGCCCACGGGTTGGAAACCATGGTGGAGGCTGCGGCGATTCTTCGCGATTCGCTACCCGAAGCACTGTTCCTCCTGGTTGGCGAAGGGGCAGAGAAAGAGCGAATTGTCTCCCTGGCGCAGGCACGCGGCCTAACGAATCTGCGTTTTGTGAGCCAGCAGGCGCGAGAAAAAATACCCGACTACATCGGGGCCTCCGACACGTGCCTGGTGCTGCTCAGAAAAGCAGAACTTTTTAAGACCGTTATCCCAACCAAAATGCTCGAGTCGATGTCCTGCTCCCGCCCTGTCATCGTAGGTGTGGAAGGGCAGGCGCGCCAGATTGTGGAGGAAGCTCGAGCCGGAGTCTTTGTGGAGCCGGAAAATCCGCAGAGGCTTGCGGAGAGCATCCTTCGTCTGGCCGGGCAAAAGGATTTGCGGGAGTCCTTGGGAAGCAACGGGCGCAACTACATCTTGCAGCACTTTTCCCGACGGTCCACTGCCGGTGAATATATCCGCGTGCTGGAAACCTTATGTTCCAACAAGCAAGAAGCCCGCAGCACAACTGCGAACAACGGCGTTTGAACCCCTTCTGACCCGGCGGGACAGTCTTAATCCGCTACTGCAGATGGTTCATGATGTCGAATACCATCCCAGTATTGTTCAGGCTTAACGGATACGCGTAGCTTGTATAGAGCACATTGTAGCCAGCGTCGAGGGATTGGATCTGATAATTGAGAGCGGCCGGACTGCCAATTCCGGTTTGGTCGAACATCACCAGATTAACGCCTGGGTCGGGAAACACGATCTGGGTGTTGGCTGAAACTGCTTTCCAACTCCAACCAGTGCCCGATCCGGTGTATTTATAGAGTGTGCCGGCACCAAGCGAAGAGCCTTCGAACATGTATTCCGCGCCGATCGATATGCCTTGGCCACGGTATCCGGTCTTGGCGTTACGGTCCGTATCGAGGAAGATATGCCACGCAGCCCCAGTCACCGCGCGCCAGCGGAAGGACACGCGGGCGTTCATGGTGCCGCCGGCGCTGCCAGTGGAGGCCGGCCATGCCGTGGCGAATGGGGCTTGCACTCCCTGCCCCGTTAAGGCCGCGGCTTCCGCCGTCCAGTAGATTGGCACCTGGTTGTAGGCGTTGTCCGGACTGTCACTTACGTACACCCATCCCGCATTGCGAGATTGCGCCAGATTTATGGCAGTCTGCATCTGCGCTTGTGGCACGCCTAGAATGATGTGCCAGAAACGGTCGGGCGGGTATTGGTGCACCCAGGGATAGTCCACATAGCCGGTTTGATAGCCGGAGAACCCGTTCATGTTCTCCCAATTCACGAGAATATTGGTGATGGACATCCAGCAATCGTTCGCGCTGGGCGTGCCCGGATTGAGCACGGTAATGCGGGCTCCAGCCTGCTTCTGGCGCACATAGTTCGTCAGTTCTTGGTAGTACAGGAACATCGTGCCTGCATAGGTGTTGGCATCATTGCAATTCACAGGAGCTTCATCGAAGAAAATGCCATCCACTCCGTAGTTCTGGTACACGTTGTCGATGGACTGGCGGACCAGCTTGGGATCGCGCGTGCCGTAGGTTGTGTGGGTATACCCGAGCACGTAAATTCCCTGCTTGCGGGTCGCCTGAATCGCAGCGTCCACTGCAGGATAGTAGGTTGGATCATCACCATCGCTGATATCCACAATCATGAAACCCACGGCTGTTGATCCTGGGGCTGCCCAGCCTTGCCACGTCGACGTGCCCGGGTTCTGATATGAGGGAACGGCAAGCCGGGTCTGAGCATGGGTGGGGACCGCAACACTCAAAGCCGAGGCAAGAAAAACAGCCGGGATCAACAATCGAAAGGTGCGCATTAAGCCTCGCTGGGATCAAAGACAAAAGCGGTTGAGGTAACTGCAGTTCGATAGCCACTCTACCAGACGAACTTTCCGGCAGTTTTTCCCCGTTTGTGATCAGTCGCGGCCCGGCCGCGTGCAAGACCTTGCGCATTTCATGCTAGGATTTGCGTCTTGCGGGCACCTCCGGGGGCAGATTGGCCAACTGATATGTGTCCAGCGAATGCATTTGCGGTTTATCCCAGCTTGCGCGATCGGACCGTGCTGATCACCGGCGGAGCCTCTGGCATCGGCGCGGCCCTGGTCGAGCAGTTTGCACTGCAGGGAGCGCGCGTGGCATTCCTGGATCTCGCGGCGGATGCGGCGGCAGACCTGTGCGAGCGACTTGTGGATCGCGCGATGCACGCGCCGCTATTCCTCGCCTGCAACCTGACCGACATCCCTGCGTTATTGTCATCATGCGCTGTCGTGGAGTCACGCCTAGGGGCTGTTCGGGTCCTGGTGAATAACGCCGCCAACGATGATCGGCACCGATTCGCACAGGTCACGCCCGGTTATTGGGACGAGCGCATGGCTGTGAACCTTCGCCACCAGTTTTTTGCCATGCAAGCGGTTGTCCCCGGCATGACGGCTGCGGGTGGCGGTTCGGTGATCAACATGAGTTCGATTTCCTGGCTGGTTCCTTCCACGGGTCTGCCGGTCTATGTCACGGCCAAGGCCGCAGTTGTGGGGATGACGCGGACACTGTCTCGTGAGCTAGGGGCAGCCAACATTCGGGTGAACTGCGTCTTGCCGGGTGCCATCGCCACCGAACGCCAGCGCCGTTTGTGGTACACGTCTGAGTATCAGGCGGAAATCATGTCCCGGCAGGCACTGAAGCGTGAGTTGTTGCCGGATGACGTTGCCCGACTGGTGATGTTCCTCGCCTCCGACGACAGTTCGGCTATTACCGGGCAGAGTCACATTATTGATGGTGGCTGGGTGTAGGCCTTCAAATCGGGGTGGGCCGATAGAACAGCACGGTTTTAGCAGTGCCCCAAGCTCGAAAACGCGCCGCGGAACGCGCAACTACTTCGAGCTTGAAGACAGACTGCGCCGGCCAGCTAGGCGCGAAAGCGTGAGTGGATTTTTCAGCCGCGCAGCGGCATGAATGCATTCTGCCTTCGCCATTCGTGACGATCTGCAGCTAGCGCACCAATCCCGCCAGCGCGGCTTTCAAATCATCCGGCTTGAATCCGAATGGTCCCGGTTTACTCTTGTAAGCCACACGACCCTGGGTATCGATCAGATACAAGCGGTCCGGCCAGCCGGTATAGGCCTTCTCAACGGTGTTATCGAAGCCATCGATGATGGCAGGAAACTTGATGCCAAGCTTGCGTACACAAGCCCCGGCAACGTCTTCCCGTTCGTCCAGGTTCTTGGGGCTGGCGAATACCACCTGGTCTTTGATGTTGCTCTGCATCTGCCAGACGTCGCTGGGATGTGCTTCGAGGATGTAGACAGCGAAGAACGCCACCCGATTGCCGTACTCCTCGTAAAGCTTATTGAGAGCGGGAACCTCCCGCCGGAAGGGAGGTCAGGTATAGCTCCCGAAAACCAGCACGACCGGTTGCTGTGAGGTGAGCGTCGAGAGGCGGACCCTCCCGCTCTTATCCAACTTCACCAGGGAAAAGTCAGGAGCGGGACTGCCGATCTGCAAAGCACCGGCGCGGGCACGCGTCCAGAGAGTCTCAAAAGGAAAGAGCAGGAACGGCACCGGTCCGGGCATCTTGGACATCACGCGGCCAAAAACTTCCGGCGGCTGCTTCATGGACCACCAGATGAAGGACGTGCAGGCGGCATACAGCACCACAAGCGCTGTTACCGCTATAAAGACATGCACAGGATTCGGCTTGCGCATCCGCGCAACCTAGCATGTCGGTTCTGGCGGGCACCATAGCGGAAATGTACTACGTCCGGCCCTAGAGCCCTGCTTTTCTACCAAGTCCAGGCGGGGTTTTCCGCAGATGCTCACCTGCGGTTTCCTCCGGCAGTGACGATAGTAATCTTCAGTCGGGAGCCCGCTTTTTATAGTCTGACCTCACCCCATGCGCCTCAAGAATGTCCTCGTTCCGCTCCTGCTGTGCGGATCCCTTCTGGCTGGCTCCGGCTATTCCCGCGCCCAGGAAGAAAAGCCTGAGGCTGAGCGCAAGGTGGTAAGCCGTGTCATGCCAGAGTACCCGGCACTCGCCCGTACGATGCACCTTTCCGGAGTGGTCAAGGTGGAAGCTGTCGTGGCCAGCAATGGTTCGGTGAAGTCGGTGGCCATCAAGGGAGGGCATCCTGTGCTGGTGCAGGCGGCCGCGAACGCGGTGGCCCGGTGGAAATGGGCTCCCGCTGCCCGTGAGACCAAAGAACCGGTCGAGGTCCGCTTTGCTCCGGAATGACGCTATTACGCAGTAAGATCAACCTCTGCTCGCCCCATCCTCTTGCTCTCTCCTTCGGTCACGCGCCGGTTTGTGGTACAAGAACTCTGGAACCTCATGTTGTTACTGATCCCGTCACCTCATATCGCAATTACTGAAGGAGCGCCGTGTTAAGGGCGCTTTTCATTTCTCTCTCTGAAAGCCGCTGGCTGCGCGGCGTTGCCGAGCGGTCGGCAGTCGGCCAACGGCTTTCCAGCCGGTTCGTTGCCGGCACTCAACTGGAAGATGTCTTGCGCGCGGCACGGAGTGTTAACGACGCGGGACTGGGCGTCTCCGTGGACAACCTCGGCGAAAACGTCAGCAACGCAGAGGAAGCGCGCGCCAGCGCCCAGGTTTACCATCACCTGCTTCATGAGATCGCCGCACGCGATCTTAACGCCAACATCAGCCTGAAGCTCACGCACATGGGGCTGGACGTGAATCCCGCGCTAGCTCGTGACATCGTATGTGCCTTGGTGGCCAAGGCCGCGGCCATGAGCCCGCGTAATTTTGTCCGCGTGGATATGGAAGGCTCAGCCTACACCCAGCGAACCCTTGATCTGGTGCACGAACTCCACAGCGTGAATGCACATCAGGGTTGCATAGGAACCGTGATCCAGTCGTACATGAGGCGTTCGGAGGCAGACGTGGAAAGCCTCCTGGCGGCGCGGATTCGCGTCCGGCTGTGCAAGGGTGCATACAAGGAACCCGCGGAAGTTGCGTTCCAGAAAAAGTCCGAGGTGGATGCGAATTACGTAAAGCTGATGAAGACGTTGCTGAAAAGCGGCGTCTACCATGGGCTGGCTACCCATGATGAGAAGATCATCAAAGAGACCCTGGCATTCGCCCTGCGCGAAGGCATTCCGCGAGACAGCTTCGAGTTCCAGATGCTCTACGGCATCCGGCGCGATCTGCAGATCAGCCTGGTACGTGACGGTTGGCGGATGCGCGTGTACATCCCGTTTGGAACGGAATGGTATCCCTACCTCATGCGGCGCCTCGCGGAGCGTCCTGCGAATGTCTTTTTCATGGCCAAGAACCTTCTCCGCAAGTGAGGCTCGCTTCCAGCGCGCTGAGATCACCAGATTGGAGATTTTCAGGCCGGCAATGCACGAATTTTCACTCAAGCCACCCCTGCATACGACTCATCTGGAAGGGGCTGACCGCACCAGGAAAACTGCAACGGCGGCGGCGCAAAGCAGGGCAAGCACAATGATTTCTATAAGATCCAGACGACGGCGCAGATTCAACGGAGCTCCTCTGAATCAAGGTGAGAAGGGATTCGCCAAGTCCAGAACTCAGCTGTGGCCTGCCTTGCTGAAAAAATGAATCGGCGACCCGCTGCTTCATGTATACTTCTGCGGCCCGCCGTCCCCAAGCGCCACTTCGGGACAATTCGGGACATCTCAGGTTATGGGCACCAGCCAGCCCCCAACCACCAGCCAGCGGCTCGATTCCTGGAAGGAAATCGCCGCCTTCTTTGGCCGCGATCAGCGCACCGTCAAGCGATGGGAAAAAGACCGCGCGCTTCCTGTGCGCCGATATCCGGGGAGCAGCCGGGGCCGCGTATATGCATACCCCGAAGACCTCTGCCGCTGGATGAACGCACCCGCGGTCCTGGACGCGGAACCCACGGCAGGGGCGACGGAAGGATCACCGGAAGCTGGCCCCAAGGCTCGGGGGGCGCTTGAATTCAAGAAACGCACTGTCTGGCTGGTTGCGCTCGTGGTGTTGACGGGTCTTGCGGTCGCTGCCGGACTTCGCTATGGGCGGATGCGCAATGCAACGCCAAGCTCCGCCGCGGCTGTCCCCAACCTTCCTGCGGCCGATGTTCCTCATCGTTCGGAAGCCGAAGAACTCTATCTCGAAGGAAGATATTACTGGAACAAGCGGACACCCGACAGTCTGAACATGGCGGTTGACTACTTCACTCAGGCCATCGTCAGAGATCCAAACTACGCTCCCGCCTACGTGGGTCTGGCTGACTGCTATAACCTGCTGCGTGAGTTTACGGTGATGCCGGCGAGCGAAGCTTTTGCCCGTGCTATCGCGGCAGCCAGGCGAGGCGTGGAACTGGATGACAACTCCGCCGCGGCCCACGCCTCGTTAGCTTTCGTCACCTTCTACGGCGATTGGAACGCCCGCGAAGCGGAACGTCACTTTCAGCGGGCCATCGCTCTGAACCCCAACTATGCCAGTGCGCATCATTGGCATGCCACTTTCCTTATGACCATGGGGCGGTTTCCCGAAGCTCTGGCGGAGATTGACCGGGCCCAGCAACTGGAACCCGCGTCTCCTGCCATCCTGGCGGACAAGGGCTTGATTTTGTTTCTGGCGGGTCAGGCGCAACCTGCCGAGGAACTGCTCAAGCAACTTGAGACCAGCGAGCCGACATTCCTGTCTCCCCATCGCTATCTGGGAGAGGTGTATCTCTCCAGCAAACGAAACCATGACTATCTGGCCGAGGAGCAGCGCGCCGCAGAGCTCGCGCACGACGATGCTGGAATGGATGTGATTAAAGCGGGCGAACGGGGTCTTGCAACCGGCGGGGAGCGTGCCATGCTGCTAAATATGCTGGAGGAGCAGAAGAAGCTGCGCGCCGCAAACCGGGTTTCCTCATTTCAGCTGGCCCGAACTTGCGCGCTGCTCGGGGCGCGACGGGAGGCGTTGACATACTTGCAGTCGTCGTACACAGCGCATGAGAGCGAACTTCTCGCGCTGCGAAACGATCTCGCGCTCCGCAGCCTGCGCAGCGACGCGTCCTTTCGGGAGTTGGTTGCCAGGACCGGATTGCCTGGGCTGAACTAAGGGCCCTTCTCTCCTCAGGCTCGCAGCACCGGTGTCCACACCTGCATGGCAGTCGCTTCACGATTCGACCACGCGTAGTAAGGAATGAACGTGAGTGGCACCCGCCGTGTCTTAACCGGCTCTCCGCTGTACCGTGGATACAGAGCATTTGAAACGGACCTTTCGTAGGCAGCCCCCTCATGGTGAAGCACGACCACTCCACCCAGAAGATCGCTCTTCAACTCGCTGTGGAAGCTCGCTCCTGCCTTCTGGCCTAAGTCAACCGCTACGTTGCTGAGCGACACCCCGCTGGGCTGATCCAGTTCCTCCAGACAGTAGATCAGTGGCCCGCGTTGCACTGCCACACGGCCAACATCCTCCACCACTCGCGGATTCGCAGTCAGCACATGGACCGGCATTTCCATCTGCAAATGGATTACGTCACCGGCAGCCCAGTGGCGTCGAAGGGGCAGGTACTCGCCCGGCTTCACTCCTTCGATTGGCTTTCCGTTCACTGCAACCTTGGCTCCGTCGGCCCAGCCCGGAATGCGTGTGTAGAACGTGAATTCGGAAGGCTCCACCGGCGTGACGGTGATTTCGATATTGCCATCCCAGGGATAGTTCGTTTTCTGCCGGACCTTCAGGCCCGTTCCATTCTCAAGTCGCCAGTTCAACTCCGAGTTGTCGTACAGGTGAACGTAGATGCCATCGCTGCTGGTGCTGTACATGTAACCGGGCAGCGAGGCGAAGGTGCGCTCCAGATTGGGCGGGCAGCAGGTTACGTCGTACCAGGGATTGCGGATCTTGTCGCCGGTGGAAGGATCGAAGGCCAGTGGATTGCGATAGCAATACAGCGTGCCATCCAGCGACATCCCGGAATTGATGCCGTTGTAGAGGGCGAGCTCAATTACATCAGTGAATTTTGCATCGGCGCTCGCGCCCAGCATACGCCAGTTCCACATCATATTGCCGATGGCGGCGCAGCTCTCACCATAGGCGCGGAAGTTGGGCAGTTCATAAGCATCGCCGAACGCTTCCCCATCGGAACGTGACCCTACGCCGCCGGTCACATACATTTTGGTTGTGACCATGTCGTTCCAAAGCGTGTTCAGCGTCTTCCAGTAGGTCTCATCGCCAGTTTCCATGTAGTAGTCGGTGGCGCCGCAACAGGCGTACATGGCACGTACTGCGTGGCCTTCCAGCTTGGTACGGGCAGTGAAGGGCGTGCCGCTGAACATGTAGATGGTGCGGCGCTCGGGCAGGTGCAGACGGTCGTCACCTCCCAGGATGTAGCTCGCTAATTCGAGTTGTCGCTTGTCGCCGGTGACGCGGTATAGCTCGATCAGCCCCATCTCGATCTCGGGGTGGCCGGAAACAATAGGTTTCTTGGGCGCTGGACCATAGTTGGGATAGAGAAAGTCGTTGACGAAG
>Ga0335077_10004458_pt1 | contig 17086 bp, 10 predicted proteins | sample Lox_Sample_31_FD_207151 | JGI IMG/M metagenome (GOLD analysis project Ga0335077, IMG submission 207151) | Soil microbial communities from Loxahatchee National Wildlife Refuge, Florida, United States - Lox_Sample_3.1 | ecosystem: Environmental > Terrestrial > Soil > Wetlands | place: USA...
ACGACGTCCGCGATATGGATGCAGTGGTGGACCGCTTCGTCACGGGCCCCGCGCACGAGAAGGCGATCAAAGCGGGGATCGCCGCCACGCTGCTGGTGGGCGACGGGTTGATGCGGGTCGAGGTGATGAAGGGTGCGAGCAAGGCTGACGCGGCGCGCTTCTACAAGGGCCTGTGCAGCGCGACGCATCACCTGGTCTACGGCGGAATCGAACCCGAATACTTCATGTTCAACAACCCGGAGAGCGCGTGCCGGACGTGCGGCGGACTCGGAGTCCACAAGATTACACACCCGGACCTGCTGGTCCCGGATCCGAAGCGCAGCCTGCGCGGCGGGTGTTTCGTGAAGGAGGCGTACAAATACAACCCCGACACTTGGGACGGCCGCGTTATGTACAGCCTCTCGAAGATGTTCGGGTTCTCGCTGGATACTCCGTGGGACAAGCTGCCGGAAACGGTGCGCCACACCATCCTTTACGGGCTGGAAGGAAAGAAGCTGGCGACGTCGATCCCGCCGGACGCCAAGGTCCGGCGGGACGAATTTCAGGGACACGAAGTCGGCTTCCACGGAATCGCGCGGCGAATCGAGCGCCATTACCGCCGCTACCGGCAGCGCGGCGAAGCCAGTTCGGGTATGGAAGCGTGGCTGGACAAGGTGATGGTGGAGCGTACCTGCCCCGACTGCAAAGGCGCGCGCCTTCGCGCCACCCGTCTGCTCTTCACCATCGCCGGCAAGACCATCCACGATGTGGGCAGCCTCCACTTCGATGAGCTTTACAGCTTCTTGGGGACGCTGAAACCATCCGGACGCGGCAGCGACGCGGGCCGCCAGGTGCTCAACGAAATCCGCGGGCGGTTGAAGCTGCTGCTCGGCATCGGCCTGGATTACCTGAATCTCAACCGCCGGTCGGGGACGCTCTCCGGCGGAGAATCGCAGCGCATCCGGCTTTCGACACAGATCGGCTCGGGCTTGATGGGCATGTTGTACGTTCTCGATGAGCCCAGCATCGGACTCCATCCCAAAGACAACGTCAAGATGATCGCCACGCTCGAGAGGCTACGCGATATCGGCAACACGGTAATCGTGGTGGAGCACGATGAGGACACGATCCGCGCGGCGGACCATATCGTCGAGATGGGGCCAGGGCCGGGCGTCCATGGCGGGGAGGTCGTGGTGCAAGGGACGCTGGGCGACGTGATGGCATCCAAGGCATCGCCGACCGGGCAGTTCTTCTCCGGAAAACGCGGCATCGCGGCTCCCAAAAAGCGCCGCAAGGGCACCGGCAAGAGCCTGGTCGTACGCGGCGCCCGGGAAAACAACCTGAAGAGCGTGGATGTCGTCTTCCCCCTGGGCAAGCTGGTGGCGATCACCGGCGCGTCGGGCTCGGGCAAGAGCACTCTGATCAACGAGGTTCTGTACAAGGCCCTTTGGAAGCGCATGGTGGACACGCGCACCCTCCCCGGCGATCACGACTGCGTCGAGGGCGCCGACCATGTTCACAAGGTGGTGAACATCGACCAATCACCCATCGGCCGCAACAGCCGTTCGAACCCGGCGACCTACATCGGCTTCTACGACACGATTCGCGAGCTGTTCGCGCGCGCGCCTCTGTCCGTCGAGCGCGGATACAAGTCCGGACGATTCAGCTTTAACGTGAAGGGTGGCCGGTGCGAGGAGTGCCAAGGCGAGGGCGTGATCACCACACAGCTTTATTTCATGCCGGACGTGGAGGTGACCTGCGGCGTGTGCAAGGGCGCGCGCTTCGGCGCCGAAACGCTCGAGGTAGCGCTGCGCGGCAAGACCATCACTGACGTGCTCAACATGTCCGTCGAGGAAGGCGTGACGTTCTTCGCGGACGAACCCACGGTGAGCAAGAAGATCGAAGTGCTGGCCGATCTCGGACTCGGATACCTGACGCTGGGCCAATCCGCCACCACGCTCTCCGGAGGCGAAGCGCAGCGGATCAAGATCGCTGCCGAGCTTTCGAAGCTCCAGCGGTCGAAGCACACGCTCTACATCCTGGACGAGCCGACCACCGGCCTGCATCTGGCGGACGTGGAGCGCCTTCTGGAGTGCCTGAACCGCCTGGTGGACGCGGGCCACACTGTGCTGGTGATCGAGCATCACCTGGACGTGATCAAGACCGCGGACCACGTGATCGATCTCGGTCCCGAAGGCGGACATGCCGGGGGCGAGGTGGTGATCACAGGCACGCCGGAAGAAGTAGCGGCATGCAGGGCATCGTACACGGGCCGGTTTTTGAAGGCGCGGCTGGCACCTTGAGAAAAAAAAGACCGGGCGTCACGGAGGAAGGACGCCCGGTCATCAAGTTACCTGAAATCCGCCTCGGAGGGTTGCGGATTGCAGGCTGTGGAGGAGCTTGTTACGCCAACAGGCCGCCGTGGCCGAGGCAGGCGATTTCCCAGCCGGTTACATGGTACCGGGCCAACAGCGGCGGCAAAATCAAATCCACTACGTTCGGCTTGGCGGAGCGGAAACAGCCAGGAGCCGAAATAATCGGGACCTCATCCTTGTACGACAGCAGGAGCAAATTTCCGGGCTCGACCGGTGCCAGGAACCGCTCGACCTGCCCGCCGACCCTCATCATGGCCTGACCGACCACATCTTCGGGACCGGCCGGCGCGGTGGTCGAAGCAACCAGAATCACGCACGGCTTACTTCGTAAGAGATGTTGTAGGCAGCGGCCGACAGAATTCTCATCTTCTGTGCAAGCCAGTACAAAATTCGCGTTGACGCCGAACCGCTCGAGGCGCTGGCGCATGATATTTTCAAACAACTGGCGCGCGCGCTCACCGCTGACCGGATCAGTGTAGAGAACTCCGACAGTCGGGTTGCGCACGGGCCGCGCCTGGAGGATCGGGCCACGGTCTTTGAGGATACCGATCACCGCATCCAACTGCTCCTTGGCTACGGCGAACGGCGCGCTTTTCACGGTGGCAATGCGCTGGCCGGCGACCGCATAGCTGAAATTCAGCGACGTCGCGATCACCACGCTCGCAGGGCAGTTGATCTGCTTGAGCAACTCGTCATCCACCAACACACAGCAGTTTTCTGTGGCGAGAAGATTCGCGCGCCCGCCGGCTGCCAGACGGATTTCGAAGCTGCCGCAACCCATCTCGCTAGCTACCGCGCAAACGGCATCGTCCTCGCCTACCTCGCCGTCTTCCAGCTCGGTGACCCAGATGGTTTCCATGCCCTCGGACTCCAACACGCGAACGTCTTCGTCGCTGATGACATGTCCCTTGGCCAATAACTTCTTCCCACCCGGCCGGAAAACGGTGCAGCAAAGGACCCGACCAGTTGAGGATTTCACATCAACCGTTTGCGCTCTCATGTCTGCCTCACAAGAAGTAGGATCTGGAATCTGAATTTAGGGCGTTCAAATCCTAAATCCGATTCTATGCTGAAAGTCTTGAAAATGCGTGGATTTTCTCTGCGGTCTTTTGTGGGTGCAGGCGTAGTCCCTCCCTTTGGGGGGAATTCCTACTCCTTGCGCGGCGTCGGAATCTGAATGAACTCGTCTTGGGGGGTAATCATGGCTTGCCCCCACGGGTGCGGCTGCGCTTCTGCCCAATGATCGGGGCGCAGAATTCGTAAAACAGCGATTTCATCGCATGCCTGAAACTTGGGACAGCGTACGCAATCCTTCCAGGCTTTAAGCGGCAGGGCGCCACGCTCGACAACTTCGAACCCAACTTTGTTGAAAAATTCAACAACGTAGGTGAAGGCAAAGACCGCATCGAGCTCGTAGGCATTGGCCTCATCGACCAAGGCCTCAATCAGTCTCCGCCCTGCTCCGTGGCTCTTGGCGCCTTCGTGTACCGCGAGGGAGCGGATCTCGGCGATGGTCGGGCTGTAGAAGTGGAGGGCGCCGCAGCCGAGGAAACGGCCGTCCAGATGGACCACGGAGAAATCACGAATGGCCTCGGACATCTCGAACTCCGTGCGCGGCAGCATGATTCCTTTGGCAGCATAACCGTTGATCAGGTCGAGGATCGGGGGGATATCCCCCATAAGTGCCTTGCGCACGCTGAGCCGCCGGCCGGCTCCGGGCCGTTCGATGAAATCGTCGGCTTGGACACTGCTGATCATCGAGTCACCATCCTGGTGCCGAGTCCGTCCCCGGCGAGAATCCGTTCGAGCACGTTAGCGGATGCGCCGGGCGCGATTCGCACCTGCCCGACTCCACCCGCGAGCGCTGCCACTGCGGCTTCGAGCTTGGCTTGCATCCCTCCCGTGGCCACGCCGTCCGCGATGAGCTGCCGGCTTTCGGCGGCGGTGAGGACGGAGCGAACCTGCTTGGAGGCGTCCATCACGCCTTCGACATCGGTAAGGAAGACCAGCTGTCCGGCTCCGAACGCTGCCGCGCACGCGACCGCCATCTGGTCGGCGTTTACATTATAGATGCGGCCGCGGCGATCGCCGGCTACGCAGGCCACGACAGGAAGGAATCCGTTTGCCGTGAGCACGTTGAGCAGCGCCGGGTTGGCGCCGGTCACGCGGCCCACCGCGCCAAGCTCGGGAGACATCTGTTCGGCCTCGGCAAGCAGGGCGTCGATGCCGGAGAGCCCGACCGCGAGCGCGCCTGCACGGTTGAGGCTGGCAACAAGTTCGTGGTTCACGGTGCCGGCGAAGACTTTGAGAACGGCATCGAGGGTTTCGGGCGTGGTGACGCGAAGGCCATTCACGAAGCGGCTATCAATGCCGCGCTCGGCGAGGTAGCGAGTCATCTGCTTGCCGCCGCCGTGCACGACGGTGATCTCGTGGCCGCACGCGCAAGCGGCAGCGATTTGTGCCGCGAGGCTCTCGCGGGATTCGGCACCGTCGAGGAGCGTGCCGCCGAGCTTGACCAGCAGCTTCACAGCAGCGCCTCGGTTTCCGGGTACCCCAGCATGAGGTTCATGTTCTGCACCGCCTGGCCGGCGGCGCCTTTCACCAGGTTGTCGATGGCGCTGACCACGACTGCGCGGCCGGTTTTGGGGTCGAAAGTGACGCCGATGTCGCAGAAGTTGGTGCGAGCGACGGCGCGGAGGTCGGGGACCTGCCCGGCGTGGTACAGGCGAATGAACGGCTCGGCGGCGTAGCGATTTTCGTAGATGGCGAGGAGGTCTTCGGCGCTGGAGACAGCGGTACGGAAGTAGATGGTCTCGAGGATGCCGCGATCGAGCGGGAGAAGCTGAGCGGTGAAACTGAATTCGCGCTCTTCAAGGCCGGAGATCTGGAGGACCTCAGGCACATGTCGGTGCTTGAGAATCGAATAGGCGGAGAAGTTTTCGGTGACCTCGCAGAAGCTGGTCTTCAGGCTGGGCTTGCGCCCGGCGCCGCTGACGCCGCTCTTGGCGTCGCAGATGACCCCGGCGGAGCGGTCGATGACGCCAGCTTCGACGAGGGGGCGGATGGCCAGGTTGGCGGCGGTAGGATAGCACCCGGGGTTTGCGATCAGGCGGGCCGTCGCGATGGCCGACCGGCAGAATTCAGGCAGGCCGTATACGGCTTCGACAAGGAGGGCCTGCTGGGTGTGAGGTTCCTTGTACCAAGTCGTGTAGTTTTCAGGCGTACGGAGGCGGAAGGCGCCGCTGAGATCGATGACACGGGCTCCCGCGGCGAGCATGGCGGGCGCCAGTTCCATGGAGACGTCGGCGGCCGTTGCCAGGAAAACGACTGCAAGTTGATGCTGCTGAACGGCTTCGGGCGTGCAAGGGATGCAGGCCGGCTGATGCGTGCGGCGAATGGCGAAGGTATGCGCGCCGTCCTCACGGTGCTCCATCAGGTACGGGGTGACGGAGGGATGGCGGGGCAGGATACGGAGAAGCTCGGCGCCGCTATAGCCGCGGAAGCCGACGATGCCGATTTGCTGCATGTATAATTATTCGCTCTGATGAATAATATACCACACATTGGCAGGCGCCGTTAGGTTACCAACGGACGGGGGCTAGCCAGTCTAGCGGGCCTTCGCCGATTGGCGCTCCTGGAGGCGCATCGGGAGCGGGCATGGGGCGCATGGGGTCGGCGGGGCGATCGAGGAAGCGCTTGATGTCGGCGGCCAGGAGCAGGCGCTGGGCTTGCTCGGGTTCGTTTTGCACGGCTTCGCTGCGGAGGCGCGCGGCCAGCTTGCCGAGCTTGAAGGCGGCGATGGCGCGGACCTGGCTGTTCGGGGCGCCGGTGGCGAGCCACATCACGCGGTCCACCAGGACGCGCTCTTCGGCGCGGCGGACTTCGGCTTCATAGGGCGTCGCAGCGGGAGCGTCGAAAGTCGCTTTGGTGAGGCGGTCGATCACCTCTTCCAGGCCGGGAAGCGTGGGATCGACGGCGTGTTGGGCCACCATGCGGGCGGCGCGGTCGAGTTGCAGAGTGAAGCCGATGGTCACGTCGGCGGCGACGGTGGCGGGGCTCAACGGGTCGAAGCCGTCGCCAGTCGTACGCGGGAAGAGTTCGCGATGCCGGCCGAATCCTGGCGGTCGCGGGGGAATAGCTTCGAGCACCTGCCTGGGCACGGTCAGCTCCGAGGGCTTGAGGGTGGCGGCGAGCGCGTCGAGGGCCTTTCGCTGATTGGCTGCGGTTTCCCATTTGACGGGGACGCGCTGATCGCCGCGCATGGCGTAAATGAAGTCCTGGCCGCCGACCATGGATGCGGTGGATTCGACCGTGTAGCGGTGGTACATGAAGATCGGCACGAGCGGCTCTTCGATGGTGGCCATGGGCGCGCCGTTGCGGATGGTGCGTTCGCCCAGCCGGTTGAGCGCGGCGCGGCGAATCTTCATGATGCGGTTCAGCTCGTCGGCCTGATTGACGCCGTTCGACCACTGGTCCACGCGCGGATGAATCTCGGTGTCCTGGTTGGTCATGTAGCGGAGGTCCTTGTCCCAGGCCTCGTTGAGGATATTGGACAGCTGCGCGGCCTCGTCACCCTTCGGCAGCACGCGGTAGCCGTAGTTGATGGCCACTTTGTCCCACTCGCCGATATGGGCGGGGTAGGCGGCGGAGATATCGACGGTGCCGTCGTCGCGCAGCTTTTCCTGCGGGTGCGGATAGTCCATCACCGAGATCCAGCCCTGCGAGCTGTCGTAGTAGTTGTGGCCGAGGCCGAGGGTGTGACCCACTTCGTGCGCGGCGAGCTGGCGGATGCGCGCAAGGGCGGTCCGGTAGAGGAGCTCGGGCTTCTCGTTGCCGGTGGTGTAGGGCGAGAGGAGACCTTCGAAGATGAGGTAATCCTGCCGGTCGCGGAGCGAGCCGAGCGTGACGGTGGCCTTAATGATCTCGCCGGTGCGCGGATCGGCGACGGTGGCGCCGGTGCTCCAGCCGCGGGTGGAGCGGTGCACCCAGTTGATCATGTTGTAGCGGATGTCCATCGGGTCGGCACCGTCGGGGAGGACGGCGACTTGGAAAGCATTGCGGAACCCGGCGGCTTCGAAGGCCTGGTTCCACCAGCTCGCGCCCTCGACCAGCGCTTTGCGGACGTCCTCGGGAGCTCCGGGATCGACCCAGTAACGGATGGGCTTTACAGCCTCGCTGATTTCGGCGGCAGGGTCCTTCTTCTCCAGGCGGTGGCGGCGGAGGTACCGCTTTACCATGGGCTCGCCGATGGGCACGCTGTAGTCGACGTAGGCGAGGCCGCCGTAGCCGGCTCGCGGATCGTCGTACCGGGGCTGGTAGTTATCGTCGGGGAGTTCGACGAGCGAGTAGTGTTCGCGGAGGGTGACGGCGTCAGCGGTCGGGGTGACGGAGGCCACGGTGCCGGAGAAAAGGCCGCCTCCGAAACCGCCGCGCCCGCCGCGCCCGCCTGCTGCTGCGCCCGCGGCGCCCGCGATGATCGGCGTACTGACCACGATGGGCGGCGGGCCCTGGCTCGGACCGCCGCCGAAACCTCCGCGGCCGGCGGGTTCGTTGCTGAACGTCACGGTAATTTCGATCTCGGTGTTTTTGGGGAAGGCCTTGGTGCGCGGCAGGTAAACCGCGGTTCGGGTGCGGTCCACGCGATAGGCCGCGGTGCCGATTCCGCCCAGTGAGCCGGCCGCGCCATGGCCGTCGCGCAGGAAGAAGTCGGTGGCGTCGACCAGCACGTGGCCGTTGCTCTCGGCGGCGACCGTGAACCCCCAGAGAATGCTCTTGGCAAAGGAATCCGCCACGCTGCGGCGCTCGGCGGGATTGTCGCTGGAGGAACGGAATGATTCGTTCCCCTGTACGAGCAGAACGCGCGGTCCGACGCGTTGGAAGGAGACGACCTTACCGCCGCCCTCCTGGCCACGATCGAGGCCGATGTCGTTCGAGCCGAGGCCCGCGGCGATACCAGTGGCGAAAAGAAATTCGGTATTGAACCACGGGATCTCCAGGAACAGGCTGCCGGTACGTTCGTCCCAGTAGATCGGGAAATAGCCGTCCATTTTCTGCATGGCGCCGGTGCGCTGTTCGATGGTTGGGATCTGCGCTGGCGGGTTAGCGCCGCCGCCTTGTCCGCGGCCGCCTTGCTGCGCGCCGAGCATGCCTGCGAAGACCAGCGGTACAAGAATCGAATAGGTGATTGAGGTTCGAGACATCCATCTCTCCCTTAGGAGTACATTGTAGTCATGTCGTGCCGCATCTTGCTGCTGATGATCGTTCTGCCGGTGTTGTGGGCGCAAGACTCGTGGCAGCCGATGTTCGACGGCAAGACGCTGAAGGGCTGGAAAGAGACGCCTTTCGGCGGCCGGGGCTCGGTGAAGATCGAAGACGGCGCGATCATCCTGACGCCGGGCGCGGGATCGATGACGGGCATCAACTGGACCGAGGATTTTCCGAAGGCCAACTACGAAGTTCGCATGGAAGCGGCACGGCTTCAGGGCAACGATTTCTTCGCGGGCATAACGTTTCCGGTGTTCAAGAGTTTCTGCTCGTGGATCAACGGCGGCTGGAACGGCAGGGTGGTCGGACTCTCGAGCCTGGATGGCTACGATGCTTCCGAGAACGAGACCTCGACGCGGTTCGACTTCGAGAAAGGCCGCTGGTACAAGTTGCGGCTGCGAGTGACGGACGAAGAGATCGCGGCCTGGATCGACGACGAGATGGTGGTGGACTTCGCAGTCGGGACGCGGGAGATCGACTTGAGATACGGAGAGATCGAGCTCTCGAAGCCGTTCGGCATCGCGGCGTACCGGACGCAGTCAGGGCTGCGGAAGATCGAGTACCGAGCGCTGCGGTAGGCCGGGGCGGACGACGAACAAGGGAGAACTGACCGGCCGGAGCGCCTCGCGGTGGCTCCGGCCGGTCCTCGGCAGCGGCTCCACTCGCGGATGCGCGCCTGGGCGCTGCGGTCCGCAGCGGAGACTCTCGCCGGCGCTGCCGGTCAGCTCTCTTCCTTTTTCTGACGATACGATCATACACCCGGAAGCGGAGGAGTGTGTCCGTTTTTAATGTGGGGAGGCGGCCTAAGTATAAAAAATTCCAATTCGCTCCATAGAAAGTTCTATCTTTGAGGGCCGTAAACGGGCGGGGGACAATAATCTAAACTATCCGCTGCAAAGAGATCGGTCCCACGATGAAGCACCTCGCAAGAATTGGAGTGTTCGCGCTGCTGGGTTCGCCCGCAGTCCTTCTGGCCCAATCGGTGCCGGATCTCCCGACAAGGATTGCCGCGGTTGAGGCGGCGGCCAAGAGCGCGCAGAGCGCCGGCGATAACGCCTGGATGCTGGTGTCGTCCGCGTTGGTGCTGATGATGACCGCCCCGGGGCTGGCGTTGTTCTATGGAGGGCTGGTGCGGCGCAAGAATGTGCTGGGCACCATGATGCACAGCTTCATCCTGATGGCGGTAGTGACGGTGATCTGGGCGGTGGCGGGATACAGCCTTGCCTTCGGCGGATCTTCGCCGTTTGTCGGCAACTTCCAGTTCGCGCTGCTGGACGGGGTTGGCGCGGCGCCGAACGGCGATTATGCGCCGACCATTCCGCAGAACACCTTCATGGTTTATCAATTGATGTTCGCGATCATCACTCCGGCACTGATCTCGGGGGCGTTCGCGGAGCGCATCAAGTTCAGCGCGATGCTGGTCTTCACGGTGCTATGGAGCCTGATCGTGTACTTCCCAATGGCGCACATGGTATGGGGCAAGGGCGGGTTGCTGAACGCGTTCTCGGGCGGGAAAGTGGGCTGCTTCGATTTCGCCGGCGGGACCGTGGTGCACATCACCAGCGGGGTTTCGGCGCTGGTATGCGCGCTGTACCTGGGCAAGCGCGTGGGGTATCCGCAGATGGCGATGAAGCCGCACAATCTGGTCATCAGCACCATCGGCGCGGGGCTGCTGTGGGTGGGCTGGTTCGGATTCAACGCGGGCAGCGCACTGGCGGCATCGGGGCTGGCGTCGAGCGCGTTCGTGGCGACCCACTTTGGCGCGGCGGCGGCGGCGCTGGCGTGGATGTTCGTGGAGTGGCTCGACGCCGGCAAGCCGAGCGTGCTGGGCGCGATCTCGGGCTGCGTGGCGGGGCTGGTGGCGATAACGCCTGCGAGCGGATTCGTCAAGGCATTCCCGGCGCTGCTGATCGGTGTGGCGGCCGGTGTGGTGTGTTACTTCATGGTGACGCGCGTAAAGCGCAAGTTCGGCTATGACGACGCGCTGGACGCTTTCGGCGTACACGGCGCGGGCGGAACGCTGGGCGCGATCCTGACGGGCGTGTTCGCGACCAATCTGATCAACGACGGCCTGAAGGATGCATCCGGCAAAGTGCTGCCGATGGGACTGGTGGACGGCAACGCTTCGCAGGTGGGGAACCAGCTTGTGGGATGCGTAATTGCGTGGGTGCTGGCGATCGTAGGAACGCTGATCATTTTGAAGATTGTGGATGCCACGATCGGCGTGCGGGTCACGAAGGAACAGGAGATCGAGGGGCTGGATACCAGCATGCACAACGAGGAGGGGTATATATTCGAGGCGTAGCAGCTGTCAGCTATCAGCTCTCAGTCTTCAGCTTGTCAGCCTCTGTCTTCGGAGGAGGAATTAAGCTGATAGCTGAAGCTGATGGCTATCAGCTGATCGCTGAAAGCTCAATATGAAGAAGATCGAAGCCATTATCCAGCCGTTCAAGCTCGACGACGTCAAGGAAGCCCTGAAGGGTATCGGCATCGACGGGATGACTATAACCGAAGTGCGCGGGCATGGGCGCCAGAAAGGCCACAAAGAGGTGTACCGCGGGCAGGAGTACAATGTCGACCTGCTGCCCAAGGTGAAGCTCGAGCTGGTAGTGCCGTCCGGGCGTTTCGACGAGGTCATCAAGGTTCTCACGAGCGCCGCACGGACCGGGAAGATCGGCGACGGCAAGATATTCGTCTTCGACGTGGCCGAAGCCATCCGGATCCGCAACGATGACCGCGGCGAATCTGCCCTCTGACGCCAACCTGGCGAACATCCAGCGGGAATTCCTGGCGACGGGCGATGCGCTGACCGCACTGGCCGAGCGAACTGCGCATGTGGACCGGCATGTGCTGGATGCCGCGGCGCGGTTTCTGCCCCCCACGGCAGCCGTGCTGGCGGTGGGCGGCTACGGGCGCCGGCAGTTATTTCCGTATTCCGATATCGACGTGCTGCTGTTGTTCGGCTCGGAGCGCGCGGCGGCGGACGCGAAGGAAGAGGTAGGCGCGTTCTTGCAGCACCTGTGGGACTTGGGGCTGCGTATGAGCCAATCAGTCCGGACGCCGGCGGAATGCACCGAGGTGCACAACGGCAATACGGAGCTGAACGTCAGCCTGCTGGACCAGCGCTTCCTGACGGGGGATCGCGGGTTGTACGCGGCGATGGCCGATAAGCTGCCGCGGTTCGTCCACGCCAATCGCGACGCGCTGGTTCGCAACCTGGCGCAATTGACGCGCGAGCGGCACGGCAAGTACGCGGCGACCATCTATCACCTGGAACCCAACGTCAAAGAGACTCCTGGCGGGCTACGCGATTACCAGCTCGTGTGCTGGCTGCAGCAGTTACGGGAAGGTGCGGCTGAGCCGGCATCCGAGCTGCGCGAGGCCTTCCGGTTCCTCGCTCGGCTGCGCACCTTTCTGCACTGCCAGAGCCGGCGGGACAACAACCAGCTCACCTTCGACGCGCAGGACGCGTTCGCGGATCACTGGCGCGGGGAGGACGCGGCGCACTGGATGCGCGACTACTACCGGCATGCGCGCGGGGTATACCGGACGGCGGTGAGGTCGCTGGAGAAGGGCGAAGAGCAATCGAGCTCGCTCTTTTCGCAGCTTCTGGACCGGCGGAGCAAGGCGTCAAGCGCGGATTTCAGCGTGCACCGGGAACGGATCCACTTCCGCGCGCCCCAGGGGCTGGACGTGGAGCCGGAACTGGTGCTGCGGCTGTTCGAGTTTGTGGCGCGCCATGGATATCGGCTGTCGGCCGAGTCGGAGCAGCGGATCGAGGCGCGCCAGGCGAAGATCCGCGATTATTTCCGGACGCCGATGGCGCGGTGGCCGGCAATTGCCGAGATCCTTTCACAGCCTCACGCGCCACTGGCGCTGCGCGCCATGCACGAGACGGGAGTGCTGGGGTCTTTGTTTCCCGAGCTGCAGGGCATCGAGTGCCTGGTGCTGCGCGACTTTTATCACCGCTACACGGTGGATGAACACACGCTGGTGACTGTGCAGAATCTGTGGGCTCTGAAGACGGCAGAGGAGGGCCCGCACAAGGGCTTCAGCGACCTGTTCGCCGAGGTCAAGGACGCCGCCGTGCCGGCCTTCGCATTGTTGTTTCACGATTCGGGGAAAGGCGCGGCGGGAGACGGCCACGTAGACGGGTCGGTGCGGCTGGCGCAATCGGCGATGGCACGCATCCTGGCGCCGGAGCAGGTGCGCCGCATGGTGGCCTTCCTGATCGAGCGCCACCTGGAGTTATCGGCGGCAATGCAATCGCGGGACGTATTCGATCCGCAGACGATCCGCGAGGTGGCGCACAGGGTAGAGACGGTGGAGCGGCTCAAGGCGTTGACGCTGGTCACGTACGCGGACATCAGCGCGGTGAATCCGAGCGCCATGACGGCGTGGCGCGCCGAGCAGCTCTGGCAGCTCTACCTCACGGTGTACAACGAGCTGACCCGGGAGCTGCAGGCGGAGCGGATCGAGAGTCTGCCCGCGGGGCCGCCTGAGCGCGTGGCGTTTCTGCAAGGCTTCCCGACGCGGTACCTGCGCACGCACACGGAGAGCGAGATCAGCGAGCACATGGCTCTGGAAGCGCAGAGCCGCAAGAAGGGCGTGGCAGTCGAGATTCGCCGTCTGGAATCGGCGTGGCAATTGACGCTGGTGGCGGGCGACCGGCCCGGGCTGTTCGCGGCGGCAGCGGGGACGATCTCGAGCTTCGGGATGAACATTCTCAAAGCCGAGGCGTTCGCCAACCGGCAGGGGCTGGTGCTGGACATGTTTATGTTCGCGGACCCCTCGCGGACGCTGGACCTGAATCCGCCGGAGGTGGACCGGCTGCGCACGACCCTGGAGAAGGTGCTGGCAGGGAAAGCGGATGTGAAGGAACTGCTGAAGAACCGGCCCAAGCCTGCGCCGCCGAGCCGGAAGGCGCGTATCCCGGCGCGGGTGCGATTCGACGGCGACGCAAGCGACACGGCGACGCTGATCGAGATCGTGGCCGAGGATCGTCCGGGACTGCTGTACGACGTGGCGACGGCGATCACGTCGAGGGAAGGGAACATCGAGGTAGTGCTGATCGATACGCAGGCCCACAAGGCGATCGACGTGTTCTACGTGACGGCAAACGGGGCGAAGTTGAGCGAGGATCGGCAAACTCCGATGCGTCAGGCGGTGGAAAGCGCGCTGGCGGGATAGCGGCGCTATTCGATCACCAGCACCTCGTGATCGAGGATCGACGGTATCACGATCCGCGCCCAGCCGTTCGAGATGGCGGGCGCTGCAGCCTTGCCTGACACCAGCATGCGGGCGCTGCGCCCGCGGATGACGCCGGGCAGGCGGACAGCGAACTTCAGCGCTTCCGAGGGAACCAGGTCGTCATCGGTGACCGGCATTCGTCCGGTCGCGGTCAGGTTGACGACGTGTGCGATTATGCGGCCAGGCTGGGTGTAGAGGCTGCAATCGAACATGCCGCGGCCTTCCAACTGTAGCGGGATGTCGCCGTTCACCCCCCAGCGCACCAGATTGGCGAGCAGGGTTGCATGGTCCGGCAGATTGTCGCGCGCGTACAAGCGGTCGATTTCGGCCGGGAGAAACGCGATGCGGCCATTGAGCACGAGTCCGGGAATGTCGGTCTTCGGCTGGCGCATCCAGGACGTCTCGGGCGGGAGCACGGGGAAGGGCGGGATGAAGGTCAGTGGAACTGTGACGCCGCTTTCGAGCCGTAGAGGGGCGAGTGTTCCGCCGAACGGTAGGATGTCTGTCTCCTCGAATCCGCGCAGGACCGGGTGGCGCTGAGCGGCAGGGCGGGGCTCGCCGGCGATGTGAGGTCCCGCTACGCCGGCCCGCAGCTCGGGATCGAGACGAAGATAGGAGTGCAGCGTTTGATTGCTGATGGATCGCTCTGCACCAGCCGAACCAGTGAAGTGGGCGCCGAAAAGGTCGGCGAGGGCGTAGTCGCTGCGAGCATCACCGGATTCGCTGCAGAGGCTGGTGAAGCCCGTCGCGATGAGCGCGCCACCGCCCGCCACGAACTTGCGGACCGCGGCGCATTGCGCATCCGAGAGCGCGGCGAGGTTCGGCAAGATCAGCACCTTGAGAGCGGCGGCGTCGCGCTCGATATGATCGACGTGGATCGGCAGGTAGGGAATGCGGGCGCGAACCAAGCAGGCGGTGAAGCCGCGATACGGCGCATCTACCAGGTCGGCGGCGCGGTCCTGGCCGTAGAAATCGGTGTTGCGCTGCGACCACACGATGCCGACGGTGGCCAGGGGACGCCGGTCCACCAGGTAGGCCTGATTGGCTTCGTGCCACTTCATCACCGGCTCGGCGGTATGGTACATGCGGCGGTCTTCGTGGTAGGCGCCGATGTGATGCCACCAAGGCTGGATGCCGCCCGCAAAGCCTTCGAACATCCACATGCGGGCTTCGGCGGCGGGCTTGCTGGCGACGCGGAAGGTGCCCCGGCCGGCCTGGTACATGGCCATGCTCTCGGGCGCGATCTTCTCCCAGCCGAGAAGGCCGTGCACCAACTTGCCGGTTTCGGCATTTTCTTCGAAGCCGGTTGTGCCGCGCGACTGGTGATCGAGGAAGACCATCTCGGCGCGCTCGAAGATGGCTTTGCAATCGCGGAACGACCGGCTCTGGGCGGAGACGGAGCCGCTGTTCATGCCGAACCAGAGGCAATCGGGGCCGCCGGCTGCCTTGGTCGCACGATTATTCAAATCCCAGATCTCAATCCGGCGCGCATAGTTCCAGTCGATCCAGCGCCGGTAGACGGGGTCGCTCCAGTCATGCTTCTGCGGCAGCACGCCTCCGGCTTTGTCGCGAAACTTGCGCGCGCAGTTGTCGCAGTAGCAGATGCTGTCCCGGCCAAGGCCGCTCCAGCTATTGTCGGCGAAGCCCTCGGGATGGCTGCGCTCGATGATCTCGGTAAGTACCGAGGGGAGATACTCGTCGTAGTACGGACCGTTAACACAAGTAACGTACTTATCGGCCACGCGATAGGGATTGCCGCTGCTGTTACGGGCAAACCAATCGGGATGCGCCTGGAAGAAGTCCTCCGCGGTGCGGTTGGAATCCATGCGGGCGATCACGACCAGGCCGTCCGCGTGAGCCGCCTTGGCCAAGTCGCCATACAGATCGCGGTTGCGGAGGAACTCTGCCCGGTGCTGGAGCGGGAACTTACTCGGATAGTACGCAACAATACCACCGGCGTTGATGATTACGCCCTGAACGCGGGTGCGCCTCAACTCGCGCCACCACGGAACGTCATAGCGCTCCGGGTCCTTCTCGGTGATATTCGTCTGTCCCCAACGGTAAGTGCGGCGATACCAAGGTTCGGTGTTGGCCGCGGCCGCCACCCGGGTAGCGGCAACGGCTGCCGCGGCGGCGGTAACAAATTCGCGCCTGGTGGTCATATGTGAATTTGGCGAAAAGTATAACAGAGACAGCGAAGATTGTTATAGACTTCCTGCCGGAAAGTCCTTCCGGGGGGTGCGATGTCTATGTTTGCCAGAGTATTCTCCCTAGCCGCGGCGGCATGTTTCAGCGCCGGGCTGATCCACGCACAATTCGATTCGGGCCAGATTTCGGGATTTGTCCGCGATCCGAGCGGCGCGAGCGTTCCCGGAGCCGGAGTGATTGCGACCAACGAGGGCACGAAGCAGGCACACCGGACAGTCACTAACTCCGACGGCTATTACGTCTTTCCGCAATTGCTGGTGGGGACCTATACGCTCGTGATCGAAGCGCCGGGATTCAAGCGCTATGTGAAGGCAGGCATCGCGCTGAACGCAGAGGCCAGGGTGAATTCCGATGTCGATCTGACCGTGGGCGCCGCGAACGAATCGGTGGAGGTGACGGCTTCGAGCGCCGCGGTGCAGATCGACAGCGCACAGGTATCCACTACCATTGAGACCAAGCAGATGCAGGATCTGACGCTGAACGGTCGCAATCCCATCTACCTGGCGGCGCTGAGTCCGGGAGTGGTGGGCGGGACGATCGGAACGTTCGATCCCGACAGTGTCAGCAACGGCAGCTTCAACATCAACGGTGGGCGCCCGGATGAGTACATCGTGGTGATCGACGGCGCCATGGCGACGCGCACGCGGTCCTCGGGGTCGATGGTTGGCACACTGGACGTGGACACGGTTCAGGAAGCCCAGGTTCTGTCGGGGAACTACTCGGCCGAGTACGGGCGCTCATCGGGCGGGCAGATTCGTTTCGTGACCAAGAGCGGTACACGTGATTTCCACGGAGACTTGGCAGAGAATTTTCGTAACTCAGCGCTGGATGCGAATACGTGGACGCGCAATCACAGTCCGCAGGCATCCACCGCCGCCGGGCTGGCGCCATACAGGTTCAATCAATATGGGTTTGACGTCGGCGGGCCGATCTTCATCCCGAACCATTTTAATTCAGACCGCAACAAGCTGTTCTTCTTCTGGGGAGAGGAGTGGGTCAAGCGGCGGTAC
>Ga0335077_10004459_pt1 | contig 17086 bp, 17 predicted proteins | sample Lox_Sample_31_FD_207151 | JGI IMG/M metagenome (GOLD analysis project Ga0335077, IMG submission 207151) | Soil microbial communities from Loxahatchee National Wildlife Refuge, Florida, United States - Lox_Sample_3.1 | ecosystem: Environmental > Terrestrial > Soil > Wetlands | place: USA...
TTCGGCTACGCTCTGAGCCTGGATGTCGACCGAATCCCCACCGTCATTTACGATGCCGATCAGAGTCCCGAGAGCCGCGATCTGATCCAGCGCTTCGCCGCATCGCGCTACTTCCACATCGAAGGGCTCGCTTCGGACTATCACGAGATCGAGCAGAGCATCGATACCAATCGCGCGCTGGTGGGCATCGCCATCTTGCGGGATTATTCGCGCCGCCTCGATTCCGGCCAGGAAGCGGACGTGCAGGTGGTGCTCGATGGCAGCGATTCGAACACGGCGTCGATCGCGCTCGCCTATGCCGATACGGTACTGCGCGACTATTCATTCGAGCTGCGCTCGACGGGACAGAATCACAAGGCAGGAATTCAGTTGCCGAATCCGATCGATGCGCAGTTGCGCGTGTGGTACAACAGCTCGCTCGAATCGAAGAATTTCATCGTGCCCGGGCTGATCGCGGTGATCCTGATGATCATCAGCTCGATGCTGACGTCTCTGACCATCGCGCGGGAATGGGAGATGGGAACGATGGAGCAGTTGCAATCGACGCCTGTGCGTCCTGCGGAGCTCGTTCTCGGCAAGATGCTGGCTTATTTCGTGGTGGGGACCGCGGACACGATCATCGCGGTGGTGGTCGGAATTTTTCTGTTCGACGTTCCCATGCGCGGCAGTTTTTGGCTTCTGGCGGCGTCGAGCGCGGTGTTTTTGGTCGGCGCACTGTTTTGGGGCATTTTCATTTCGGCGGTTTCGCGATCGCAGGCGCTGGCGTTTCAGCTCGGACTGCTGACTTCGTTTCTCCCGGCCATGCAATTATCTGGATTCATTTATGCCGTGGAAAATATGCCGGCAGCGGTGCAGGTGATCACGTATATCGTCCCCGCACGTTATTTCGTGAAGCTGGCGAAGGAGATTTTTCTGAAAGGCGTGGGGCTCGAGCTTGTGTGGCGCGAACTTCTGTTCCTGGGGATTTTCGGCTTTGCGATTTTTCTGCTTACGGCGCGAAAAATGACACAGAAGATGGCTTGATTTATGTGGGAACGCATTCTCCAGATTATTCGCAAAGAGTTCATCACGGTGTTCCGCGATCCGCGCTTGCGCACCACCATCCTGATTCCTCCGCTCCTGCAATTGATCATTTACGGTTATACGGTCAATCTGGACATCGAGCACGGACTGATTGCGTGGATGGACCTCGACCATACACCCGCGAGCCGCGACCTGCTGGCGGGTTTCGAGGGATCGTCGCGTTTCCGCGTGGTCGCCGCACCAGTGAGCGAAGCGGAGGTGCAGAAGCTGATGGACGCGGGCGACGTTCAGGCGGTGGTGCGGGTGCTTCCAAACTTCGAGCGCCATATCCGTCGCGGCGAGCCGGCTCCCGTACAGATCCTTGTGGACGGAGCCAACTCAAATACCGCGTCGCTGCTCTCCGGCTACATTTCCTCCGCCATCGCCGGATATGCCGAAAAAACGCTGGCGACCCAGCAGGGCGTGATGGTCATGTCGCGGTCGCCCACTTCGCCGCCGAATGTTTCCGCGCCGAATCTGGTAGCGCGTCCGCGAGTCTGGTTTAATCCCGATTTGAAGAGCCGGAACTACTTCATCCCCGGCGTCGTGGTGAACATCATCATGATCGTCACGCTGGCGCTGACCGCGCAGGCGATCGTGCGCGAGAAAGAGATGGGCACGATGGAGCAGCTTCTGGTGACGCCCATCCGTCCGATCGAGATTATTCTGGGCAAAACGCTTCCGTTTGCTGCGATCGGGCTTTTCGACGTCGTTCTAGTGATCTCGGCCGCGGAGCTGATCTTTCAAGTGCCGCTGCACGGAAGTGCACTGTTGCTGTTGGGTTCTTCGATTCTTTTCCTGCTGACCACACTCGGCGCGGGGCTATTCATCTCGACCATCTCGCGCTCCCAGCAGCAGGCGATGCTCTCGACGTTTTTCTTTGCCGCACCCGCGTTCATGCTCAGCGGGTTCGCGTTCCCGATCCGTAACATGCCGGTTGCGGTGCAGTATCTGACGCTGCTCGACCCTCTGCGATATTTCATACAAATTGTGCGCGGTATCTTCCTGAAAGGTGCTGGAGTCGATCTGCTGTGGCGGGATATGGCTGCCCTGCTCGCCTATGGCGTCGCCATTCTGGGTTTGAGCGCGATGCGCTTCCGAAAGAGATTGGATTAACCCGGACCTCAGCGCGGGCGGCACAGGGCCCGTCGAATCCAGCGCCGCACGCAGCCGCTGCTCGAAATCCGCGAGTTGCGCCGCGGTCTCCTGTTCCGCCCGGCGGCGAGCGGCGATCGTCTCGCGATATCGCTTCAGGAAGTAATCGATCGTCTCCACGCGAAGACGAATCGAGCTCAACGGACGGTTCTCATCAAGATCCTTGAAGCTGAAGTAAGGCGTTCCCGACTGCTCAACGATGGATTCGATCACGCCGTAGATGGGCGCGTCATGGCCGCATTTGAAACTCGACAGTTCGAGTGCCACCAGATTCGGATGGCGCGCCGTGAACTTCGCGGCCCACAGCTTATGGTTCGTGCTCGCGGAAAACGAATTCTTCCAGACGTCCGAAATATCCAGCGGGTCGTGGATCGCGCCTGCGCGGACTTCTTCGCCGAACAGGCGTTCGAGCAAATCCCTATCCAGCGGCAGCGTGCTTTGGGACAAGACCGGGTAGCCGCGCTTTTGAAATTCCTCCAGAATCTCGTGATTGACGCCCGGGTCATGATGGTACGGACGTCCCAGCACGACAATGCCGATGCGGTCCTCGCGCTCCAGTTGATCAAGTACGGCGCGCGCGCGCTTCCGGATTTCGGCTTCGTAATCCGCGAGCGCCTGGTAAGCGATCGCCACTGCGCGCGCGTTCTCCTCCGCCGAAAGCCCCAACAAAGCCTTCCATGCTTCGAACATCTGGTGCGCGAACAGCTTCGGGTCGGCGAAGTGCAGCATCGGATCGAGATAATGAACGCCGCGATCGCGAAATACGTCGCGTTCCTTGGTGAACGCGGCCCGGACGGTCTTCGGACATGCAGTAGTCGTGGGGCAGGCGTTCGTCGCTTGAACGTTGGTCAGGTACGAATGCAGGACATCGGCCATCGGAAAAAAAATAACGTTCAACGGTCGCTGACCACTTTTCGCATAGAGAAGGTTATGGACGTGTGCAGTCGCGATCTTCGAGGGAAAACAAGGATCGATGGCTCCGCGGGTGGAGCCGCTGCGATACAGCTCGTCGCTTGTGTAATCGGAGTACACGATGTTTTCGGGGCGGACGCCCAGGCTTTGCAGGTACGCGTTGTACAAAGGAGCGTAGATGTAGGCGTTCAGCACGCGTGGAATCCCGATGCGCAGCGTGGGACGATTTTGCATGAGCTTGATGCGACAGCGGGTCTGCGCGCTCCATGCGCGTGCGGGAATTGGATCGGCGGCCGAAGCCGCCACTCGCTGTCGAAACACCTCGTGCGCGGCGAGTTCGACCAGGTTCGGATTTGCGCTTTTGATTTCGTCGACGCCGGCTTTGATGCCGCGCATGGCGGTCAGGTTTTCCGCCGAGCCTTTTTCGCAGGTGGCGACGATCAGGCGGCGCTTGCCCGCGCTGTTTTCGATGTCGATGAAAGTCCGGAGACAGGCGTTCTTGCAGAAGTTGCAGCGTGTCGTCTCGTCGCGCGTCGCACGGTAACGGATTTCGCGGACGGCGTCGATTCCGATGAAAGTGGTCCGGCGGCCGTTGCGCCAGAGCCGCAGCGCCTCGACCGCGGCGCCGATGGCTCCCGATTCAGCGCAATGCTCATGCACGATGATCTCAGGCTGCGCGGAGGAAGCTCCGAAGTTGGAGCGGATGAAATCCACCTCCGCTTTCACGACCGCCAGATTTTTTTGCGTGCCGCCCTGGAGGATGAAACGCGAACCCAGGCGCGCCAGGTTCGGAATTCCGGCGACATACAAAAACACGTTTTTCGGCAGCACGGCTGCGAGACCCGCGAGGATTTCCGCCGGGCGCCATCCCTGCCGCTGAAATCCGACGATATCGGATTGAAGGAACACCGCGCAGCCGTACCCGAACACCGGCATCGCATCCGCCGAGAACGCCGCGCCGGCGTACTGATCGACTGAGAGACCGAAGCTCTCGGCGGTCGATTGCAGGAAGTAGCCGTTGCCGGCGGAACACTGTGTGTTGAGCTTGAAATCCTTGACGTGGCCGTCCTTTAGCACGATGATCTTGATGTCCTGACCGCCGACATCGACGATCACATGCGGGTCGTTATAGAAACGCGCCGCCGCTTCGGTGTGTGCGACCGTTTCGACCAGCGCGACATCGGCGCAGAGCACATCCTTCAAAATGTCCTTTGCATAGCCCGTCGTTCCGACGCCCAAAATGTCGAGAGCAGCGCCCTGGCGTTCCACCTGGTCGCGGAGCACTTCGAACATTTCTTTAGTGTCCTGAATCGGGTTGCCGTTGGAAAGCTGATAGGCCTTGAACAAAACGTCGCCGGCAGGCGAGATGAGCACAGCTTTGGTGGACGTGGAGCCACCGTCGATACCGGCGAATGCCCGCGCGCGCTCGCCGGATTTGAATGTTGCGGGAACAAATGGTTTCGGCCGGTATTGCCGCTCGAATCGATTCAGTTCTTCAGCGGATGAAGCGAGACCTCTTGCGCCGCTCCTGGCGCGTTCTTGGCGACGGCCGACGTCGATATAGCGCTCGAGTTCCGCCGTGCCGCGGTAGCAGCCGACGCAATCATCTTCACCTTTGCCGAACTCCGCCGCGCCCAGCGCCGCAAAATAGACCGCATCTTCGGGAACCTTGATGAGATCCTCGGGAGCGCTGCCGGCGGAAATCTCCAGCTCGCGTTCTTTCCACATCTTCGGGATGGCCGCCTGCCAGGCCTCGCGCATTCCGCGAATGAACGAATTCGGGCCGCCGAGCAAGAGGACGTGCGGCTTTAACGTATGTCCGCGTGTCAGCACGGTCAGATTTTGCAGTACGATCGCGTCGAACAGTGAAGCCATCAACTGATCAGACGGCACGCCTTGCTTCTGCAATCCATTGATATCGGTTTCGGCAAATACGCCGCACTTGCCGGCCACCTGGTGCAGCTTGATGCCGCGATAACCCTGGTCACGCAGGCTCTCGGGAGGAATTTTCAGCTTCGCGCAGATCTTATCGATCACCGCTCCGGTGCCGCCGGCGCACTTGTCGTTCATCGACGGGATTTTCTTCTTGCGCCCGCTCTGGGCGTCTTCTTTGAAGACGATAATCTTCGCATCCTGCCCGCCGAGCTCGATCACTGAGAACACTTCCGGATGGAGCTTTTCGACAGCGAGCGAAACGGCGGTGACTTCCTGAACGAACTTCGCGCCGATCAGCGCTGCGACGGCGCCCCCGCCCGAGCCGGTGATGAAAATGCGCGCGTTCTCCGAGTTCACGCCCGCCTGTGATTCCACACGGCACAGAAAATCCAGAACCATTTCGGGCTGGCGTGTTTCATGCCGGCGGTAATCGCGCCAGACCACGCGCTCGTTCTCGTCGATGACGAGAGCTTTTACGGTCGTCGATCCCACGTCGAGACCGACCAGATAGCGGTTTTTTCGCTCATGCGTATGGGGCTTCATAGCCGCGTGCGTACGAACCACTGTAATCGGCGTCCCGCGTTGATCCGGTCATTCACGTGAAGAACAAACTGCGCGGCCGTTCCGGCAATCCCAAGACGGCGCGGGACGCGATAGAACGGCTGCTGCAGCTCAGGATGGTCCGCCACGTAGCTTCGAATCTCGTCCAGCCGCTTGCCGGTCGACTTGAGCACCGCTTCGAATTCGGCGCGAGCCCTTGCCTTCGCTTCACCCAACGCCATCTGCACACGGCTGTGGGCATTCAGCTCGCCTTCGCCTGAAGTTTCGATCGGCAGGAAGATCATATTCGGGAATCGATTCGTGACCGCGGATTGAATGCCGTCGGACTGGCATGACGGCATGCATCCGAACGGCTTAAGCGCGAGCACCATGTGGCACAACTGGTGAGTGCTGTAATAGGCATTCTTGCCGACTTCCATGTAGCCTTCGCCGCCTCGTGTCAAGCGGTGGTAATAGGGGTGGGCTAGGTTCGACAGCTCCTCCTGCGGAGCGAGGTGATGCGCGATTCCCCCCAGCTTGCGCGCAGTGCGGTGGTAGAAATACGTCCAGAGTGTCTCTCCGAGATCGAGCATCAGCATTTGCTTGCGGGACTTCAGTGCTCCCGAATCAAAGCCTTTGCGCGACTCCTTTCTCAAGCGCGCCATATGAAGCATGTAAGTGATCCAGGTGGCGATCGGTTCGACTATCACCTGCGCGCCTTCGCTTTCAAGAAAAGGAAAGATTCGAAAATTGCCGTCGCCTTCCGTGGTCTGCGCCCAGAACTCGCCCGTGACCTTGACCACCGGCTTCACTTTCAGCCGGTCGACCTCGATCGAGTTGACTTGTTCGCGGCACGCCGCAAGCGCGTCAACGTATTCCCTGCCGTAGAGGTGATCGTAGACTTTTGCGATGATGCTGATCGTGTTTCGCAGCACGTTTTTATTGGCCGCGAACCGGGTCAACCATTTCGGCCCGTCGCGCATGAATTCGAATGGCCTGCGGTCGCGCAGCATGCGGCACAGTTCGTTCATTGCGCCTTCAAAAACGCGCTCCGTTTCGCCCGCATTCACCTCGAACGGCCGGATCTGATAGATCAGGTCGTGCATCACATCGCCCAGGTGGAGCGCGTTGAGCATGCCCATTCCGAAGTTGAGGGTGAATTTCAATCCCGGCTCGCTCGAGGCGGCTTTGATCCCGTCGCTCTGCTGGAACAGGAGCACGCGGAATCCCTCGAACCCCGCGTTTTGCAAGGCGTAGCGGAACTCCGCTTCATACATTCCGAAGCGGCACGGCCCGCACGAGCTGGCCGTGAAGAACACGTAACGATCGACGATTTCGCGCCGGCTCATCCCGCGTTGTTCGAGAGCTTGCAGGTATTGAATCAGGCTCCCGACGGTGAAATGCGCGGGATTGCACTGCCCGTGGTTGCCGAATTGCCTTCCGAGCTGAAATGCAGCCGCGTCGGGATTGGGGAGTGTTTCGCAGCGATATCCGTTACCGAGAAAGACGGCGCGAATCAATGCTTCGTGTTTTGAGGTCAGTCCACCGAACAGGATCGTGACCCTGTCGCGCTCCTCGGCGAGAAACGGCCGTTCCTGCGGCCTGCGGAAGTGGTGAATCTCTGCGAGTCCGGATACGCGTCGCAGCCGGGCGCGTTCCTCGGCCACGAGCTGCCGGGCCTTTTCCTCGAGAGCGCTCATCGAGGTTCCGGGGCGATGCGCTCGCTGGCAGGCGATTCGCCACGGGTTTCGATTCTATAATCCGAGTAGCGAATTTTCAAAGTGCTAGTGCCAGCGACGACGATTTCGGTTTCGGATTCGACCGAAGCCGGAAGCCAGAAGGGACCATGCTTTTCGTAGCGCCGGACGAAGCGGACCTTTCTGGTCCAAATCGACGGATTTTTTGCGGGATTTCCCTCCATGCGGACGATTGCGAAATCCTCCTGATCCACCCAAATCTGGCCGCGCATGAGGTATTTCTTGGCGCTCTTAGGCGTGACCTCCAGGACAAAGCAACTGTAGCCGTCGACCTGCGCGGTTCCCGACAGACGAAAGCTGTAGTTCTGAGACGTGACGTGAGTCTGGTCGCGATTGTCGTCCCGCGTTGCATCCAATTCCGCTTCGATCAGCTTGTCAATCACTTTGCGCCGGACGAGCGGTGAGCCGTCTTCTGCGACGACCTTGAGTGTTTTTTGATCCGGCGGAGCAAACGATTCCTCCACCGAAACTTCGGCGTGTTTGGAGAATTTGCGGTTCTCCGCGACGTACTGGCGCTCGGCGATATATCCGCGCAGCATGCTCGTACGCACTTTATCCATCTCGACCAGCCGCCGCACGATTTCGTCCACGGAGAGATTCGACACGGCGACATCCCCGGCCGCGGCAACACAAGACAGCAATGTCAGTATGGCCAAAAGATTCATTCGATGCTCCCGCTGGCGCCCTGAAACCCTCTCTTCATTGGTCTTACCAGGTAGCGGATCACGCGGCTGTCGTCGTAACAGTGCGCCAGAACGTGATTGAGCGTGGAGAAGCAGTTCAGCTCGCAGGACGCCTTCATTTCGCGCAATTGCTCGGGTTCGAAATGCCCGTTTCCGGCCGAGCCCCAGTCGCAGGTCGCCGAGTACATCGGGAAACACGGCGCCAGCGTTCCATCCACGCGGACGATCAGCGAATTCTGCCCGGCGCGGCAGTTCCATGGCTTATGGGTGCCGCGAACGAAGTTTTTCATCTCATTCAGGCGCCGGATCGGATTTACCATTTTGTAGCCGGCGCGGTGCTTCTCGATCAGCCAGTCGAGCACCTCCGCGACACGCGGCTGATCCTGCTCCGTGATGTAGGTTTCATTGTTTTCGAGATGCTTGAAGTGCTCGTCCGGCTGGACCAGCGGGGTTTCGTTGACGTGGTGATCGGTCGCGATGCCGTTGTCATGCGCGATTTGGGTCAGCTGTTTTACGTCCTCCAGGTTGTTGCGGCAAATGTTTATGTTGAAAAAGACGGTGTAGCCATATCCGTACTGCTTTTTCACCAGATAATCAAAGTTCCGGCGAATAGGAACCAGCGCCTTGGGCAAACTTGGCTTGCTGTCCAGGCCATCGACCGCAAGATTCAGCGTGGCTACGCCCGCATCGGCAAGCCGGTCGATGACTTCCGGATGGAGCAGACGACCGTTGGTCGGCAGATAAACCCAGAACCCTTTCTTGGTACCGTAATAAACCACTTTGTGCACGAACTGGGGGCGCAGTAATGGCTCGCCGCCCATGAGCGCCAGCACGCCCGCGCCGCTATCACGCAGCCAGTCGATCGATCTGCGGGCGACGTCTTCCGTCATGCCCTTCACGCGATTGTCGTAGGCCCAGCAATAATGGCAATCGAGGTTGCACTTATATTCGGTGAACAAGTACGCGATGATCGGGTGAAAATCGCCAGGCAATATGCGCGATCGCACATAGGGAAACAGCCAACCGCGCATGGCGCGATAAATCAGCGGAGCGCTCCAGCGGCGATGCGCGGGGGGAACGTGCGCCTGCTTCAAGAAATCCGGTGGATTTGGAAGTAATTCAGGATACCGGGGAAAGACGGGCTCGGGAAGAGGACTTGATATCGCCAACAAAGATGTCATGTAAGACTCCGGTTGAATCGATATTCAACTTGGTTCTGATTCGAGAATGTTACTTAAGGTTAAGCAACAGATTTGCCAACTCCCGAAGGAGTGCCGGATTTTTCTCGCTAGCCATGCAGGGTTCGGCCATATCCCGACAAGATGTCAGAGCGCGCCCCGGGCGTCGGCCCGATGTGACGCAGGCTGCTGCGCGATATCGGCGTCATTTGACGCGATCACCGCAGATTTAAACGCTGATCACCGGGCAGGAAGACTCGCGAATAATGGTGTACTCATGCGTGCGCAATCGGCCCAGGCGCGCCTGCAGAACGCCGCGGCCGATCACCAGCAGATCGGCATTCCAGTCTGCCCCCGCGCGGCTCACCGCGCGCGCAACCTCGCCGCCGTGAAGAACTAGTTCCGCGTTGGTTCCGGCCTGTTGTTGAAGCTTGCCGATTTGTTCGCGCGCGAAATCGAAGATGAAGGCCCGAAACCGATCGCCGTTCGACCGCCGAGCCGATTCGGGCCAACCGGCGACGGCGTGCACCAACCGCAGCGTCGCCCCGAAGGAATCCGCCAGGTCCTTCGCCCACTTGATCACCGTCGCGCTTTCGGGTCCGAGATCGACCGCGCACAGGATGCGCCGGCAATCGGCTGGCGACCGGGCTGTGCTTGGCTGCTCCGCGTGGATTCCCGTCCACACCGGCCAAGGACAATCATGCAGTACCTTGGCAGTCACCGAGCCGAGCAGAAAGCGCCGGAAACGACCGTAGCCGCGCGTCGGCATCATCATCAGGTCAACGCCTTCCCGCCCGGCCAAATCCACGATAGTTGAAGCAGCCAAACCTTGAGCGACAATCCTCTGGTCGTTCGGATTGTGAAAGGATCCGGCTGCGAACGATTCCAACCGGTACTTTCGCGTTTCGAGCAGCGACTCGATGTCCACAGCCGAGACGAACGCGCTCGAATCGGAGTAATAGGCAGCGGGCATTTCGAGAACGTTCAGCAGCGTGACGCGCGCGTCGAAGTGCGCAGCCCAGGACTCGACGACGGGCACAATCCCAGCGCACTCGTCCGAAAAATCAACCGGGAAAAGAATATGTACGAACCTGAGCATAAGCAGGCTTCAATGGGCCGGGCTGAGCACCCACAACGCGATGAAAACAATTGGGCCCAGCGCGGCCAGCAAAAAAGCAGTTCCGACCCAATACCGGGTGTTGAATTTGACCATATAAAGTCCTCCTTTCCGGTTACGGAGGTGCCATTTAAAGCTGTGCAATGGAGTCGCCATAGCCTGCGCGACTGGCTATTTCTCCGTTTCGCGCATATAGCGGGAGCCGCATCTTGAACTTGTGGGCGGTTTCAGACCAGAAATCGCGCAAAATATCGAGTGGAAGTCCTGACCGCGCAGGGACCCCTGTCAAGGCTCTGGCAACAGCGTCAGCCGAGCCAGTTCCTCCAGCTCTCGCTCGCGCACCGGGTCGCGCCCCGCCGCTTCGCGCAGCCGGCGCAAGTCGCCGCCGTAGGTTTGCATGAGCTGATCTGCCATTTCGCCCAGCATCGCCGACGTTCGTTCGTCGTAGCGCACATAGCCGCCTTCATCGAGAGCACGAACGCGCTGGTCCCATGTGCTGGCAGCCATTTTTTGGGCCGTCGTCCAGCCGCGATCGAAAAGAATGCGCGCCGATTTTAGCGCAATCGTGTGACTGATCCGCGTGCTGAAAAGATTCACGCTCGCCAAGAGCCGAAAAAGTGGCGACGGCTCATCGCTTTCCACGTCGATGCCCAGATCCTCGCCGAAGGTGCGCCCGTAGCGCCGCAGCAGAACCCGGACCGTCTTGTTTGTCATTGACTACAGGTCTATTCGCCGGCGCCCCGCGTCGTAAAGGGAGTGTCGCGGGTCTGGTCTTCCTTGCGGAAGAGCATCATCCCCCGCTCCCGCACATCGCTTTCGAAGGCGCTGAATTTTTCGTTGTGAACGCGGACCACCGAGAAACGATCGTCGTGGTCAGGTCCGAGAACGTCTATGGTTTCGCCCACCGGAACCGTCGTGGCGGCCTCATGATTGTCTCGGTACGCAAGCACCATCAGCGGAGCATTGAGGCGATAACGCATCAAACCTCCTCGTGTCCTCTGGCTATGGGTACTTTAGCTCTAATGTGAAATTTTCGCCACAAAAATCGACACGCGGATATGATTTTCTTTGTCTCTTCTTGAAAGTGCAAAGAAATTTGGCGGTTCATAGAGGAGAGCTTGCGTCTTCACGCTCATGCGCCCTTTCATCGGCCGCGCAATAAGGTGTCCAGGGAAGACTTTCAATCCGCGCCTCGTCGATAGAGCGGCCGCAATCTACGCACCTTCCGTATGTTCCCGTTTCAATCCGGTGCAGGGCATCGCGAACTTGAGTGAAAACACTCCAATCCGAGCTGGTTTCGCGAAACCAGCTTTCCTTGCTTTCCGAGGAAACCGGCAAGTCATTGACTTCGGCAATCCGCGAATCGCGAGCCTCGGCTTCGGTTCGCGTCATGTCGGCCAGAAGCTCCCGTTCCTTGTCGCGCAGCCGCTGTTGCAGGTTTTCGATGTTCATAGAGTCCTCAATCTTTCTGGAGGAGCACGCCCGTTTCCAATGTTCTGGCGCGAGGATTGCTCGACCCGGATCGTGCCTAAGAAACCCCTTCCTCTGGCGGAGGTGTACCGGCTGATCGAGCCCGGACCCGTCGTTCTTCTCACGACCGCGTTTAAAGGACGGCCGAACGTGATGACGATGTCGTGGCACATGATGATCGATTTCGAGCCGCCGCTGATCGGCTGCATCGTCAGCAACCGCAACTACAGCTTTGACATTCTGAAGACGACCCGGGAATGCGTGATCAATATCCCGACAAAGGAGGTGGCAAACAAGGTGGTCAAGTGCGGGAACACATCGGGCCGGACGGTGGACAAGTTCAAGCGATTCCATCTGACACCGGTCGCGGCGAGCGCAGTCAGCGCGCCGCTGGTTGATGAATGCTACGCGAATCTGGAATGTAGAGTCGTGGACGCCACCATGACCGCCAAATACAATTTATTTATTCTCGAAGTCGTCCAAGCATGGATCGATCCTTCGAACAAAGATCCGCGGACGATCCATCATTTGGGCAAGGGCGTCTTCATGTTCGCGGGCGACCGAGTCCGGCTGCGTTCCGGTGCGAAGTAGCGTGACCTGATGAAAGTAACCGTACAATGCTACGCGGGCGCGAAGGGGGACGAGCGCCCGGTTCGATTTCAGCTTGGCGCCCGCGATTATATGGTGGAGGAAATCGTCGATCAGTGGTACGGTCCCGACGACGTGTTCTTCAAGCTTCGCGCCGATGACGGCAATGCCTACATTCTCCGTCACAACTCGGCGTCTAACGCCTGGAGCCTGGAGTCATTCCGGCAATCGCGCTGAGCAAATGGATTCGTAAAATTCGCGCAGCTGCGCGAGGCCCCGCAGATACCATCACAGCCGCGAGGCGGCGGGCACTGCAGGTCCGATCGTCACGATCTTCGGCCGAACCAGGCGCAGAAAATCGTCAACGAAAAGCCGGATGAGTTCATGATGCGATCCGGCGCTGAACGCGATGCTTTTGTCCTGCGTCAGGCTCTCGTCCACGTAGACGGGCATTCCATAGAGCGGCCCGAACGGAGGCATCGCGCCAACTTCGCATTCGGGGAATCGGCTTCGGAACTCGGCTTCGGTCGCAAGCTCGACTGTCTTCGCGCCGGCAGCCTCTTTGAGCAGCGCAAGATCGACCTGATAAGAGGCCGGAAGAACCGCCATCGCCAGCCCCCCGTCAATCTTGACCATCACCGTCTTGGCTAATTCGATTCCCTTGATGTGGGTAAGAGATGCGATTTCCTGCGCGGTATAAGCCGTTGAATGAGAAATTGTTTCGTAGCTGATTTCGTTCTCGTCGAGAAACTCCTTGAGTTTTTTTATGGGCATGAGAAACCTCCCGAGTTCATCTTACTCTTCCGCCGGCGAAATGTTGCCGTAAACTTTTCTGCGCCATTTTCGCACAACGCGATCAACTGGCTCGCGGACGCCGCCTCGCCGGGCCGGCGACGGAAAGATTGTTGTTGACGTGGCAGACTCCGGGCGTGGTCCACGCGGCCCGTTCGATTTCGTCGCGCTCCCCGAGCGACCGCACGACTCCGCGCAATGTTACGTGATCACCCCTGGTCTCGACGGTAATGCGGCGCGTGCCGTCTCCGAATCGGCGTTCGAGCGCGGCTTCGATATGCGCCTGGATCGCCGGGCCAAGGCCGGTCTTCCTGATCTCGATGTGATCGCTGATGCCCTTGACGCCCGTGAGCCTGGTGACGGCATCGTGCGCCGCGGCTTTCTGAAAATACGAGTCCACGTCGCCTTCAAGAACAACCCAGCCGCGTTCGACCCGCACTTTGATGCGATCCTTGGGGACCAGCGTAGTCCAGGAAAGCACGTCGATCGCGGCCTGCGCGATCTCTTCGTCGGTGACGCGGGTCGAGGCGGGCAGTTTCACATCCAGCTCGCTGACCACTGCTCTGACGCCGAAGACGCGTGCCGCGGCCTGCTCCGCAGCGACTTTTTCCGCGTGGCTGGAGACATGGCCGGTCAGCGTGATGATCCCGTCGCTCGCCGCAACGCCGATACCGGCAGCGTTCAGGCTGGGATCGCAGGAAAGCTCTTCTTCGACATGGGTGCGCAGCCGTTCCTCAAGCTTCACGGGAAAACTCCGGGCTTAACTTGGCTGAGCATTCGGGCTGCCATGAGCCGAAGTCCGGCGTTGCGCAATGAAGCGCGTACCGGGTGAGTCACATTACACAGGCTTGCCGCTGAAAATCAGGGTGAAAGTGAGCGGGAAATGATCCGAGGCATGAACCCTGCGGTGAATTTCGGGCCGCTCCGCGGAGACCGGTCCGCGCAGGAACTCCCAATCGATCCGCCTGCCCGGGATCAAAAGCTTTCGCGAAATTGTCGAGCCTTTTAACCCCGCAAACGCGTCTCGAAATCCGTTCCTGCCGAGCTCGGTCATGACATCGTGGCGCGCGGCGTTGAGATTCAGATCGCCGCCAAGCAGCACCGGCATGTCTTTTGCGACGCGCGAAGCATCGGATAACGCCTCTTCAAGCTGTGCGAATCGCAGATCGCTCGCGCCGCGGCTTTCGAGATGAAGATTGTAGGTCACGAGCCTCCGCCCGGCGGCTTCGACCTCGGTGAACAGCGCGATCCTGCCGCCGCGCCGGATCTGGAACGGATGGATTCGCGGCACGAACCAATGCGGTTGCCAGAAATGCGATTGGCGGTGAAAGTGAAGGATGCGCGGCTGGTTCAGTCTCCAGCGCGACAGCGTCGCCTGACCATGATAGGCGGGCGAGCTCGGCGAACCTTCGAGCAATTCTTCGAATTCCCGTGCGAAGACGTAGTTCATACGCAAGTCGCGAGCGATATCTTCGGCGATATTCCGGTGACGAGTCCGCCGCGCGTTCAGATCCGCCTCCTGAAGAAGAATCAGGTCGGCGTCGCACGCGGCAAGAAAGTCAATGATGCCCTCGAGGTGCAGGCCGCGATCGATGTTCCAGTCGATGACCCGCATCGAATGCGGGGGCCAGAATTCCAGCCGCCGGGGAGCAAATTCTCCCGTCACGATTTCTGGCAGAGAACCGGGATACACCTCGATTCAAGGTTCCCTCAAAATCGCGCTTCGCGTGCGCGATTGTGCCATCTCACCCTGCGTTTTGTTGATTCCGACCCCCTGAGGGCGCAGACAGGCCGCCGGCACATGACCTTAGAGCTGGCACGGCACGTGCTCTTTCTTTGATATCCACTGACCGGACGCATCTTGAAATATGTCCGCCCAGTGCGAGACGGAGAAAAAACATGAAGAAAATGCTTTGTCAAGATGTGATGACGCCCCAGCCTGTTTGCTGCGATCCGAAGGATTCCGTGCAGCGCGCCGCCGAGATCATGAAGGACCTGAATATCGGAGCGGTCCCGGTGTGCGACGCATCGAAGAGACTGGCTGGAATCGTCACCGACCGAGACCTGACGCTGAAGATCCTGGCAGAAGGCCGCGACCCCAAGACCGTGCTGGTGGACGATGTCATGACGCGCGAGGTGTTCGCGTGCCAGCCCGAGGACAAGATCGATCGCGTGTTCGAACTGATGGAGCGCCAGCAGGTGCGGCGCGTCCCGATCGTCGACCCGCGCCAGGGACTGGTCGGTATCATCGCGCAGGCTGACCTGGCGACGCGGCTGAGAGCTCCGGCCAAAACCGCCGAGGTGGTCACCGAAATTTCACGGCCCAGCGCCGTCGCTGCCTGAACAACGGGGGCAACCATCACTCGGAGGGCCGCGTCTCGCGATCATGAGCGGACCGTCGGAGGCAATCTCCATGCCGCAGTTCCAAAATATCCTGTTTCCCAACGATTTCTCGAAATCGAGTGACGCCGTCATCAGCCACGTGGCCGGACTGGCGCGAATGTTCGACGCGAAAGTGTGGCTGCTGAACGTTGTGCCATCGCTCGAGGATCTGCACGGCGTGTCGGAGAGCTACTTCGGCCCGTTCAGCGCGGCTACGCTCATCAGACTGGAGGAGGAACGGAAACCGCTGGTGGAGGATTGCCTCAGGCGATTGCAGTGCATTCAACAACAGCACTTCGGACGGCTCGAGAGCGAAGTTTGCGTTAGGTCAGCGGGAGTGGCCGAATCGATCGTCGAATACGCCCGCGAGACGAACGCCGATCTCCTCATGATGCCGACGCGCGGATTGGGGCCAATGCGACGGTTTCTGATCGGTTCGGTCACCGCCAAGGTTCTGCACGATGCTTCCTGCCCGGTCTGGACCAGTCCCCACCCGTGCGAGCTTGAGCCATTCCATTCCTATCGCCGCGTCATCTTTGCGGTCGATTATCTCGGTATGGGGGCGGGCCGGCTCATCCCAGCGGCGGAGATCGCGGAATTTTTTCACGCGCAGATGAGCGTGCTCACGGCTCTCCCGCCCGACGGCACGTCCGGCGATGAATCCGTTCAGAAGCGCAACCGCGCCGTTGCCGAACGGCTGAGGGAACAGATCGCCGCCAGAAACCTGAAAGCATCCGTGCACGTGATGGAGGGAAGTCCCGGCGAAGTGGTCCGGCAGGTTGCCGAGGAGATGGAAGAAGCCGACCTGATCGTCATCGGACGTGGGCATCTGGACGACTCCGCCGGATACACGCGCACGCACGCCTACGAGATCATCTGCAATGCTCCTTGCCCGGTCCTCACGTTGTAATCGCGCCGGTGAATCGACGAAGCGTCCATTAAGCGGAAGATGCAGGCTTACTTTTTCAGAGCGTCAGCATGTTTGGAGTCTTCGCAAAAATACGGCCCACGACGCTGAATCATCTATCAGCAAGTACTGGTCCGTGCGCTGGTACACAACTTGCCAGTCAAAGAAACAGAACAAATCGAAAGTGAGGTCGGGTTATGGAGTGCAATGAATGCAACCGGACGGAGCGCTTTCTGCTTGAAGCTATGATAGCGGCCGACAAGGCTGAGACCGCGCTTCGATGTTATCTGATGACACATGAGCGGTTTGCGGGTGTTTCGGACCTGGACGAATACGGCTCTTTAAAGACTGAACAACAAAAGACAACCGAAGAAAGAGACAAAGCCTACCTGGAGTTGGTGAAGCACAAGCAGGGTCACTGTGCTTGAAAAACTCGATTCCTTAACGTGGTCACTTGATGACCGCGGACAGGCGGCTCTCTTCAAGTATGTTCTGAACTTGCTTATCGTCAAGTTGCGGGAAGTGGACGAACCACTCTCCAACAGCGAAAAAAGACTCAGGAGTGGCCAAGCACACAAGTTCATCGGCTTCTTTCTGCAGCCGCTCGC
>Ga0335077_10004461_pt1 | contig 17084 bp, 15 predicted proteins | sample Lox_Sample_31_FD_207151 | JGI IMG/M metagenome (GOLD analysis project Ga0335077, IMG submission 207151) | Soil microbial communities from Loxahatchee National Wildlife Refuge, Florida, United States - Lox_Sample_3.1 | ecosystem: Environmental > Terrestrial > Soil > Wetlands | place: USA...
CGATGCGGCAAGGCGGGAAGACAAGCCTGTTTTTCTGAGTACCGGAGCAGTGTGGTGCCACTGGTGCCATGTTATGGCACAAGAAACCTTTGAAGACGAAGAAACGGCCCGGCTGATGAACAGGCTCTTTATCAATGTCAAGCTCGATCGTGATGAACGGCCTGAAATCGATCGCAGGTATCAGCAAGCTGTAGCGGCCCTGGGCGGAGGCGGCGGGTGGCCCCTCTCGGTCTTCCTGACGCCGGATAAACGGGCATTTTACGGCGGCACCTATTTCCCGCCAGAAGACCGGCAGGGGAGGCCGGGTTTCAAAAAAGTTCTCAGAACGGTAGCCGACTATTACAAAACAAAGCGGGACGATGCTCTCGTTTATGCCCAGCGCGTCATGGACGTGCTCAAGACGGAGCCGCTGTCCGCTGAGGAACTCAACGAATCCCTGGTCACGGAAGGTGAGGAAGCCATGCTTGGCGTTGTTGACCTGCAAAACGGGGGATTCGGCGCGGCACCCAAGTTTCCCATGCCCGGCGCCTTGGAATTTCTGATCCGCCGCTCTCCCGTGAGCGCAAATCCCTCGGTGGGCAAGGCTGCCTACAGGATGCTGGAAGCGATGTCGGCCGGCGGTTTCCATGATCAGCTCGGTGGCGGATTCCACCGTTATTCCGTCGACGAAGCGTGGATTGTGCCGCACTTCGAGAAAATGGCTGATGACAATGCGGGGCTCCTCAGAAACTACATAGATGCATATGCGGTATTCGGTGATGAGCAGTTCCGCATTGTTGCAAGGGGGATTCTTGGCTTCACCCGCAGCGTACTGTCCGACCCCGAAGGAGGGTTCTACGCGAGTCAGGACGCAGATGTGACGCCTGATGACGAGGGCGGCTACTTCACCTGGACCGACGAAGATTTCAGGAAGGGCCTCGATCCCGATGAATATGCCGTGCTGTCATCCTTCTATCTGCATGAACGGGGAAGCATGCATCATGATCCTGGGAAGCAGGTGCTTTATGTTACACAGCCGCTGCGGGAGATTGCCCGACAGCTCGGGAAAACCCCGAATGAAACGGAGGGAATTCTCGGGCGTGGAAGGTCAAAACTGCTTTCTATGCGTATGCATCGGGAAAGACCATTTATCGACCGGTCACTTTACCCGTCATTGAACGGGATGCTGATTGCATCATACTTCCATGCCTTCCTCGTGTTGGGCGATGAGGAGGTAAAGTCTTTCGGCATGAAGGGCCTTGATCGTATTCTTCGGAATTGTATCGTCGACGGTGCTTTGATGCATGCGGACAATATCCCTGCCCTGCTCGACGATTACATCAATCTTATTGACGCGCTGATCGCAGCCTATGAGGCGACGGCCGAGAAACGGTACCTCTCACAGGCTGATGATCTTATGTCGTTGTGCATCGATAAGTTTATCGACAGGAGGGAAGGAGGATTCTTTGATACAGAACAGGAGGTTCTCGGCGCGAGGCTTAAACGCATGGAGGACGTTCCTCACCCATCAGCCAATGCTTTAGCTATTATGCTTCTTCTGAAGCTTGCGCACATGACCGGGAGGGATGATTATCGCACAGTGGCGGTACAATCGCTCAAAATATTTTCAGCGCTGGCGCGCGAAATGGGTGTTCATGCCGGAGCCTTCTTCTGTGCTCTTGATGCCTCGTTCCGCATGCTCAAACTGACGATTGAAGCTCATCCGGACAGTGAACTTGCCCGAGCTGGCCGTGCAGTTGCCGGGAAACAGTATGCTGCGATCGTATACGGTGAAGACCGGGGACGGGTGATCCCCTGCGCTCGAGACACTTGCCTGGAACCAATCAATGAACCGAATGTTTTGCGTCAACTGCAAGTAAAGCTTCCGAGACCATAAGAGCAGTATCTGAAAACCAAGTTCAAACCGAGTTTCGAACGACGGGGTCGAAAGATGGAGTTTTTTTCGCTGATTCTTGCCGGAAAGGACAAGCATCAGGGGGATGGGGAGGATACGGAATATGATGAGCAAGGAAGACTTTATCAAGACATTTCCGATGTTCCGGGGCGGACTCAGGAACTTGGTCCCGGAAGTGCTTTCCGCGGGACAGCAGCGTTCGATTCCCCGGGACAGCCGCATTTATACGGAAGGCGACGCCTGTTCTGCAATAGCCTTCATCCTGTTCGGCGAGGTACGAGTATATAAGATTGGCGCGACGGGACGGGAAATCACGCTTTATGAGATAGGCCCCGGAGAAACCTGCATTTTGAACGCTTCTTGTATACTTGCCCATACTTCCTATCCCGCTAATGCGGTCGCCGCCTCTGACGTAGAGGTACTGCTTCTGCCTTCTGATGATTTCCGGAGGATTGCAATGAAACATGAAGAAATGCGGGATTTTGTTTTCACCCTCCTCAGTCAGCGGCTTGCCAAGGTAATGGAGCTGGTCGAGGAAGTGGCTTTCGGCAGAATGGACGAGCGGTTGATGCAGTACCTTATTGAGAAGTCGAATAAAAAATCACTCGAAACAACGCACCAGAAAATCGCCAACGACCTCGGCACGTCCCGCGAAGTGGTTAGCAGGCTGCTCAAGGATTTCGAACGGAAACGGCAACTTAGGCTGTCCCGGAATTCGATTACCCTGCTACAGCCGTAAAAAAGAGCTGGCCAATCCTTTACACGGGAAAAGTAGATTGGGCACAGGCGGACACAGAATTTTCTCAGACAAAACAATCAACGAAATGCGGAGCAAATCAGGGCAGTCAGGAGCTTTTGCAAATTACGATCATCAAGGATTCGCTGGCTCGTCATCCGATTCATAAGCATTTCAAGTATTTTTAAGTCTTTTTTCGTATCGGGATGTGAACAAGCCTCACCTCTGACGAGCGTCACGAACATCGTCACGGTGCATAATTAATTTGTTTCGTGATGAGCGATTTCATTCTTACAGATTTGCATTTTCGCTCGGGTTTCTCGTTACTTCACCGTATGAATATGGTTTGCTGCACGTTGCGCGCTTAATCCCTACCATATCGCACAGAGTCTCGAAGAAGACGCTTTCTATGATTCCGCCTCGCGCAGGAACGCAAAGAAATGCTCTGGCTGATGATCTGTGTTTCCCTCCAGGGAAGCCGCCATGGTGCTCTTTGTTTTTTCTCTTTCTTTCCCGCAGAATAGAGAAATTTCGGCTTGACAGCAGTGCGTAATCAGGTGTATTGTATCAGGTCTCGGCTACTGATTCCCGAGCGAAAAAGCCCCTGATGAGGGGCTTTTTTTACCACTGCTGCAAAAGTATGCAAGGTCGTTTGTAGCAGCGTTCCCTGGGTTTCCCGCCGGAACAAAGATCGATACATCAAATACAGCAAAGTGTACGGAGCATGGCGTCCCTAGCGTCGATTGGGCTGTATACCGCCGCATTTCATGCTCTCTGCGCGATGCGGCTTTTTTGAGGAGTCACTATGTGCCGTTTGAGTGCAATCACCTCGGGCGATTATATCTCTCCCATGGAGAACATCTATGCGCTCGAGACCATGAAAGAAGGCCACGATGGGTCAGGCCTCGGCCTTATGTTGAAGGACATGGGCGGGCCTTTCGCCGACTTCAAGCAGTATCCAACGTTGTCCGCCATCTGCTCGCACAAGGGGCTCCAACTTCTCGACGACTACATGAGGGCTCAAGGGTTCGTGGAGAAGTTTTCCTGGGAGCCGCCAATAAAGAATGTGGTCGGTGTTGCGCGCCGCGAACATTACCTCGCCAAGGTCTATGATTATCCTGCGTTGTACAAGGACAGGACACAGCGCGAGAAGGAAGACCTTCTGCTGCAGACCAGGCTCGCTCTCAGGATAATGGGCGAACCCGACGGATCACTCTTCGTCTTCTCCTTTTATCCCGACGTGCTGACGCTCAAGGAAGTGGGCGATCCCCTGCAGCTCAGCGAGTTTTTCGGTATCGAGAAGTCGGGGATCCGGTCAAGGATCGTGCTGGCCCAAGGTCGGCAGAACACAAACTACGCCATCTACCTTTACGCCTGTCATCCTTTCTTTATCCAAGGCTACGCCACCATGACGAATGGTGAAAACACGGCCTTTGTGCCAATCCGCGAGTTCCTCATGGGCCGTGGCAACGCGGGGTACATGGGCTACAATTCCGACTCCGAAGTGTTCACCCATATCCTGCATTATACGAACAGGACCCTTGGTTATCCGCTTCACTATTATAAAGACATTATCACGCCGATGAAGGACGCCGAGATCGGACAGAGATCGGATGCCGCTGCGCTTCGGCTGCTGAAAAAATCGCTCCGGCCCCTTTGCATCGATGGCCCGAACTGCGTCATTGGGTTCACGCCCGACGGCTCGGTCTTCATGGTGCATGATTCGAAAAAGCTGCGGCCCGGCGCGGTCGGCGGCAAGTCCGGCAAGTACGCGCTTATGTCCGAAGTCTGCGGAGTGGACAGCGCGATTCCGGACCGGGACAAATCAAAGGACATCTTTCCCATGAAGTACGACATGGTGGTGATTGCGCCCGGAGCGCGGGAGGTCAAAACATGGAATCAGCTTCACGGTTAGACAAAAACCATCAGCTCTCATTAAAAGAACTTCCCTATATCATCCAGTGGCGGGAGGACCGCTGCACGCGATGCGGCCGCTGCACGGCCGTCTGCCCCATGAAATCCATCGAGGCCACGGTCTACACACAGCGCGTTGTTTCATCTGAGGGCGCGAGCCCTGAGCCCCGGGTCACCCGCAGGCTCACCCAGGTGGTGCGTCAGGTCACGGAAATCGACCGTTACTGCATCGGCTGCGGCACGTGCTCCCTTGTCTGTCCTACGGACGCCATTTTCCCCGAATACAACTTACAACACAAGCTCTACCACTACAAGAACAAGGGCGGCATCCCCTTTATGCGTGGGGGCAGGCGGAACGATCCGTCCATCTCGACACTCGATAAACTTAAATTCACACGTATCTCGATGTTAACGGACCCCGCGTTGGATGCCGGCCGCCACGAGTTCCGCGTCCGGACGCTCCTGGGCAGAAACCTTCCTGCGGAGCAGCTTCCGCTCAAGGTGGAAGGCGATAAGCTGTTCATCGGCGACCGAACCTTTATCCCACCGGTGCGAGAAATATTTCCGATCAGGATCGGGTCCATGTCCATCGGCGCTCTCTCTCCCCATATGTGGGAGGGTCTTGCAATGGGAGTCACCTACCTCAACGAGGTCGAAGGCATCCCGGTAGTGATGTGCTCAGGCGAGGGAGGCATGCCGCCGAGCATTTTGAAATCGCGCTACATAAAGTATTTTATTCTTCAGATCGCGTCGGGCTATTTCGGCTGGGATGAAATCATTCACGCCCTTCCCGACATGATCGAAGACCCTGCGGCCATCGAAATCAAGTACGGGCAAGGCGCCAAACCCGGCGACGGTGGGCTGCTCCAGGCCTATAAGGTGCTCGGCCTTATCGCGAAAATCCGTGGTGTACCGCAGTTCGTCGATTTGGCATCGCCGCCCACGCACCAGACTAAGTACTCCATCGAAGAGGCTGTCGCAAAGATGATTCAGTCCATGTCCATGGCCTGGGGTTTCCGCGTGCCGGTTTATCCCAAGATCTCCGGGACCAAGACGGCCCGGGCCGTGCTGAACAACCTTGCCCGGAACCCTTATGCCGCGGCGCTCTGTATCGACGGCGAGGACGGCGGCACGGGCGCGGCGTATAACGTATCAATGGACAAGATGGGACATCCTATCGCATCCAATATTCGTGATTGCTACCTTGATCTCGTGAAGCAGGGTAAGCAGAATGAACTACCGCTTATCGCCGCAGGCGGCGTCGGCAAGGGCGGCAACCTGGCCGCGAACGCCGCAGCGCTCATCATGCTTGGTGCTTCCGCGGTCGATATCGGGAAGTACATGATGCAGGCCGCGGCAGGTTGCTTCGGTGACGAATACAATCGCTGCAACGTCTGCAATCTGGGCAAGTGCCCGCGTGGGATCACAACCCAGGATCCAAAGCTCTACCGAAGGCTCGACCCTGACAAGGTTGCCGAGCGAGTAGTGGAAGTATTCAAGGCGGCGGACGTGGAGCTCAAGAAAATATTCGCGCCGCTCGGCCGGAGCACCGAACTCCCGATCGGCATGTCCGATGCGCTGGGCGTTGCAGACAAGGAAATCGCCGACCGGTTGCAGATTTCGTATGTATGCTAAATCAATAACAGATGAACACGGTTCAAAACGTGCGCGAAACACGTGGTGTATAACAGACCATTTAAGGTAGATGACATGATCATACAGGGCAAGGTACACGGAAAACGGGTCTCTTCTAAAGAGCTCGAAGAGCAGATCCAGATGGCAGTCAAGGACGGAGCCAGGGACATCACGGTCGTAGCGGACGGCCAGCACGGCATCGGCGGAAGGATCTGGCCGCGGAACGCTAAGGTCAGGGTGACCATCGAAGACACCTCTGGGCAGCGCGTCGGCAGCATGGGAATGGATGGCACGGAGATTCTTGTCAAAGGCTCGACGTCCGATGATACCGGGTGGCTCAACTGCGGTGCGGTCATTACAGTCCTCGGCGACGTGGCGAACGGCGCGCACAATGCGGGCGCTCAGGGCAAGCTCTATGTACAGGGTGGCGGCGGTGCGCGGTGCGATACGATGACCAAGAAGAATCCGCGCTTCCCCGATCTTGAATCTTGGTACTTCCGGAATGTGGGCGATTCCTTTGCCGAGTTCAAGGCAGGCGGCATCGCCGTGGTCTGCGGCGTGGAGCCCCGGGATCCCGACAATATTCTCGGATACCGTCCCTGCGTTGGCATGGTCGGCGGCACAATCTATTTCCGCGGCGCCATCAAGGAATACAGCAAAGCAGACGTGACGCTTTCGGACCTGACGCAGCAGGATTGGGAGTGGCTTACCCAGAACATGAAGCCCTATCTGACCGCCATTGACCGAATGTCCTATTACCAGGAACTTACAAAGGATATGAGCGACTGGAAAAAGCTTACCGCCTTGACGCCTGCCGAGAAGACGAAAGCCAAGGGCAAGCTCAAGATGGGGCTCACCGAGTTCCGAATGAACGTGTGGGAGAAGGAAGTAGGCAAGGGCGGCATGTTCGGCGCCTACCTCGCCCATGACCGTTCCGTGCTACCCTATATTACGACTGGTGAGGAGCGGCGGTGGAAGCCGCTGTGGAAGAACGACAAATATCTTCCTCCCTGCGCCTATGCATGCCCGTCACGCATCCCATCGCACAAGCGTGCGAGCCTGATCCGGCAGGGAAGGACCGCTGAGGCGCTGGCCCTCGTACTCCAGTACAGCCCGCTTCCTGCCACGGTCTGCGGCACGATCTGTCCGAATCTCTGCATGACCGATTGCACGCGCGGAAGGGTTGATGAGCCGCTCAACATCAAGGAATACGGTTCAGCTGCGTTGAATCTCAAAGCCCCTAAGAAAGCGAAAGCAACAGGCCATTCCATCGCGATCATCGGAGGTGGTCCAGGGGGTCTTTCTGCAGCGTGGCAGCTCGGCCTCAAGGGCCATAACGTTGATCTCTTTGAAGCATCTGCCAAAATCGGCGGCAAGATCGAGATGTGCATTCCCCGCGAGCGCCTGCCCAGGAAGATTCTGGACAAGGAACTGCAGCGGTTTGCCGAGATTGGCGTGAACGTCCATACTAAGACACCGGTGGACAGGAAGAAGTTCGAGAACATCTACCAGAACCACGATGTCGTGGTCATCGCGGTCGGCGCCCATGAAGGACGGATGATCCCGTTCCCGGGCCACGAAGCTGTGGTAAAAGGAATCGACTTCTTGAAGGAAATTAACTTTGGAAAGCCGAAGAACCTGAGAGGGAAAAAGGTCGTCGTAATCGGCGCGGGCAACGTAGGCATGGACATCGCCTGCCAAGCCTGGGACCACGGCGCAGAGAGTGTCATCTGCGTTGACATCCAGAAGCCGGCGGCTTTCGGCAAAGAAATGGAACTGGCCGCCTCCAAGGGGACCAGGGTGCTGTTCCCGAAGGTAACGGAGAAGTACGATGTCAAAGCGAAAAAGATCTTTTTCAAAGATGACACGGATCTCGACGCGGACATGGTGATCATCTCCGTTGGAGACAAACCGGTGCTCGATTTTCTGCTCCCCGCGATCAACACGGAGCGAGGCTATATCGCCGTGAATGACTTGGGCCAGACATCGGACGTTAAGGTCTTTGCCATCGGCGATGCGACCAACCCCGGCCTCGTGACCCATGCTATTGGCCAGGGCAAGGTTGCCGCGGACAAGATTCATTCGCTGCTCATGAATACGGACTACGTGCCCGAAGAGCGTCGCATGATCCCTTACGAGAGAATTAAGACCGAATACTACGAGGCCTGCCGGCTTGAAGATATCAAGTTTTCGCCGAAGAAGGAGGCGGACCGCTGCATGTCCTGCGGCTCCTGCCGAGACTGCGGGATGTGCGAGCAGTCCTGCTACTACGGCGCCATAACGCGGAAGAAACTGCAGAGCAAGTCTTTCGAGTATGTTGTTGATGAAAGTAAATGCATCGGCTGCGGTTTCTGCGCCGGGATTTGTCCCTGCGGAGTTTGGGAGATGGTGGAGAACGTGTAGAAAAGATGCTCTCGCCCCTCGAGGAAAGGGGTGAGGAGTGGCCCTGCCAGATTGATTGGGAAAGCCCTTTGCCGGAATGTGGTGAAGGGCTTTCTTATTGTGTACCATATCCTGCCGTAATTTTCCGGTTTCCCATTCCTTGCATTTGTTCTTCGGATCAATTTTACATCTTCAGATGGTGGCGTGAAGGGCTTTTCTGTTTTTTTTAAATTGACTCAGCGCCGATGTTCAGATAGACTTTTAATGGCAAAATCGAATACCACTGGAAATAAGTACCGCGATCCCGCGATCCTTTCTCTGCATCGTTCCGAACGGTGGCTCCTACGCGGAGAACGGGAGAAGAAATACTCAAAATAGGCTTTGGCGCCATAGAGGGTCCGATGGGAGAAAAGACTTTTTACAGCAAGAAAGTGATTCCTCAACTCCATGCAATTGTCGCTGCTGCATGTTTGAACTATTTCTGGCAGAATTGCATGAAGTGTGTTGTATCGATCATTGTCTCACTCTAGGAATTGTTCCCATCTTGATTCAATTGCCACCCCCGGAAAGGGCATACTATGATCACCCTGAAGGACATACAAGAGGCTCGTAAGAACTTGGTGCCGTTCATCCATAAGACACCGTTGATTTATTCGAATTCACTCAGTAATCTGTCTGGTGCCGAGGTTTATCTCAAGCTTGAAAATCTCCAGAAAACCGGATCTTTCAAAGTTCGCGGCGCCTTCAACAAAATGAGCCATGTTAGCGCAGACAGGGTGATCGCGGCCTCTATGGGCAATCATGCCCAAGCCGTTGCCTTTGCAGCGCAGAAACTCGGGAAACACGCGCAGATCATCATGCCACTAACGGCGCCGATCATCAAGGAGGAGGCTACAAGGGGATACGGTGCGGAAGTTAATCTCGTCGGGGAGCGGTTCAGCGAGGCGCTTGAGTATGCGCTCTCTCAAAAGGAAAGCACCTTTATCCATCCTTTTGATGACGATCTCGTCATCGCGGGACAGGGGACTATCGGCGTAGAGATCTACGAGGACCTGCGAGAAATAAATGCGGTGTTCGTTCCTGTCGGAGGGGGGGGACTTGTCGCTGGCCTTGCCGCGGCACTGAAAGCCCTGTCTCCCAGAACGGCCGTGATCGGCGTCCAGGCTGAGTCCGCTCCCGCTGCCGCTCTCTCGTTCAAGGACAAAAAGATCGAGGACCGGGTCCCGCTGCTCACGATTGCGGATGGGATAGCAGTCAATAGACCCGGTGAGAAAACCTTTGAGCTGATCCTGCGCTGCGTCGACGATATGGTTCTGGTGTCGGAAGAACGGATCGCCATGTCGATTCTTCTCTTTCTTGAGCGGAAAAAACTGGTCGTCGAAGGAGCGGGTGCGGCGCCGCTCGCAGCCTTCATGGAAATGAAGGACCGCTACAGAAACCAGCGAGTGGTGCTGGTCGTGAGCGGAGGAAATGTTGATTTCACCATTATGGATCGGATAATCCGCAAAGGTCTGGGAACGAGCGGGCGGATCGGCATTATTGAAGTGACGATCGATGATATCGCAGGGAGTCTGCATAAGGTGACCGGCATTCTCGCGGCGCGAAGGGCAAACGTTCTGGACATCATTCATGACCGTCTTTCGGGCGGACTTCCGTACGGCAAGGCCAAGGTGATTGTGACGGTCGAGATCCGGGGGAAGCAGCACCTAGACCAGATAATCATGGGCCTGGAAGCGGAGGGCTACGAGGCGCGTGAGCGGGCGGGCATATGAGATCAGCACGCCGATTTTGCGTATAGCGTTTCTCTTGTCTACCTTTCGCCAATCCTTCGCTGGCAGACAGTGTTATACTTGGATTATCGTGGACAATGGCGGGGTGATCGATAACGGAATCGATATGGAAGGAACACCGCAGCGCGCGTGTCGTGAAACAAGGATTCGGATGCCGAGATGCTGCCTGTTCCGGGATTTAAAAACGCTTCGGGTCTGCGCGAACCCATTCTGTTCCTCACTGCCAACCCGAGTGTTGGAAGGCAAGGGCGATGACTAGAACGCCATCATGGCTCATTCCCGCAGCGTTAGCCTTGATTTTGTGGGGCACCTGGGGAGTGTTTCAAAAAATTGCTACGAACCAGATGGCTCCTCGGAATGTTTATTTCATTTCCGCGCTCGGAGCTCTCTTGGTTGTTCTCGCCATCCTGTCAACGAGCCGATTTCAGATTTCCCTGAATTTCGAGGGAGCATTCTTTGCCCTGATTGCCGGCGTTTGCAGTTCGCTCGGTGGACTGCTTTTTCTACAGGCGATGAGCAGGGGTGAGGCGGCGATTGTCATTACGTTCACCGCCCTATATCCCGCCGTGTCGATCATTCTTTCCTTCCTTCTCCTGAATGAAACAATCACGATAAAGCAGGGTATCGGCATCGTCTTGGCATTGTTTTCGATGCTTCTGCTGAAGTAATTGGCAAGCCGGATCAATTCTGGCGAATATTCGTAGACGACAAGGAGAACGTATGGCGGAATTTATGAGACGAATGAAAGTCAAAGCAATTCTGATCGGGATCCTGGTATGCATCCTGGCAATGTTGTACAGCTATTTTGCAGCGGACACCATTACGACCAGGATAACCGATGCCCAGATGACGAAGGTAGACAACCGGTTTATGATCGCAACCGAATATCGTCCCTTCATAAATGAGGATGTCTGGTACCGTTTCAAGTTTGATTCAGGAAGCGTTCAGAACGATGCGATCAGGCTGAGGGGGAAGCTGGTAAAAATAAAAAAATATGGGTGGAGGATACCTTTTTTATCCCGCTATGAGAATATTGTGAAGATCGAAGAAGTGAAATAGAAGCGTACGCGGCGCGGCCTTCCTACTCCCGTTTTAAATGTCATGGTGGCAATTAGGTCAAAAGGATGATGTTTAGCGTGTGAGGGATCGGACGAGGCGGACATTTTCACTCATGAAGTGATCAAATCGCTGCATTCAAAAACCGCTGGAAGGCAGATCACAGCGACCCTATTGAAGCGACAGGAGTTTTTGTCCGGATGAGATTTTTTAGTCATCCGGACTTTTTTGTTTCGATCACACAGGTGGCGGCAGGATCCGGAGGGCCCTTCCTTGACATGTTGCCGATGCAGTGATAGGCTTTAAGGAAAATTAGGTGATAGTCTTAACCTTTTGCACGAAAAGGCGGGAAAGCAGCGGGGTCACACTCTTTCCCGGTCCGCAATTGCAGTCAGACGGGCAGATGCTATATCATATTGCGTGTCTGCGCCGTTTAAAAGAGAAAACAATGGACATTGGCGATGGAAAAAAGAAAATTGCGAAACCATCCCCTGACTTCCCCTTTGAAAAAAAATACGCTGTCATCGGTGGCTATCGGATCGGTTATGTGGAATCGGGGGAAGGAGGTCCCGTCCTTTTTATTCATGGAAACCCCACCTCATCCTATCTGTGGAGAAATATCCTGCCGCAGGTGGCCGGAAACACTGGTAGCCGGGGGATTGCCCTCGACCTGCTGGGGTTCGGCGAATCGGACAAGCCCCGGGCAGTGGACTATAGTATTCGCCTGCACGCCGATATCATAAAGGGCTTCATCGAACAACTGGATCTCAAGAATCTTGTTCTCGTGCTTCATGATTGGGGCGGTCCACTGGGTGCCGCTTACGCGATAAACCATCCCGATAATGTTCGGGGGATTGCGTTCATGGAGACTTTCCTCTGGCCTCTTGTCTGGAAAGACTTCGGCAACTATGCAGTGGCGTTCAGGTTGTTTCGCTCGCCGCTGGGGCACCTGCTGATTCAGAATATGAATGTCTTCGTGAATTACGTCATGCCCAGGGCAGTCCTGAGAAGGGGGAGTATGACGGAAGAAGTCATGCGCCATTACCAAGAACCCTACCCGACCATCGGGTCGCGCAGAGCTATCAGGGCTTTTCTGAAACTTCTCCCCATTGAAGGGAAACCGCTGGAAAGCGATGCATTCCTCGAGGATATTCACCAAAGAATTCAGAACATCAAGGTTCCCGCGCTCTGGATCAAGGCCGTTCCTGGAGCTGTGCTTTCAAACGACACGGAATACCATCTTTATCTTCTCCGGAGCCAGCTTCCCCAGATTATCATCAAGGACTTCGGCCCCGGCCTCCACTACCTTCAGGAGGAGAACCCGGAAAAGATCGCCGATTTGATCACGGAATGGATGCACCAGAGCAAGCTGGACAATAATGATCGTGAATCTGTTCAACAGAAAAGTTTCAGGAATGCGGCGTGATGGTCGGCGGCGACCGCCGGGAAAGCAGCTGTTGCAGTTCCGTAAGCAAGCCTTTCTGTCCTTTTGATATTTTTCTGCCTGCTTCTTCGAGCCCGAACCATGCGCCCCGATCGACTTCGGGGAATGTCCCTTGTCTCCCTGAATGCGGCGGCCACTCCATGTTAAAGTTATTGCTCCTCATTTCCCGTGCATCACAATCGCCTTCAACTGCCCACGCATGGACGATCTTACCGCTTGGAAGCCTAACCGATCGAAGGGGGATAAATGGTCCCGACATTATAAAGCTCGTTTCTTCGTGAAACTCCCGGCGGGCTGCAACAAGGGCATCCTCGTCCTTGTCAACAAGCCCCTTGGGGATTGACCACGTCCCCAGGTCTTTCTTCACCCAGAACGGTCCGCCAGGGTGAACAAGAAATACCTCAATGACGCTCTCCTTTATCCGGTACATCAGAAGTCCTGCGCTAACCTGCGACATGACGTTAAAGAACTCCTTCCCATAGTACCGAATGCGCAGGCAAGCGTAATTTCTGCGCCCTGCTCTTTCCATACCGAGAACACCGGCACATAATAACAAGCACTGTGCAAGGCCGGTAGACCTATTTGCCATGGTCCGACCTATTCGAACCGCCCGAGGATTCCAGGTCGAGCTCAATGTTTCTGTCCAGACTTATATACGTTATTACCTTCCCTCTCTTCAGGAAGTAGGAGATGTATAGTACATCAGCTTGGCCGAGTTGATAGGCAAGGTACAGCGGCCGCATTTCGTAGCCGATGATCCCGCCGCTGTCATCGGGAATCCTGCTAAGCTGGGTCTGCCAGACAAGGTAGGTGCTGCATCTCAGGAAGGCTTCGGCTTTGGCGAGCGCCTGCTGGGCTGTAAGGCCTTTTATTGTCTTATAGGATGTATCAAGATCGAATATTTCAAGCGGGTACTTGCTTCCCTCCTTCACAAAAAAGGCTGCATTTTTAACATCAGAAGGATAGCGGCAGCCGTAGAGGAGGAGAGTATAGGTTCCAGCAATTTCAGCGGGTTCAGCTGCGCTGGGCATCAAGTGCATACTGGGCACACAGGCAACCACGGTTGTCGCAAGAAGAACGACCAGACAGGGGAGAAAAAGACGGATTTTCCTCATGCTCATTCACCTCTTTACCGAAACGGAGTTGTTTTTACCGAACATTGAAACTTTAATATATTATAACTCATCAATTTACTGGTAACGATGAAATGTCCAACGCCAAGGATCGATCATCAAACTTTAAAATGAAACGGATCACTTTCCATTGCGAAATGACGATCGATATCTAGCTCGATTTCCGCACGATGAGAGAAACTATCTTAGGGGGGCTGTTGAACGGGAAATCGAGCCTGTCCGGGGGGCGGCTCGCTATTCCCGTGGATAAGCTGGGATCGCTGAAAAAAGTATTCGAGTGAAGGATCGTAAAATAGTATGACTCCGTGGAGCGACAAAAAGGCTGCTTGTAGCCGATGATTCCCGGACAGTGCGGATGCCCGTCATTTTTCATCTCATCAAGTTGCCGCAGGGAGTGAAGATTATCGAGGCGGTGAACGGCGCATGCCCTCGGGAACGGTTGGAACTGCAGCAGGGAAATATGATTCTTACAGAAATGAATATGCCCCAATTGGACGGTGTCGGCCTTATTAATGCGGTCCGCGGGGATCTGAAGAGGGAAACAGCAATCATCATCGCGACAACGGGCTAATCGCGAGATTTGCAAACCGGATTAGACGCTGGAGCAAACGGTTCCCTCACGGAGCCACTCGATGTCTGCCAGTTCCCGGAGAGGTCATGAAATGCATGTTTTGAATGACCGCCGGCTGCGGGCTGACCGAGTTTCCAAAGACGCTCATCGAACCGGACGCTTGGATTTTGTTTTTGTTTTCGTTCTCCCCGGATAGATGCGCCCGTAGAGGTGAAAGGCGCAATCAGGACCAACGAGATTACGCGCGGATTCAAGAGACACCCGGGCCTTCCCCCTGAGTATCAGGTCCCGGTAGAGATATCGCAGCCGTATTTCTTCTGAAGTATGACTCACCTTCGTTCCCCTCCGTTTCATACCACAACTGGTAGCGGATGTAAAGATATCCCGTGCAACTCATACTCAGTGAGTTAATTATCAAGTTCTTCTCAAAATGACAGGAGGAAAATTCCCATAAAACCCACGGAAGGCACACAGAAAGGGAAGGACAAGACAGAATTACGTTTTAAAACTTTATTAGGATATTCTCTATGACCCCTGTGGAAAAATCTTTTCCGGCTTGTCCGGGCATGGCTCAATGTTTAAATGCAACCGGAAAAATGGGGATATGACTGTCATTGGTATCTCCGGAATACGCTGTCCAAAAAGTGCTAAAATAATATTATACAGCACAGGCAAACTCAAAGTGAGTCTCGCGAGTGCGCAGTCATTCGGAAAGGAGAAGTGCCGATATGTTAAAACATAGATTTGCACAGTTGACTATGCTGATGGCCCTTTCAGCGCTGGTGATAGCAGGGTGTTCCCACACGCCTGAAGAACGGGCGGAACACTTTGTGAAACACATGGCCTCGGAGTTGAAGCTGAACGATGCGCAGACGGCACAGTTGGAGAAGATCAAAGACGAGTTTCTGGCAAGGCGGCCTGAAATGGTAGGAATGCGCAAAGAGACGGTGAAAGAAGCGAACGAACTAATGAGAAGTCCTGAAATAGACAAAGCAAAGCTGGACGCTCTGACTGATAAAAACATTGCCCAAGCCGATGATATGATCCGGTTTATCTCCGCAAAATTCGTGGAGATTCACGACATGCTCACCCCGGAACAGCGAGAGAAGCTTGTTTCTCACATTGAAAAATACATGTCCCACTGACAAGAGAAAAGCCGACCCGGCGAAGGCGAGTCAATGAAGAATAGCTACTGAAGAACACTAAATAATTTAATAATTGTATGAGAGTGAGCTTCTGCGTTGTGGACGACGGGAGAAGGAAGAGTGTGGCTTCTCCCGTCGTCTTTTTGCATAGTGCAAGGATAATGCAGCCGATTTATTCCCGGGAGATGTTCCGGCTTCAGAGCAGATAAAAACGGATTGTGTCGCCGTCAGGACATCGGCAGAGGGCTCATTATCTGAGAAAATTGTCCGATGGTTGAGTATGAAAGAGGCTCATTCTGAGGGGGTATAAAAGAGCAAAGGGAGAGGGGATCCGCATGCAGTTGATGAAAATCACAAAAAGCGCTACAATGCACCTGGGTTTAACATGCCCGTAGCCTGGGAAGAGGAGGTACCAATGCCGAGAGTGGCAGTTATTCTCGCTGATGGATTTGAGGAAGTGGAAGCCATGGCCGTCATTGATGTACTGCGTCGAGGCGACATCGATACGGTAATCGCAGGCCTGCATGGCGGTACCGTTACGAGCGCGCGGAAGGTGAGGGTCATACCGGATACGGTGATCGACACGGTGCGGGCTGAAGACTTCGATGTGATCGTTTTGCCCGGTGGTCAACCGGGTTCGGATAACCTGAATGCAGACGCACGCGTGAGGGAGCTGATCAGGCAGTTTTCAATGAAGGGCAAAATCACCGCCGCAATATGCGCGGCACCTTATGTACTCGCGAACGCGGGTGTTCTTGCGGGAAGGCGTGTAACGTCCTACCCGACGTACAAGGGCCAGCTGGGCGGTGCCGTCTATGAGGAGAAAGCCGTGGTCATCGACGGAAATGTATTGACCAGCAGAGGGGCGGGTACAGCGCTTGACTTTGGGTTAGCCATCGTTGAGAAACTGGTCGGACGGGAAAAGTCGCTGAAGATCAGGGATGGCATGCTGGTTGCGCCATGACCGCTGCTTGCTGCGTGGTCCCTTCGAGATGTAGTCCTGTTTCGAAAGAGTTGTTACCGAGTGATTTGACCCAACGCACTGATGCAGAACGTGAAGAATGGGTTTTATCGGAGCGGAGTATGGTCAGGGTCTGATGCAGCCACAAGGACGTAGCGACTTTTAAACAGAGACCGGAGGGGCTGCAGTTCGTCGTAACACCTGTCTGAATTTTGGAGGCGGAAGCGGTTTGGAATGAAATCTTGAGATTGCAGGGTCGGCGTTTTTCCGTTCTGACAAAGCCCAGCGGCGTCGTAAGATCCATGCGATGTTCGCACTGGTCGAACCACTCTGCGAGCCGTGAGAAGTCAATGGGCTTCTCGAAGACCGTGCAGCCCAGCTGTTCCATTTCTGCCCGGTTGTGTCCGTTGAAATCGCCGGCAA
>Ga0335077_10004462_pt1 | contig 17082 bp, 14 predicted proteins | sample Lox_Sample_31_FD_207151 | JGI IMG/M metagenome (GOLD analysis project Ga0335077, IMG submission 207151) | Soil microbial communities from Loxahatchee National Wildlife Refuge, Florida, United States - Lox_Sample_3.1 | ecosystem: Environmental > Terrestrial > Soil > Wetlands | place: USA...
CTCCAGCCATGCCCAAAGCGCTCAAGCGCTACTACGGCCAGATCGGCAACCCGACCGATCCCCCAAGGCATTCCTGCATGCGGTCTCCGGCGCGGAAGAGGACGAATCCGCACTTACAGCGAAACGGGGTGCGGGCCAGGGGCAAAATCCGACGGAACAGGATGGAACAGCAGGATGGAACAGAGGGACCAGACGTTCACCCGCTGGCTAAGTTATTTAGAATGACAACGTTTTCCAACCCGCCCAATTAAATGCTTTGGAATGATATCAGTTTGCAAAAAAAAAGGGGGGGGTGGGGGGGCCCTCAGGGGCAGCGCAAAGGCCTAGTTTCTTTGTAACAAACTGGGTCAACGCACCCGGCATAAGAAAGCACCGGCCGGAGGGCGGGCGGATGCACCCCGGCGTACCACTCCCCAAGACAGGCCGCATGTACAGTAGGCAGGCTGGCGCCGGCGGCGTAGCGTGGTTTACCTCTGCGAGGAGGGGGAGTCCATGCCTACGAAAACACTGATACTTGGGTTGGTGCTGGGTGGACTGATGGGCGCGGCGCCCGCGCTGGGGCAGTCGGCGCTGGCGCAGCAGGAAGCGGATCAGGAGAAGGCGGCTCAGCAGGGGACAGCAGCTTCCAGCACGGATGCCGGGACGGCGAAGCCGGCGCCAAAGCCGGCAGCGGCGAAGGCAACGCCGGCAAAGCCAGCGGACGCGACGACTGCGGCGAAGCCCACGGCCGCAGCAGCGAAGAAGCCGGCAGCCACCGCGACGGCTACCGCGACGGCAGCAACTAAGCCGGTAGCGGCGAAGTCGTCAGATGCAGCCGCAACTAAGCCAGTAGCGGCCAAGCCAGCGGCAGCAAAGTCGCCGGACGCGACGCCGGCAAAACCGGCGGACGCGACGGCGGCGGCGAAGCCCGCTTCCTCAGCAGCGAAGAAACCGGCGGCCACCGCAACGGCTACGACGACCGCAGCGAAGCCGTCAACGGCCAAGCCAGCGGCGGCTAAGTCGCCGGACGCAGCGGCGGCCAAGCCGGCCGCGGCACCGAAATCCGCGGCGGCCAAGCCCGCGGCGAAGAAAGCGCCGGCGAAGCCGGTGGTTTACCTGGATAGCGCGCCGAAAGAAGGCGCGAATGGCGGGACCGCGACGGAGACGGCCGGCGACGCAAAAAGCGGAAAGTCCCAGAATCGCGATATGGCCAAGGCGTTCGAGCAGAGCTGCCCGGACATGATGGTCACCGAGGAGAAGGCCAAGGCGGGCTACGACGTTTCGCTCGAACGAGAGCCGGGCAGCAAGGGCGTGAAAACGGTTTTCGGCCTGACCAACGTGGTGCACAAAACGAATAAGATCGAAGTCACCAGCAAGGGCGGCAAGGAAGTGTTTTCAGAGACCGGCCATTCGACCAATCAGTTGGTGAAGGACGCCTGCGCGGCCCTGGCGACTCCGCCGGCGAAGCTGGCGAAGAACTAGGGGATGCGGGTGACCCAACCTGACGAGATGGTTTTTACGGGTGCCCTGTCCTCGCTTTTTGAGGGCAGGGCATTTGCGCAGCAGCGGCACAAACGGCGGTAGCAACTGCAAGTGATGAAATGCAGATGGCGCTGGCCATAGTAGCGCTTGAGTCCTCTGGCCACCCGCCTACAAACCGGATGCCGCGCTGAAGGCCGCGGCGCTACGTTTGAACCTACCCCCTTGGCGCCGGCTAATTGCCTCCGCCGCCACCGCCGGCGGGGCGCTTCTTCAGGAGAACACTGTTGCCGTAGGGGCGCTGGTAGCTGACGAAATAGCGGTCGTCGAACACGGAGAAGTGCTCGGCGGGATAGAAGCTGAGCGCGGCCATCCAGGTATCCACGTCGGTCTGCCGCAGCCACATCCAGCTATTCGGGGAATCCTCGGGATTCTTATCGATGATCACAATGCGGCCATCCTTCTTGAGATAAGGGGCCGTGTTGTTCAGGTAGAGCTGGCGGTGTTCGATCATGTGCAGCACGCGATGGAAGAAGGCCACGTCGATGTCGTGCACGGGCAGCTTGGGGTCGTCGAATTCGCCGAGGACGGTTTTTATATTGGTTACGCCCGCCTTCTTGCCGCGGTCGGCCACGTAGCTGAGCATGTCCTTATCGATGTCCACGGCATAGACGATGCCGTTGGGAGCAACCGCCTTGGCGAAGGGAACGGTGAACGAGCCGCTGCCGGAGCCGACGTCGGCGATGACGTCGCCGGGCTTCAGCTTGAGCTTGGCGATGACCTCGTCGACCTTCAGATCACGCTCGTCGGCGTTCATGCGGTCGATATATTCCTTGGCCGGCATCTGCGCGAGTTGCGCGGAGGCGTTGCTCAGGCCAAAGCCGAACAAGAAGGCAAAACCGAAAGCGGCGGCCAAGAGTCTCAAGTGCGTTTTCATCGCGGACCTCGCTGAATTCTCATACTAGTGCAAGAGTGAACTGCGCAAACTATACAGCCGCGCGGCACCAAAAGTAAACTGCCCGGCCCCACCGGAAGGAACGTCTTTACTGCTTCGAATAGACGAGAAAGTAGCGGTCGGGAAAAAGCTTAACGTCTTCGACCTGCTTCAATCCGGCATCCTTGGCCCAGGGGCCAAGTTGCTCGCGGGTGACCTGGAGATCGGCCTGGTCCTTGTGCGGGCCCTGGTTCTTTTCGTAGTCGATCACGACTACTCGGCCGGAAGGCTTCAGGTACGCGGTCACGGCTTTGAGGTAGCCGCCGCGATCCTGGATGTGGTGCAGAACATCGTGGAAGAAGACGACGTCCATATTCTTTGCGGGAAGATTTGGGTCGGTATATTTGCCCAGCACCGTCTGCACGTTGGTCACGTGGGCCTCGTCCGCCTTCTTTTTGATCTCGGGAAAGAATCCGGCATCGATATCGACGGCATACACCTTGCCACCGGGCGAAACGGCTTTTGCAAGCGGCACCTCGAACAGGCCCGAGCCGGCGCCTATGTCGGCGACCGACTGACCGGGCTTGAGGTGAAGGTCCGCAACGATCTCATCGATCTTGAGACTGGAGATACGGTTGTCCGTTTCAAGGACCTTTGTCCAATCCTCGGCCGGGCGCGAGGCCAGTTGGGCGTTGGCCGAGCGAGCGAAGCCAAAGCAGGCAAAGAAGCCGAGCAAAACGACTAGTCGTCTATTTCGCATAGGTAAGCTCCCTGGCGATTATTCTCCAGGGCGGCCGAACGCGCAATGTTTCCATAGGCGCGCGAGGCGGTGCGCTGATATGCTGTCGCGTCCTTTGAAACAGTAGCTGGCACTTTTATCGGCCCTCAGGGGCTAAGGCGGGGCCGCAGATACGACAATGCTCCCTCAACCACGCGCAAATCCGAAATGAGCGCACCGCTCCGCCGAGTTCTGAGCCTAACGACCTGCGCCGCGCTCGTGGTTTCCAACATGATCGGCACGGGCATTTTTACCACCACGGGGTTCCTGGCGGGCGATTTGGGGCGGCCGCTGCTGGTTCTGGGAATCTGGGTGGTGGGCGCGATTGTGGCGCTGGCCGGGGCCATGGCGTATGCCGAACTGGGGATGAACATTCCGCGCGCGGGCGCGGAGTACGCTTATCTGCGGGAGGCTTGGGGACCGGGCTGGGCATTCTTGAGCGGGTGGGTTTCGTTCTTTGCGGGATTTTCTGCGCCGCTGGCGGCGACGGCGATCGCATTTTCGGAGTACCTAGGACATTACCTGCCGGGGCTTTCGCGGGGGTCGGAGCAACCAGCCCATTTGCCGTGGCTGCACCGCGGGGGAGCGGAATGGGTGAGCGTCGGAGTGATCTTTCTCTTTGCGGCGATTAATATCCTGGGAGTGCACCTCGCCGGGCGACTGCAAATTCTACTGACCACGCTGAAGCTAGGCGTTATCGGTGTGTTTCTGATTGCGGCGTTCGGCTTGGGGCATGGCGATTGGAGCCATTTCCAGGCGGCGACGGCGAGGACCTCGACTCACACCGTGGGGGCGCAGTTTGCGGTGTCCCTGATCTTCGTGATGTTTGCGTACAGCGGATGGAATGCGGCCAGTTACGTGGCGGAGGAGATCAAAGACCCGCAGCGTTCGCTGCCATTGGCTTTACTGTTGGGGACGGGGATGGTGGCGCTGCTGTATGTGGCCCTGAACGTGGCGTTCGTTTACGCTCTGCCTCTGGGAGCGATGAAAGGCGTGGTGGCGGTGGGAGCGGCGTCTTCGGACGCGCTGTTCGGGAAGCGCATCGGAGATCTCTTCAGCGCGGCGATGGCGGGAGCGCTGCTGTCATCGATCAGCGCGATGTCGCTGGTGGGACCGCGCGTCTATTACGCCATGGGGCGAGACGGCCACTTTCCGCTCGGAGCGGCGCAGGTGCATCCGCGGTGGCGGACTCCGGTGAAGGCGATCGTGTACCAGGCGATCGCGGCGGGGATCATGGTGCTGACGGGCACATTCGAGTCGCTCGTCTATTACATCGGATTTTCCCTGATCCTTTTCGCGGCGCTGGCCGTGGCAGGATTGCTGCGGCTCAGAGGGCGGCCGGGATTTCAGCGGCTGCGCGTGATGAATTGGGGGTATCCGGCGATACCGCTCATTTTTGTGGGCTTCAGCGCCTGGATGCTGGTGTGGACGTTTGCGCTGCGCCCGCGGGAGAGCGCTCTTGGGCTGGTGACGATTGTGTGCGGGGCGATTTTCTATCACTGGCGGCTGCGTGGCGTGGCGAAGCCGATGCCTGGGGACAAACAGGAAGTCGCGCCATAACGATCGCGTGCGAGGCCGCGACCGCGATCCTTCGCCTGCAGAAATCGACTCCGATATGCGTAAGCGCGAGTACCCGCAGTTCCGCGAGGCGAGCGACCAGACGCTTCTGGTTTCCTTTGGGGAGACAATCGAGCCCGGCATTCATCGGAATGTAGTGAAATTGCTTCGTCTGCTGCAAAGCGAGCCCCTGGAGGGGGTCCGTAATCTTCATCCCGCCTATTGTTCCCTGCTGATCCAGTTTGACCCGCTGAGGCTCGACCACGATGCGGTGCGAACCAAACTCGGTGCATACCTGGCGCGGCTGGAGGAAGCCCCCTGGCCCAAGCCGCGGAAGATTGAGATTCCCGTTTGCTATGGCGGCGAATTTGGCCCCGATCTACAGGACGTAGCGGCCTTGCATGGAATTACGCCCGAACGGGCCGTGGAGTTGCATTCTTCAGCGAGATATATCGTGTATTTTTTCGGATTCGCGCCGGGCTTCGCGTATTTGAGCGGATTGTCGAGCGCGCTGGCATCGCCGCGGCTCGAGACGCCGAGGGCCAAGGTGCCGCGAGGAAGCGTGGGAATTGGCGGCACGCAAACCGGCGTATATCCATTGGAGACGCCGGGAGGGTGGAGGCTGATCGGACGCACACCGCTGGCGATGTTTCGGCCACGCGAGGCTGGCGCAGCGGCGGCCGGGATGAATCTGCTGCACATCGGTGACTACGTGCGGTTCGTGGCTATTTCGAAAGCACAGTTTGCAGAGCACGCTGCGCGCGGCGGTGGCAAATGAAGGGAATTCTGGTGCAGGCGCCGGGGCTTTTTACCACCGTGCAGGATCTTGGGCGCGAAGGCTTCGGCCCGATGGGCGTTTCCGCTTCAGGAGCGGCGGACGCGATCTCGCTGCGCATCGGCAATCGGCTGGCGGGAAACCCTGAAGGCGCAGCGGCGCTGGAGATGACGCTGGTTGGGGGCGCGTTCGTTTTTGAAGAGGACGCCGTGATCGCCGTGACGGGAGCGGACTTCGGAGCTTCATTGGATGGCATTGCCGTGCCGATGTGGAGTTCGGCGCGGGTGCAGGCCGGGCAAACGGTGACGCTGGGGCCTTCGACTTCGGGAGCACGGAGTTACCTTTGTGTTGGGGGCGGAATTATGGTGGAACCGTTCCTAGGCAGCGCGTCGACGCATGCGCTAAGTGGACTGGGCGGATTCGAAGGGCGGGCACTACACAAAGGCGACCGTCTTGACATTGGGGCTGCCAATTCCCTTTTTCAAAAAAGGACTCTATCGGCGCAGGCGCTGGAACACTTGTGGCCGCGCAAGATTCTGCGAGTGACGGAGGGTCCGCAAAGCGAGTGGTTTGCGGATTCCGCGTGGGAGACGCTGTGTGGAAGCGCATTTCGTGTGGCCGAGCAATCGAATCGCATGGGCGTTCGGCTCGAAGGTAGTCGAGTGCCTGTCGACACGCGCCGGGAGATGATTACCGAAGGCGTGCCGCTGGGCGCCATTCAGGTGACGCCGTCGGGCCAGCCCATCATTCTTTTCGTGGAGCAGCAGACCACCGGCGGGTATCCCAAAATCGCAAATGTAATTTCCGCCGACTTCCACTCGCTGGGCCAGCTGAGGCCGCGGGATGAGGTGCGTTTTGAGCGAATCGAAATGCACGAAGCTCGCGCCCTGCTGCGCGCGCAGGAAGAGCTGCTGGCGTCCAAGGAGTTGATCGAGAAGTGAAGTCCATCGACTTGAATTGCGACATGGGCGAATTGCCGGAGGCCATCGCCGACGGCACGCAGGAGTCGCTCATGGAGTTTCTGACTTCGGTGAACATCGCCTGCGGAGGCCATGCGGGCGACGAAGTCACCATGAGAACAACGGTGGAGCAGGCGCTGCGCAGGAATTTGGCGATTGGCGCGCATCCCGGCTACCCGGACCGCGAGAATTTCGGGCGCGTGGAACTCGATCTGCCGAAGGAGGCGATAGCCGAAAGCGTGTTCGTGCAAGTATCGGCGCTCGGCGAGATCGCCGCAAAATGCGGCGGGCGCGTTACGCACGTGAAGGCGCACGGCGCGCTCTACAATCAGGCGGCGAGGGACAGAGAGATCGCCGAAGGGATCGCTCAGGGAGTGGGCCGGTGGCGGCGCGACGTGGTGCTGGTGGGGCTGGCGGGATCGCGAATGCTGGAAGCGTTTCGAAGCGAGGGCTTTGCGACGGCGTCCGAGGCTTTTCTGGACCGGCGCTACGAGGCGGACGGCTCGCTGCGTGCGCGCAAGTTCGCGGATGCGCTGATCCTCGATCCGGCTGAAGCGGCGGAACAGGCATTGGGCATCGCGAAAAATGGCCGCGTTCGCGTGCGGGGCGGAGGGGAGATGGCCATCGAAGCGCAGACGATTTGCATTCACGGAGACACGCCGGGCGCCGCGAAGATCGCCGCCGCGGTGGCGCAGCGCCTGAAAGAGGCGGGAGTCAGGCTCGCGCCGCTCGGTTCACTTCAGTAAGTCCGCGACTTTGGCAATGCCGGCCTTGGCGCAGGCGTCGTCCTGCTCCTGAGTGGAGCCGGCGCTGCCCACGCCGCCAACCGCCTCGTTGCCCACGAGAATCGGCGCGCCGCCGCCCAGCGCGAGGATATCGGCGAGGTCGCGCTGCGGGGCGTTGGGCATATCCGGCGCAGTGCGCTTCTGGAAGTCGAGCGTGGTGCTGCGGAACATGCGCGCTGTGTAGGCTTTGCGGCGGGCCATTTCGGCCACCTGCGCGGTGGCTTGCTCGTCCCGCAGGATGACCATGATCTGCCCGGCGCGATCCACGACGGCCACCGCGGTGTGGTAACCCTTCGCGGCGCACTCAGCCAAGGCGGCTTCGGCAATCGTTTTGGCCATGGGGAGAGAGAGATTGCGCTGCATGACCAGACCGTGGGCGCTTCCGGGGGCGTTGGCGGGATCTTTTCTGGAATCGGCCCTGGCATCAGGGGCATTTGAGGATGCCTGAGCGCCGGCGCAGGCACACGACAAGAGCGCAACGGCAAGAGCCACGATGATCTTCAGAGCAGCCAGAGAGGCAGTCTTGGGAATTTTCATGTCGTTGCTCCTTGTAATGGAATTCGCGATTCACCTAGTTCGGGAATCCTACGCTTCTCGCCTGTTGCGTACAACTGGGCAGAATGAACGCGCGGCGGAGCGGAAAGAACTTTCACCGATTGTCAGCGCGCTCGGCGCTGCGTGATAATGGCAGCCATGGCACAGACAACAGCACCGGTAAAGGGAGAGCTTCTCCAAGCAAGCGAGTTTGAAAGAAACCTCGACCGCCTGGCGGAAGTGGCGGTACGCGTGGGACTGGGGCTCGCGCCAGGACAAGAGATGGTGATGACGGCAACGCTGGATGCGGTGCCCCTGGCGCGGCGCATTACCGAGCAGGCCTATAAAGCGGGCGCACGGCTGGTGACTCCGCTCTTTACGGATGAAGAGATCGCGCTCATTCGCTTTCGCTACGCTCCGCGGGAAAGCTTCGATGCCGCGGCATCCTGGCTCTATGAAGGAATGGCCCAGGCCTACCGCAGCGGCGCGGCGCGGCTGGCGATCACGGGGAACGACCCTTCTCTATTGTCGCGCGAGGACCCGGAGAAGGTGGGCCGGGCAAACGCGGCAACGTCGAAGGCGTACCGCCCGGCGCTGGAGTTGATTACGCGCCACGAGATCAACTGGACGATCGTGGCCTGCGCCACGCCCGCATGGGCCGCGGCGGTATTCCCCGGCGTGCCGCAGGGGGAGGCCGTGGCGAAGCTTTGGAAGGCGATCTTCGCGGCCTCGCGCGCCGACCAGGCCGATCCCGTGGCTGCGTGGAAGAAGCATGACGCGGACCTGCACGCTCGCGCCGGACGGCTAAATGACAGGCGCTATGCGGCGCTGCACTTCCGGGGACCGGGCACCGATCTCCGCGTGGGGCTTGCCGACGACCACCTCTGGCTGGGCGGCGGCACCATGGCGCAAAACGGGCGCTACTGCATCCCGAACATGCCGACGGAGGAGGTTTTCACCACGCCGCACAAAGATCGCGTGGAAGGCCGAGTGACCAGCACCAAGCCGCTGTCGCATCAAGGAACGATGATCGAAGAGATTTCGGTGCGGTTCGAGGCCGGGAAGATCGTGGAGGCGCGCGCGTCGCGGGGCAACGAAGTTTTGCAGCGCATGATCGAGACCGACGAAGGAGCGCGGCGGCTGGGCGAAGTGTCCCTAGTGCCGCATTCGTCGCCGATCGCGTCCAGCGGTTTGCTTTTCATGAACACGCTCTTCGATGAGAACGCGGCCTGCCATATTGCGCTGGGACAGGCGTACAGCACGTGCTTGAAGAACGGCGACAGCCTAACCAAGGAAGAACTGGCGGCGCGAGGCGCCAACGACAGCCTGATTCACGTCGACTGGATGATTGGATCGAACCGGATCGACGTGGACGGCATCAGCGCAGCGGGTGGCGCGGAGGCCGTGATGCGCGGGGGAGAGTGGGTTTAGACTTCGCGCCTACAAAATGCCTGGTACGTACCCTTTATCGGGCTTGAAAACGAGACGCGCGCCGGGACCCCGCAATTTCCTACGAGGTCGCGCGACGCGCGTTTGACTTCCAGCGGACTTCTACCGAATTCGCCGTTGTGTTCCCGGACTTTATTCGTCGATGAACATGACGTCGACGATCTCGCCACCGGCCGTGAGGATCATCGCACGTCCCGCCAGGACGCCCCGCCAATATCCGGCAGGGAGCGGTTCGAGGCGGCGGTCCAAGCGCATAGGGAACGTTCGAACGCGCCTTTCGAGGCCCGGCGACAACGTTTCGTTGCGCCGCAACTGTCTCTCCAGGCCAGGGGGAAGGTCGCGATCACGATCGGCCCAATCGGCACGCAGGCTTCGTCCACCATCATCGGAACGGAAGAAGCCGCGAATCACGTCGCGGTCGCGTTCAGAAAAGAATAGACGGAAGCGTTCGCGCCCTTCGCGGCGATCCTCCCGAACTTCGGGCCGATCTTCGACCGGCCGATAAGCCGGTTCTGGCTGGGCAGCCGAGCGCTCGACCGGCGGCTCGGGCTGTGCTACTGGGCCACCGGGGACGACAAACGTGAGAGGAGTTTCCGCAGCCAAGACAATCTCCTGCTTACCCGTGGCGGCCGCGGTGGCCGTTCCAGCGCCGGCGCCGACGGCTGTACCGATCGCGGCACCTTTGCCGCCGCCTGCAATGCTTCCAATGATTGCGCCCGCAACAGCACCGCCGCCGATCAATGCGACGTTGCGACCGGCGTGGGATTTGCCGTCGATCTGTTCGACCTGGGTTTCAACGGGCGCGTTGCCGATTTGGGTTAGCTGCAGGCTGATCGAGGCGGGCCGCTGAAGCCGTCCCGAACTCACCACCTCGACGACCTTGCCCTTCACCTGTGTGCCCTTGGGCCAAACCGTCTTGCCGGAGGCCAGAGGCTGCGCCAGAGTCGCCACGAATTCTTGACCGGCCGGAGTGCTGCCGGTATCTAGGCGAGTCAAGAGCTGCACCTGAATCTCGGTGCCCGGCTTGAGGGATTGCGCTGAACTGGCTGAGGCTAGGCAAAAAGAGAGCAGCCACAGCCCGGTATAAACCGAAGCTCGCGTTTTCATTTTTGGCTCCCATGATTCAGATGGCCCGGGATCCCTTAGTCCACGGATCGCACAGGCGCAGATAGGACCAGCTCACAGGTAAACCTAAACTTTCGGAGCACCCGGCGGGAATAGCTCGAAAGGCCAGGGTTGTCGAGCGAGCACCTGTTCCGGCGAACAGTGCGGGTTAGCTTGGCCTGTGGCCAGTATCGTCTAGAAACTGAAGCCCAGGCGGCCTCCGAAGAAAAATCGTGCAAGGCAGCTATCGGCGGGTGTATAAAGTTCAGCTCCGGTGACGGTTCCTCTGCGGCCTCAAGAGAGAAGTTCGGAACGATGTTGAAGGAGATGTGATCATGCGCTTTCCAGGTCTTGCACTGTTATTGCTCGCTTCCGTGACTGCCGTTTACGCAACCCCGCCAGCGGCGCCCGCGCAGCAGGCAGGCCAGCAGTCGGCAAACGCCAATGGAGTCGACTCGATCATTGCACTGGTGAAGGCGAACATGTCGGAAACACTGGTGCTGAAGACGATCCAGAAACAGAACAAAGCGTACGACCTCACCCCGGACGATTTGCTGAAGCTGCAGAAAGCCGGCGTATCGGAAAGAATCATCAACGCGATGCTGGACCCCTCCACGGCCGCCAGCGCTAATCCCGCACCGGCAGCCGCTCCACCACCGGCCGCCGTTCCGTCACCAGCAACTGCTCCTCCAGCGGCAGCCGCGGCGCCGAGAGCCGCTTCCGGTCCTGGCGCTGCCAATAATCTCACCGCATCTGGCTCAGTCGCCCCAGCGGGGCCGGGAGCCGCTTCCAAGGGCGCTTCGGGCTCGGCCAATTCAGCATCGGCATGCGGTCAGCCGTCATCGGCGGCGGCCCCCGCTGCGAATCAGCAGCAGTCGAAGGGGGGCGTTTTCTCGTCATTCAAGGACAGGCTGAAAGGGACCGCCCAAAAAACGGTAGATGGCTTCGGAGATACGATGAATTGCGCGGTGGACAAGGGCGTGCAGACTTCCGAATCGCAGGTGAGTTCAGCAGCGGACGCCGCGGCGGCGACCCCAGGACAGAAAGTTTCCGACGCCACCTCAGCCGCGACGAAACCCGTCACCAACGCTACGACGAACGCGACCAACAGCATCTCAGGTGCGCAGAGTTCAGCAACCAAGAGCGCCAGTGGCACAGCGGCAACCCAAGGTTCAGCCAAGAAGACCGCTACGAAGTAGTCGCTCAAGAAATAATTCGTGTGTATGCAGGCCCAGGAAACGCCTGCCAAGGCTAGGGTGTGATCGCGATCAGCAGGTCCTTGGCTTCCACTTGCTGGCCCGGAGAGACCAGAATTTTAGAGACGCGGCCGTCGACAGGCGCATAGACGTTGGACTGCATCTTCATGGCTTCGATGGTCAGGAGTTTGGCGTCGCGCGCCACAGCCTGATTCACTTGCACAACAATTGATGTGACCATGCCGGCGGTTGGCGCGGGCACCTGTCCGGGGTCGGCGGAATCCGCTTTGGGATGTGTAGGGGCAAGAATGCGCAGGGCGCGGTCGCGGACATTGATCTCGCGAGGCTGACCATTCAGCTCGAAAAATAAAGTGCGTGTGCCGTCGGGATGGGGTTCACCGATGGCAAGAAATTTTATGATGAGCGCCTTGCCGGCTTCTATGGAGACGGTGATCTCCTGATCCGGGCGCAAGCCGTAAAAGAACGGCGGCGTGGGAAGAACGCTGACATCCGCGTACGTCTGGCGAAATTTTTCGTACTTCAGGAAAACATCGGGATAGAGAAGATAACTGAGAAGTTCGTCGCGGCGAACCGATCGGCCGATCTGCTTCTCCAGCCGTTGGGCGGCTTCGTCCATGTCGACGGGCTTCAACTGTGCTCCGGGACGGCCCTCTTGCGGCTGCGCCCCGCGAAGAATAATCTCCTGCACTTTCTCCGGCCAGCCGCCGGGAGGAGTTCCCAAGCCGCCGGCGAGCATCTCCACAACCGAATTGGGAAAGGAGACGTCATGGTGGGCGCCCAACCTTAGGACGTCCTCCGGGCGGATATCCTTGGCCATGAGGAAGAGGGCCATGTCGCCGACGACCTTGCTGGACGGCGTAACTTTCACGATGTCGCCGAAGAGGCGATTTACGGCAGCATAGGTGCGTTCGACCTCGCGCCAGGAATGTCCCAGCCCCATGGCGGCGGCCTGTTCCCGCAGATTTGTGTACTGCCCGCCGGGAATCTCATGCTGGTAAAGACGCGCGGAACCGGAGCGCGGCGCGGAATCGAAGGGCAAGTAATAATCGCGAACCGTTTCCCAATAGTCGGAACATTCGTTAAGGGCTTCCACATCGAGGCCGCTCTCGCGGGGCGTGTGACGCAAAGCCTCGACGATCGAATTCAGGTTGGGCTGACTGGTGCCGCCACTCATCGCGGCAATGGCTCCGTCAGCGACGTCTACGCCGGCGTCGGCGGCCTCCAGCACGGAGGCGGCATTGATTCCGCTGGAGTCGTGCGTATGGAAATGAATGGGCAAGCCGATCTCTTCACGCAAGGCCTTGACGAGCTCATATGCGGCATAGGGCTTGCAGAGGCCGGCCATGTCCTTGATGCAAAGAAAATGCGCGCCAAGCTTTTCGAGCTGCCCGGCCAAGGTCAGGTAATAGTTCAGAGCGTACTTGGGGCGGCCGGGATCGAGCAGATCGCCCGTATAGCAGATGGCCGCCTCGCAGACGGCACCCGTTTCCAGCACCGCGTCGATGGAAGCCTGCATATTTTCGATGGAGTTCAACGAATCGAAAATGCGGAAGATGTCGATGCCCTGGGCGTGTGCCTCACGGATGAATTCGGCAATCACGTTGTCGGGATACGAGGTGTACCCAACCGCGTTAGCTCCCCGAAAAAGCATCTGGAAACAGACATTGGGGATGCGTTCGCGCAACTCCCGCAGGCGCTGCCAGGGATCCTCGTGAAGGAAACGAAGCGCGGCGTCAAAGGTGGCGCCGCCCCAAACTTCCAGGCTGAAAAGCTGCGGGAGCCGGTGCGAAATGGCGCCGGCGGTAGCCAGCAGGTCGTGCGTGCGCACCCGCGTGGCCAGCAAAGACTGGTGCGCGTCGCGAAACGTGGTGTCTGTGAGCAGAAGGCGCTGCTCGGCGCGGGCCCACTCCGCGAAACCGCGCGGCCCCAACTGGCGCAGCAATTGGCGGGTGCCCGCGGGAGGTTCGCCCTTTTGCGATTGAGGAATGGAGGGATTCCCCAACGCCTCCGGGATTTTCTTGCCTTGAACTTCGGCGTTGCCATTGAGAATTACGTCGCCGAGATAGAGCAAGAGCTTGGTGGCGCGGTCGCCGCGGCGAGGGAACTGGAAAAGTTCGGGCGATTCGTCGAGGAACGAAGTGGTGACCTCGCCGGCGCGGAAACGTGGATGATTGATCACATTTTCGACAAAGGGGATATTCGTCTTCACGCCGCGAATGCGAAATTCGCGGAGCGCGCGGTCCATCCGATGGCAGGCGCCCTCGAGGGTAAGATCCCAGGCGGTGACTTTTACCAAGAGCGAATCGTAATAAGAGGCCAGGACGGCGCCGGCGTAAGCGGTGCCGCCATCGAGGCGGATGCCAAAACCGGCGGGAGAACGATAGGTGGTGAGCTTGCCGTAGTCGGGCGCGAAATGGTTTTCGGGATCTTCGGTGGTGACGCGGCACTGGATGGCGAAGCCGTTGAGCGGAACGGCATTTTGCTTGGGGAGAGAGAGCGGCTTGCCATGCAGCGAATATCCTTGCGCGATTTGAATCTGGGCGCGCACAAGATCAATGCCGGTGACCATCTCGGTGACCGTATGCTCGACCTGAATGCGGGGATTGACCTCGATGAAATACCACTTGTTGGTGTCCGCGTCGAAAAGGAACTCCACCGTACCGGCGTTGCGGTAGCTAGCTTTCTTGGCCAGCAGCACGGCGGCGGAGCAAAGCTCCACGCGAAGCGAGTGAGGAAGTTTCGCGGCGGGGGCCAGTTCCACGACCTTCTGATGGCGACGCTGCACGGAACAATCGCGCTCCCATAGGTGCAGGAGATTCCCGTAGTTGTCGGCGAGAATCTGCACTTCCAGATGGCGCGCGCGGCTGATGTACTTTTCGAGAAAGACGGCCGGATCGCCGAAAGCGGAGTGGGCTTCGTTTTGCGCCTCCTCGAGGCGGCTGTCGAGGTCGGCGGCCTGGCGTACCACACGCATGCCGCGTCCGCCGCCGCCCATGGCGGCTTTAACGATGAGAGGAAACCCGATCTTGCGAGCCGCTTTGCGAGCCTCCGCGGCGGAGCGCACGGGAACCTCCGTGCCCGGCAGAATGGGAACGCCGGCTGAGGCGGCGAGGCGGCGCGCCGCGGTCTTATCACCGAGCAATTCGAGCAACTCCGGAGGCGGACCAATAAAAGTAATGCCGGCGTCCCGGCAGGCGCGGGCCAAGGCGGGATTCTCGGAGAGAAAGCCATAGCCGGGATGAATGGCGTCGACGCGCTTTTCGCGCGCCACAGCAACGATGCCGGGGATATCCAGATACGCTTCGACAGGGCCCTTGCCGGCGCCGATCAGGTAAGCTTCGTCGGCTTTGAAGCGATGTAGGCTGAGGCGGTCTTGCTGGGAATAGATGCCAATGGTGCGCAGGTTGAGTTCATTGGCGGCGCGAAAAATGCGAATCGCGATTTCGCTGCGGTTCGCGGCCATCAACCGCTGGATGGGCCGGAGGGTTAGAGGGCGCTTGGTGCCAGGAGCTTTTCGACGCTTTTTCACGAAAGAGGGTATTGTACGTGGAAAAGCGCCGCAATGGGATCAAAGACGTGGAAACGGGCGGGTAAGGAGCCTAGGCGATGACAGCACGGATTGAGGTGGAAAAGGTCAAGAACGGCGAGTTTCACGTCCGGGTGATGGAAGGTGCCAGCGAATCCACACATCGCGTGCGCGTCAGCGAGGTGGATTATCGGAGACTGAGCGAAGGAAAGATCGAGGCTGGCGAACTGGTGCGGCGCTCGTTTGAGTTCCTGCTAGCACGCGAGCCGAAAGAGTCCATCCTGCCGGAGTTCGATTTGTCCGTCATAGGGCGCTACTTTCCCGAATACGAGCGCGAGCTCAAACGCGCGATCTGATCGGCGGTCTGCTGCACGGAGTTCATGCGCCGCCAATCGATTCGCCAGCGGCCGCCGGGCATCTCGATCCAAAAGAGCCTCTTGGCGGGCGTGCCGCGCGCGTGATGGTAGAGCAGCGCGGTCCGCTCGTAGAAGCCGCGCGTGTGCGGGGACTGACTGAAGCCGAACTTCTGGCAGTCCAGGTGATGGCAAAATTCATGGCACAGCGTGCTCAAGAATGTGCCGAACGAAGTGACCTGTTTGCGCACAGCCGTGCGCGTCCAGATGCGGATGCGCGCATCTCTGAGGGAGTAATCCCCGAAAAGCTCGATTTGCAGCCCGCCCTCGCGTACGCGGAGGGGACGAGCGTCCAAGGCGCGGACTTCGGGATGGCGCACGCCGTAAAAGGACGCCACGGCGCGAAGGAATTCGGCACATGCCTGCGCAACCTCCGCGCGGGAGCCTTCCTTCATCACCGACTCAATGATTTGCGCCGAGCGGGCGAGCTCAGGATCGGGAGGCAATGCAAACGAGGTGAGGCGGTCGCTCTCGCGAAACTGCGCGAGGGATTTCTTGTTGCGGGGCGGCCGATCCGTGATCATTTTCGAGGCATTCGCAGTACGGGCCGCAGGCGGTTAGCCGGGGAACTTCTTGCGAATGGTCACCGTCCGGTCCAAGTCGTCGACGGCTTGCAGGATTTTCAATCGCAGATCGTTATCGATCTGGGCCGATCGCAGAAAGCCGTAAACCTCCGCCTGCGCCGCGGGGGATTCCTGCCCGTCGAGAAAAGCGGTAAGCCAATCGACGAGAAAAAAGATTTTGCGTTGGCGCTTGATCTGGGGGAGACCGCGCAAGGCCTGATTCAAGTAGGGGGCGGTGAGCGCCGACTGATTCCAGTAGTTGAAGGCATAAAGGCTTTGCTCGATCCAATCCTCCTGACGAGCAGGGTTGTTCATGAAATCATTAAAATAGCGGCTCTTGACGGCCGCCTGGGGCACCGCAGCCTCGGCAAAGTAGGCGTATTTTTGCCCGTCGCCGCCGGGATCGCGCCGCTTTTCGCCGGCGAAAAGGGTTTCCCCGTCGGGATCGGCATGGGCCAAGAGAACTGCCACAAGATTCCACCGGTCCAGCTGGCGAAGCTCCACTCCCGGAACAACAAGCCGGCCACTCAGTATTTCTTTCAATTGGCCCAGGCCTTGCGGCGTTTCGGCGATTGCCTCAAGCGCTCTAAACCAGACTATACGCAAATCCTGCTTGTCGGCGTGAACCATGCGCTCGGAGGCGAGCGCCTCGAATTTAGGCACATACGCCTGGCGCGTTGCGGCGGACACATAACGGTGGAGGGCCCAGGCGGAACGGGAAAGCAAGCTTCGCAAGAGAGTCTCGTCCGTTTCGTGTGGGAAGAGGTTCAGCGCCAGGTCGAGGTAATCTCGCGGAGCGAGCTGGGCGTTGCGCACGGAATCCCACAAGGAGCCCCACAGGAGGGTACGCGGGAATAGATCCTGAATTCCGCCGAGCTGATGGATTACAGCGTCGCGGCTGCGTGGATCGAGCAGGAAGCGGGCGTAGGCGAAGTCCTGGTCATTCGCAAAGACGAAAGCAGGACACGGTTGGCCCTTCAGGCTGGGCACGCGGACGGTTTTTTCGTTCAGGTCGACGCGGTGCAAGATC